>OKSA01001086.1_pt1 | contig 25562 bp, 18 predicted proteins | sample 1601181 | NCBI WGS metagenome assembly OKSA01 (sample SAMEA3541538, study PRJEB24748) | human gut metagenome | biome: human gut; feature: human-associated habitat; material: faeces | place: China | collected 2012
ACGAAGACATTTGTCCCTTTTTATTCGTCTTTTCCAGAGATTTTTCGTATATTTGTAATCGGGAAACTGACTATGAAGCGACTGCCCTGCATACAGCAGGGTATTATCCGGCACTGGCCGGTGCGGGCCGTGGGGATTGACGCCGATCCGGAAACGCATGTCTTGCGATGATGCCTGCCGCCGGGCTTTCCCAGCCGCCGTTGTCGTCCCGTCGCCGGGGTTTCCGCCGCTGATAACCACGAAGGCCGTTTCCGACAGGTCTGAAATTTGATAGAAATACCGTATGCAGTCTCTCCTTACACATTGGGCCGACGCCCTGCTCGCATGGCTCGGGCTCACTTCCGCATTGAATAACGGCTGGGATCGCTGGGTGGCTTTCTCCCTGGTGCTGCTGGCTGTCGTGCTTTTCGATTTCCTGTGCCGCACGGTGCTCGTGCACGGGATGAGGCGCATCGTGATGCGCACCAAAGCCACGTGGGACGACGAACTGTTCAGTTCCGCCGTGCTGAGCCGGTTGTGCAATATCGTCAGCGCCATCGTGCTGGTCATCGTCCTTCCCGTAGTCTTCGACGAACAGTCGGAAGCCAGGACGATCGTCACGCGCCTGGTGCAGGTGTACATCGTCGTTACGGTCTTCCGTTTTATCAATGCCCTGCTTTATGCGGCTTTCAACATCGTCTCGGCGCGTCCAGCGTGGCAAAACAAACCGATCAACGGGTTGCGCCAGACCGGGCAGGGGATCGCGGCGCTGATCTGCGGCATCCTGATCGTCTCGATCCTGATCGGCAAGTCGCCCGCCATCCTGCTTACGGGGCTGGGCGCTTCGGCGGCCGTCATCATGCTGATTTTCCGCGACAGTATCCTCGGCTTTGTATCCGGCATCCAGCTCTCGGCGAACGACATGCTCAAGGTGGGGGACTGGATCACCGTGCCCAAATACGGTGCGGACGGTTCGGTGATCGAGGTGTCGCTCACGACCGTGAAAGTGCAGAACTGGGACAATACGATCGTTACGCTGCCGCCTTACCTGCTGGTGAGCGATTCGTTCCAGAACTGGCGCGGGATGCAGGCGTCGGGCGGGCGCCGCGTGAAGCGTTCGGTGAACCTGGACATGACGAGCGTGAAATTCTGTACGCCCGAGATGCTGGCTCGATACCGCAACATAGACATCATCCGCGAATATATCGACCAGACCGAGCAACGTGTCGAGGAGTACAACGCCGCGCATGGCATCCGTCCCGGCGAACGCAAAATCAACGGCCTGCACCAGACCAACCTCGGGGTATTCCGTGCCTATCTGGAGCGGTACCTGCGCAACGAGGTGCCTGTCAACAAGGGGATGACCCTGATGGTGCGCCAGCTACAACCGACAGAGACGGGATTGCCGATGGAACTCTATTTCTTTACGGATACGGTGGTGTGGGTGGATTACGAACGCATCCAGTCGGATGTCTTCGACCATGTGCTGGCCGTCATCCCCGAGTTCGACCTGAGGGTGTTCCAAAACCCGTCGGGAAGCGATATCGAGGCGCTCCGCCACCTGAGGGAGCCGGGCGCACCGGCGAAACCGGCGGTTACAGGAAAACCATCAGCATCACCTGAATGATAATCACCCGCAGGAACATGCAGAGGGGGTAGACCGTGGCGTACGATACCGACGGGTTGTCGCCCTCGATCGTGTCGTTGGCATAGTTCAGTGCCATCGGGTTGGCCATGCTGCCGCACAACATGCCGGCGACCGACCCGAAGTCGATGCGCAGGATGCGCAGGGCGAAGATGCCCAGCAGTACGACGGGGACGAACGTCAGCAGGAATCCCAGCAACAGCCATAGTGCCCCTTCGGGGCGCATGACCGTCTCGAAGAAGTGCGTGCCCGCCTCGAGCCCCAGGCATGCGAGGTACATCGACAGGCCCAGTGCCCGGAGCATCAGGTTGGCGCTGTATGTGGTGTAGGTAATCATGTGCAGGCGCGGGCCGAACGTGCCGATCAGGATGCCGACGATGATCGGGCCGCCTGCCAGGCCGAGCTTTACGGGCAGGCTGATGCCCGGGATGCTTACGGGGATGCTCCCGAGCGTGAGCCCGAGGATCAGGCCGACGAAGACTGCCACGAGGTTGGGCTCTTCGAGGTTCTTCACGGCATTGCCGAGAATCTTTTCCACATGCTTGATCGCTGCGGCTTCGCCCACGACCGTCAGGCGGTCGCCCATCTGCAAACGCAGGTCGGGGGTGGCCAGCAGTTGTACGCCCGAGCGGTAGACGCGGCTGATGTTGATGCCGTAATTGTTGCGCAGGCGCAGCGAGGAGAGTTTCTTGCCGTTGATTTCGGGGCGCGTCACGAGGATGCGCTGCGAGGTGAGCTGGCTGTCGACGGCGTTCCAGTCGATGTTCTCCGTATTCCAGTCCTTCTGTTCCTGCTCCCCGAAGATCAGGCGCAGTGCGTCGGCTTCGCCCGGGGTGGTGATCACGAGGATGACGTCGTCCTTCTGCAACGTCTTGTCGGAGGTGGGAATCGAAACCTGCCCTTCGCGCCAGACCCGCGAAATGACGAAGTGGTGGTGGCTCTGCGCAGCGATCTCGTGGACGCTTTTGCCGAAGACGGCCGGGTTGGTCAGGTGGTAGCTGGCGATGAAGACGTTTTTCCGGTGTTCGGCGTCCGGCTCCGGCATGTCGGCGGGGCGGACGAAGAGTTTGCGGATGAAGACGATGGCCAGGATGACGCCCACTACACCCAGCGGATAAGTCACGGCGCAGCTCAGGGCGGCGCCGCTGGAGTCGACACCCATCTGTTGCAGCGCCTGCTGCGCGGCACCGAGTGCCGGGGTGTTGGTCGTGGCGCCGCACAGGATGCCCGACATGTCGGGCATCGAGACATGCAGCGTATAGCTCATTGCCACGGCCAGCCCCGTGCCGAGCAATACTACGGCCAGAGCCGGCGACATCAGGCGCAGCCCGTCGGCGCGCAGCGAGTTGAAGAAACCGGGGCCGACCTGCAGGCCGAGGGCGTATACGAAGATGATGAGCCCGAAGCTCTCGGCATAGTTCAGCATCGCCGGGTCGATCGACAGCCCGAAATGCCCGGCCAGGATACCGGCGAAAAAGATGAATGCCACGCCCAGCGAGATGCCGAAGATGCGTATCCGGCCGAGGGCGATCCCGATCGTCGAAATGAGCGAAATAACCACGACGGCCTGCAGGGCCGAGTGTTCGACGAATAAACTTTTAAGCCATTCCATCCTTTCCGTTTGTGAATTTGCTGCAAAAGTAGGGCAAATTTTCCAGATACCCGCCTTTTTGCCGAACCTTTTGTGGGCTCATTGTGTCTGTGTGCAACATTTTCGGTCGGCAAGGTAAATCATTTTAGCTCCATGTTATGACAAAACAGACCCCGCACTATGCAGTTCAGGATAATTTACATATCTTTGCACTACCCTACTTCACACAGGGGATGGAGGGGGTAATTAGTGACGCAAAAGGGCTTCTGTGCCGGGTGGGAGTCTGAAAACCTTACCCGGCCGCTGCCGGAAAACTTTAGGGATTGGTTGTTCCGGACAGCATCAGGGCGGTCGATATCGGCCGCCCTGATTTGTTTATTATGTACGATCTGTTTACCTGCCCGGATTACAGTTTCAGCGGTTTCCCGCGGTAAAAATCCAGTATTTTCGAACGGAATACGAATTCGTATTTCGCCTGCACGAGTTCCGACTCGGCTTTTTCCATGCGTGTCTTGGCATCGTTGAAATCGAAAATGGTCGAACGGCCCGATTCCGCCTTCTGCTGTTCGTAGGCGAACGCTACCTCGGCCGAGGCGAGGGCTACGCCGGCCGAACGGTATTTGCTGTACGCCGCGTCGGCGTTGTACCACGCCTGTTCGATCTCCTTGCGCAGCGCCAGCTCGGCTTCGGTCAGCGCGAGCCGCTGGCTGCGGGCCGAAAGCTGTGCCGAGCGGATATTGTTGCGCGTGGCGCGGCGGTTGAAGATCGGGATGTTCATCGACAGCCCGACGTATTCGCGGCTGTTGTGGCGCATCTGGGCCCAGAACTTATCGCTGTCGGCGCTGTACACCCCCGTGCCGTAACCGCCTGAAAGCGAGATGGAGGGATAGAGTGCCGATTTGGCAATGAGGACTGAATTCTCCGAACTTTCGAGCCGCAGCCGCTCCGCCTTGATATGGGGACGGTTTTCCGCCGCATAGTTGTAGACCTCGTCTGCCGTGCCGAGCCGGTGCAGCGAGGCGAGCGTCACGCTGTCGAGCTCCGGAACCACGACGTCGAACCCTGCGGCGCTCTCGCGGTTGAGGGCCTGGCTCAGGTTGAGCAGTGCCAGTTGCAGGTCGTTGCGGGCCTGGGTCAGGCTCAGCTGGTCTTTGGCCTGAAGCGCCTCGCTTTCGTACCGGGCCGATTCCGGCTGTTTGCCGGCGGCGACCAGTTCGCGGCTCTGCGTGGCCTGCAGGGTGCTCAGGGCGAGCTGGCGTTCGGCCACGTCGGCGAGTTCCTTGTTGTAAAGTACCTCCAGGTAGAGTGTCATGACGTTGATCGACAAATCTTCGCGGGCACGTTCCAGATCCTGCATGGCTGCGGCGAGGTCGAGCTTGCCGCCTTTGACCTGGCGGTTGATGCGCATGCCCTGGAATACGGGGATGCTGGTCGAGATGTTGAGCGATCCCGAGGTCTGGTTGTTGTCCTTATAAGTATTGTCGCTCGAGAGTACGCGGCCGAACGATGCGTCGCCTCCGATCGAGGCGTTCAGGTCGGGCAGGCGGCTGTATTTGGCCGTCGAGAGTTCCACCTCGTTCTGTTCGACCTGCAGGGCGCGTTGCTGCACGTCGATGTTGTTGGCCAGGGCATACCCGATGCAGTCGTCGAGCGACCAGGGCGTGCCGGGTGCCGGTGCTGCGGAGGCTTGAGGTGCAGCCGGTGCGGGCTGGGCCCCCGCGGGCATTGCGCAGAGTGCGGCGGCAGCTGTGCAGAGTGCGGCGAATAGGGTGCTGGTTTTCATGCTGCGGTGCATTTGGGGTTATTTCTTCTTGTCTTCCTTCGCGCCGCGGACTTTGTCGTCGGCGGTCACGCCCTCGGTAAGCTCGATGTTGATGCCGTCCGAAAGGCCGATCTTGACTTCGCGTTTGTCGAAGGTCTGCTCTGCGGCGTCCTCGGCGCTCGTGAGCAGGTAGACATACGTTTTTTCGCCCTCGAATTCGACGGTGCTCTCGGGAAGCGTCAGCACGCCTTCGCGGCTTTCGATCACGATGCTGGCGTTGGCGCTGTACCCGGCGCGCACGAAGACGTCGGCGGGAATCTTCACGGCGGCCTTCACTTCGAACATGATGACGCCGTTATCCTCGGTCGCCTTGGGCGAAACGTATTCCAGGGTAGCGTCCAGCTCGACGTTCTGTAGGGCGCCGATCGTCAGCTTCACGGGCATGCCCTCGTGCAGTTTGCCGACGTCCGTTTCGTCGACGTTGCCCCGGAAGAGCATGTTCGACATGTCGGCTACGGAGGCGATGGTCGTACCGTCGTTGAACGTGTTGGCCTGGATCACCGAGTTTCCGACCTTGATCGGCACGTCGAGGATCATACCGTCGATCGTAGATCGGATCTGCGTGTTGCTGAGCTCCTTGTAGCGGCTGGTGATGCCGTTCTTGACGATCTCCAGGTTCTCCTTGGCGTTCAGCAGTTCCTCCTCGGCTTTCTGGAGGTCGGTGCGCCCCTGTTCGAACTCCTCGTCCGAGACGACGCCCTTGTCGTGCAGTGTTTCCGTGCGGCCGAATTCGCGGCGGGTCTGCGCCAGCGATATTTCGGCTACCGAGACGCGCGATTCGGCACTCGAAAGCTGTCCCATCTCCGGGACGACCTTCACCGTGGCGATCACCTCGCCCTTGCGCACCATCTGGCCGGCCTCCTTGTAGACGTCGGAAACGATACCCGAAATCTGGGGCTTGATCAGCACCTCGTCGCGGGGTTCGACCTTGCCGGTGGCGACCACGAATTGTTTGAGCGTGTCGAGTTTGGGTTGTACGATCGTGTAGACTACCTTTACCGGACGGGTCTTCTGCCACAGGAACACGAACGTTCCGAGCAACAGCGCCGCAAAGAGCACACCCAGAAAGATTTTCAGAAATTTTTTCATAGCCGTAATCTATTGAATTTGATTGTTATTCTTCACGTATTGCATCCACAGCCTTGATGCTCAGGGCCCGGTAGGCGGGGATGACGCCCGCCAGCAGGCTGCCCGCGACGAGGATGAAAAGTGCCAGCATGCCTGTCCCGAACGATATTTGCCACGAGATCTCGGCACCCTCCTGGGTCACGGTCACCGCCTGGTAATAGATCGAGTCGGCGACCGACAGCACCCCGACCGCGGCCGTGAGGCCGACCACCCCGGCGATGAAGGTGAGGATGAAACTTTCGGAGAGTATCTGCGAGATGATGGCCGTGGGCGGTGCGCCCAGGGCGCGGCGTATGCCGATCTCCTGCGTGCGCTCCTTGACCAGCACCAGCATGATGTTGCTCACGCCGACGATGCCGGCCAGCAGTGTCCCCAGGCCCACGATCCATGTCAGGAACCCGATGCCCCAGAAGAGGCTCATCACCTTGTCGAACATCTCGGCCGTGGCCATGCACCAGGCGGCTTTCTCGTCGTCCGGCGAGATCAGGTGCTTGGCGAAGATCACCGACTTGCAGGCGGTTTCGACCTCTTTGCTCGGGGTGTCCTCCCGGCCGGCGATGGCCAGCATGTGGATCGAGTTGCCCCCGCCGTACATCTGCTGCGCGAGCGAGATCGGGGCTACGACCGTGCGTTCGACGTTGCTGAACGACATGGCCGTGCTCTGGCGCCGCATGACGCCGATGATGGTGAAATAGCTGTTGTTGACCTTGATGACCTTGCCGGTCGGGTCTTCCATTCCCGGGAACAGGTCTTTCTGGATCTGGGTGCCGATGACGCAGACCTTGCGCTTCTGCGCCATGTCGACGTCGTTGATGAAGCGGCCATAGATGATCTTCTGCGGGTTGATCTGCTGGTAGTCGGGCATGTAGCCCATCAGCGAATAGTCGCCCTTGCGTTCGTTGTAGCTGCAATGGATCTCCCCGCCCCAGTAGACGCCCGAGGCGTACTGCACCTCCTTGAGCCCCCGGACGTTTTCCACGTCGTCGTTGTTCATGCGCCACCAGCGGTTCTTGGGCATGCCCTTGTAGGGGAGCGAGGTCTGCGAAGGCTGTATGAGCAGCGTGTTGGTCGACATGTCGCCCAGCTGCGCCCGGAACAGGCGCCCCAGCCCCATGCCGGCACCCAGCAGTACGGTAAGCATGAAGATGCCCCAGAAGACGCCCAGCGCCGTCATGATGCTGCGCTTGCGGTTGCGGGAGATCGTTTGCCATATCTCGTTCCAGCGGTCTGTATCGAAAAATCCCATGGCTTCTACTTGTTATAACGCAGGGCGTCGATTGTCTTGAGTTGTGCGGCCCGGTAGGCGGGGACGTAGCCTGCGATCAGGCCGGCGATGACCAGCACGACCGTCGCGCTGACCGCAACGCCCAGGTCGAGCGTCGGGTTGAGGAAGATCGACGGCGCATGGCCGTCGCCCGTCTGCGGCGTCTGGTTGAGCATGTAGTTGACCCCTTCCATCATCGCCACGCCGAATACCATACCCAGGTAACCGAATACGGCGGTTATCATCACCGACTCGGTGAGGATCAGCCTGATGATCGACACGGGCTTGGCGCCCAGCGCCTTGCGTATGCCGAATTCGGAGGTGCGCTCCGTGACCGTCACGAGCATGATGTTGCTCACACCGACGATGCCGGCCAGCAGCGTCCCCAGGCCGATGATCCAGACGAAGACGTTGATGCCTGCGAAAACCATCATGAAATTCTTGTAGGTTTCCATCGTATTGTCGAGCCAGATGGCGCTTTCGTCGTCGGGGGCGAAATGGTGCTCGGCGGAAAGGCGCCGGATGACGCGCTTTTCGAACTCCTTCATCGCCTCGGTGGTGTGGACGCCCTTGATGGTGATGATGGCATTGTTCACTTCGGGGCTGTTGGCGTTGTAGAGCAACTGCCCGGTGGTCAGGGGAATGTAACACGACGAACTGCTGCGCTGGGCGTCGCCCTTGTAGACACCGACCACGGTGAATACCGTGCTGTCGAGCTTGATCCTGGCCCCCAGCGGATCGGCTCCTTTGAATAGCAGGGACTGCATGGCCTGGTCGATGACCAGCGACTTGCGGTATTCGCGGATGTCGGCGTCGTTGACGAAGCGCCCCTTTACGATCTCCACGCCCTCGATCTGTTCGATCTTGGGCAGCGAGCCGCGCAGCCAGACCTTGGTATATTCGTTCCCGTAGGTCGCCGTATGATTGTCGAACCACGAGTTGGCAGCCACTTCGTCCACCTCGGGGAATTCCCGGGCGAGGATTTCGAGGTCGCTGTTCCACAGACGGATGCGGCGCCCCTTCTGGTAGCCCATGTAGGGCTTCGAAGTACGGCCGCCGTAGAGGTCGATCGAGTTGGTGGCGTAGTTGCCGAAATTGGAGGTTACGCCGTTCTTGAGCCCGTTGCCCGAACCCAGCAGGATGACGAGCATGAAAATGCCCCACGCGACCGAGAAGCCCGTGAGGAACGTGCGCAGCTTGTTGCGGCGCACCGATGTCCAGATCTCCAGCAGCAGTTCCCGCATCGCTTTCCGAGTCCGGTTTCGGTGATACTGCTGATGACGCCGTCCGTCAGTCGGATGATCTTGTCCGTCTGGTCGGCGATCGACTGTTCATGTGTGACGCAAATGATGGTCATCCCCATGTCCGAGTTGACGCTGCGCAGCAGGTTCATCACCTCCTGCGAGGTGACGCTGTCCAGTGCGCCCGTAGGTTCGTCGGCTAGGATGATCTGGGGCTTGTTAATAAGCGCCCGGGCGATGGCCACGCGCTGTTTCTGGCCGCCGGACATTTCGTTGGGCATGTGGTCGGCCCACTCCCTGAGCCCCAGCATGTCGAGGTATTCGAGTGCCAGGGCGTTGCGTTTGCGGCGCGAGACGCCCTGGTAGTAGAGCGGCAGGGCGACGTTTTCGACGGCGTTCTTGTAATTGATCAGGTTGAAGGACTGGAAAATATAGCCGATCATATTGTTGCGTGCGGCGGCTGCCTGCGTTTCGCTGAGGTTCTTGATCAGCCGTCCGGCCAGGTAGTAACTGCCGCTGTCGTAGTCGTCGAGAATCCCGAGGATGTTGAGCAGGGTCGATTTCCCGGATCCCGAGGCGCCCATGATCGAGACCAGTTCGCCCTTTTCGACGTCGAGGTCGATACCTTTGAGCACGTGCAGGGGCGACCCGTTGTTATAGGTCTTGTTGATGTTTTCCAGCTTTATCATATTCAGTCTGCCGTTATAAAGCGGTTTGCGTTGTTGAGGGTTACAATCTGTAAGCGGTGTGTGAGGCGCTTGGGACAAAGGTAATAATATAATCTTGAAAAACAATTTATTTTTATCGAAAATCAATAAAAAATTACCAAACACCAATAAATATAATTGTAGTATCGGCAAATGTAAGCAAAAAATGCATACTATGCAATACAAAGTACTAAAATTTATATATTAATCTTTCCGACCTATATTATATGATAGGGAAAAAGCCCGCTTCCATGCGCATATCCCGGTAGGGTAGCCGGTGAAAATCCCCATATATGGTGATTGCCGTCTCCGCCCCGAATCGTTATTTTTGCAGGCTAAAGTCATGTCGAATGTTAAAAAAATAACATAAACGGTTTATGGGTAATGCTTTTTCGTTATATTTGTTGCGTTAGGTCAAGCATATGAGGAAACTTTTACTACTGTTTTTATGCACGATTGTCCCGGCCGTCGTGTCGGCGCAGCGTCTCGACGTTACGGGGCGGGTGCTTATAAAGGACACCGACAAGCCGATCGGACAGGCGGTCGTCGAATTGCCGCAGTCCGGATTGTGGGCCGTGGCCGATACCGACGGGAATTTCACGGTGAGGGGTGTCCCGGCCGGGAAAACGCGCTTCGTCGTCTCCTGCCTGGGGTTCGTTACGACCGAGACCGAGGTAGACGTGCGTACGGGTATGGGGCAGGTCAGGCTTTATGCCCCCGAGGATAACCTGAAACTGGAGAGCGTCGTGGTTACGGCCAAGGAGGCGCCCAATGCCATGGCTACGTCGCGTACGATCGGCGGCAATGCCATCGACCACCTGCAAATGGTCAATGCGTCGGACATCTCGGCACTGCTGCCGGGCGGCAAGACGGTCAACCCCGACCTGATGAAGGACAATGTCTTTTCGCTGCGCAGCGGCGGAAGCACGGCCGGCAATGCGGCGTTCGGTACGGCCGTCGAAGTCGACGGCGTACGCCTTTCCACCAATGCTTCGCTGGGCGACCCGACGGGTGCCAGCACACGTAACCTGTCGGCGACCAACATCGAGTCGGTCGAGGTGGTGACCGGCGTACCTTCGGCCGAATACGGCGACATCTCGTCGGGCGTGGTGAAAATCTCGACCCGCAAGGGCAAGACGCCCTATACGGTGACACTCTCCACCAACCCCCGCACCAAACAGATCGCCGCCTCGAAGGGCTTCGACCTGGGGCAAAACCGCGGCGTGCTGAACAGCAACGTCGAGTATACGCGGGCCACGAAGAACCCTGCGTCGCCCTACACCTCCTATTCCCGCACGGGGCTGGCGCTCAACTACCAGAATACCTTCGCCAAGGTGCTGCGCTTCAACTTCGGCGTGACGGCCAATATCGGCGGTATGAATACCGAAGACGACCCCGATGCCCAGAAAGGCGAGTGGGAGAAGGTGCGCGACAATGTGCTGCGTGCCAACACCTCGTTCAAATGGCTGCTGAACAGGCCGTGGATCACGAGCCTGGATTTCGATGCGTCGCTCAACTATACCGACAACCTTGCGCGCAAGCGCACCTACAACCTCAATTCGACCTCCCTTCCGGCAGTCCATGCCGAACAGGAAGGGTATTATATCGCCGATATGCTCCCGCCGGTCTATTACTCGACCAAATACGTCGATTCCAAGCAGCTCGACTATGCGGCCAACCTCAAGGCCACGTGGGTGCGCAGCTGGGGCGACGTGCACAGCAATGCCAAGGTCGGCGCTTCGTGGCGAGCCAACGGCAATGTCGGGGACGGGGAGTACTATGCGACCCCCTCCCTCGCGCCTAACGGGTACCGCCCCCGTCCGTATACGGACATCCCCTATATGCATAACCTCGCGGCCTACGTCGAGGAGACGCTGACCGTGCCGCTGGGGTCGGCCACGCTGCAACTGATGGCGGGCCTGCGTGCCGAAAAGACCTTTATCAAAAATACGCAATACGAGAATACGTCGAGCCTCTCGCCGCGCTTCAACCTGAAAATCCGCATCAACGACCGTCTGACTGTCCGTGGAGGCTGGGGCATCACCGAGAAGCTGCCGTCGTTCAACGTGCTTTACCCGCTGCCCGAATACCGCGATACGCCCGTGTTCGCTACCAACTATGGGTCGGGGCAGAGCGCCTATGTCTACTACACGCAGCCTTACCGGATACTCTACAACGACAACCTGAAATGGCAGCGCAACCGCAATTCCGAGGTCGGCGTCGACCTGCGTATCGGGGGTACCTCGATCTCGCTGGTCGGCTATTTCAACCGCACGAAATACCCCTATAAGCTGAGCGCCGCCTTCGAGCCGTTCTCCTATAATATGATGGGCGTGCCCTCCACGCTGCCCGACGGGACTGCATACACGATGCCGGCGAACCCGGCTTTCCGGGTCGACAGCCAGACGGGCGAAATCTTCGTCCGTGACAAGGACAACCCCTCGGCCGGCTGGATCGCCATGCAGACCACTTCCACGAAACGGACGTTCGTCAAGAATACCTATCAGAACAACGGTTCGCCCGTAGACCGCATGGGGCTGGAGTTCGTCGTGGAGTTCCCGCAGATCAACCCCATCCGCACGCAGCTGCGGCTTGACGGGGCTTACGGCTATACCAAATACGTCAACGAGGGTGAGGCATGCTACTATCCCTCGACCTCGACCGGCGGCGAGTTCTACCCCTATGTGGGGGTTTATCTCGATAACGGGGGCAGCTCCAACGTCACCTACAACGGCCGGAAGCTGCATGCGCTGGATATGAACCTCACGGCCACGACGCATGTGCCCTCGATCCGTATGATCATCTCGCTGCGGCTCGAAGCCACGCTCGTGAAGCGCTCGCAGAACCTCTCGGAGTACAGGGGGCGCGAGTATGCCTTCAATGTCGACGAAGACCGTAACCCCACCGGCGGGAGCATCTACGACGGAGACAGCTATACGGCGATCTGGCCTGTGGCCTACATCGACCTCGACGGCAACCGCCATCCCTTCACCGATGCCGAGAAGAACGATCCGGCCTTTTCCTCCCTGCTGTTGCGTTCGGGCAATGCCTACTCCTTCAACGGCGACGGCTACGACCCCTATTTCTCGGCCAACCTGAGCATCACGAAGGAGATCGGCGACCATGTCTCCGTCTCGTTCTACGCCAATAACTTCACCAATTCGCGGCCATTCGTCGCGTCGTACGCCACGGGTGTTAAGGCGGTCTTCACACCCGATTTCTATTACGGACTTACGGTACGTCTTAAATTCTGAAAACGATGAGAAAGATACTTTGCATATTGTCCTGTCTGCTGGTGGCCGGTTGCACGTCGTTCGACAGGAACCCTTACGACGGTGCGCTGCGCGAACTCCGTGTGACGGCCGTGTATCCCGAGGGGTACGCCGGCTATCTGCGCGAAGGCGTCGCGGTGAAACTCTCCGACCGCAATACGGGCAATGTTTATACCGCCCTGACCGATGCGCAGGGCCACGCCGGGTTCCGCGTCGCTGCCGGGCATTACCGTCTCTCGGTGCTCGACCTGCCCGACGATTCGGCGGTATTCAACGGTACGATCGAGCAGGTCGACCTTGTCGGCGAGGACAAGGAAGTCGACGTGGCGCTGAAGTTTTCCAAGCCGGGTACGATCCTCATCAAGGAGATCTACTCGGGCGGCTGCATGCAGGATCCGCCGGCGACGGGGACTTATGCCGACGACAAATATATCATCCTGCACAACAACGGTTTCGAAACCTATTACCTCGACGGGCTGTGCCTGGCGATGGTCGCCCCCTACAACTCGCAGGCCGCCAATCCCTGGACGAGCACCGACCCTTCGGGCAACATCGTTTTCCGTGATTACGCCGCCGTACCCGACTGTATCTGGATGTTCCCGGGCTCGGGGACGGATTTCCCGCTGCAACCCGGCGAGGATGTCGTGGTGGCCTACCATGGCGTCGACCATACGCAGACCTATTCCCAGTCGGTGAACCTCAACCGCAAGGGCTGTTTCGTGCTCTACGACATGGTATACTATCCCGGCAACAAGTTGCACCCCACGCCTGTCCCGGGCGACCAGATCGACCAGTCGCATTACATGAAGGTGCTGAAAAAGACCGGGACGAATACGGCCGTCGTCTACGTGATCTCGCAGAATTCGCCCGCCGTGATCCTTTTCCGGGCGCCCGAAGGGTTCGATCTGGATGCCTATCTGGCCGACGACCTCCAGTCGACGGTTCAGAGCGGCAGCATCACCTATTCGAAGATACCGTGGGACGACTGGATCGTGGACGGCGTCGAGGTATGCAACATGACCGAGGCGAACAAGCACAAACGCCTGCACACCGATGTGGATGCCGGTTACGTCGGCTTCTCGGCCAAGGCGCAGGGACATACCCTGCACCGGAAGCTGGATGAAGCGGCCACGGCGGCTGCCGGCTTCGAAAGGTACGTGGATACCAATAACTCGTCGAACGATTTTTATGAGCGTGAGACACAATCTTTGCGAGATTAGCCTATGAGACGGATTTTAACGATACTGATGTTGGCCGCCGTCTCTGCTGCCACGGCGCAGGAGCGTTTCGACTATATTTTCCGCCGCAACCCCTGGAACGGCGGCCCGAACGCTGCGGGTATCCGGCAGGACTCCCTGAGCCGTTCCTATGCCGAGATCTATTTCACCAAGGAGAACGGCGGGCTTACGGGCCACTCCTCGTCGGACGACAGCTGGAATGCCGGGGCGACAACCGAGTCGCTGCGCCACCTGAAGAAGGTCTCGTTCGCGGGCGGGTTCGGCTACGACTATTTCGACGGCCGCAACATGTGCGGCTCGATGTTCACCGAGCCGGGGTATTATCCGGTGGACATCCTCGAATTTACGCCGGGGCGCAAGGTGCGCGAGGATTATACCTTCACGGGCGGTATGTCGGCCGTGCTGGGCAACCGGTGGACGGGCGGCCTGCGCGTAGAGTTCGAAGCCCGCAACTATGCCAAGCGCAAAGACCTGCGCCACAAGAACACACGGCTGGATTTCGAATTTTCGCCCGGAATAATGTACCACGCGGGGCGTTTTGCCGCCGGTGCGGTCTATATCGTGGGTACGAACAGCGAGAAGGTCGATGCGGAAGGCGTGGGCCCCGGTGCCGACCTGTACGAGGCATTCTTCGACCGGGGACTGCTCTACGGGTCGCTGGAGAAGTGGGGGAGCACCGACATACACCTCTCGACCAACGGCGTTTCGGGATTCCCCGTCCGCGAGAATACGCAGGGGGCGGGCGTCCAGTTGCAATACGGGCCGTTCTATGCCGACGTCGCCTACCGTAACAGGCAGGGCGAGACGGGCGAGAGCCGCATTATCTGGCATCTGTTCGAAACGCACCAGGTGACGGCGAACGCCGCCCTGTCGCTGGGGACGGCACTGCGCAGGCATTTCGTGCGCGTGAATCTCGACTGGCAGACGCTCCGCACCGACGAGAACATCATCACCACCGAGACCATCAACGGCGTGCAGACCATCACCATACACGGTTCGACACCGACTTTCGGGCGCAAGGGGCTCGACCTTGGGGGCGAATACGAGTTCGTGGCACTGCATACGGATTTGCGTGCCGGGGTCGGTTATTCGCAGCTCAACCGCGAATCGACGCTGATGTATCCATATGTCAAGGGGCAGAAGCTCCACTTTACCAAGATATATGCCTCGCTGATCCGCACGTTCGGCCTCTGGGAGCTGACCCTCGCGGCGGATTACCGCCTGGGAGGTTTCTCGGAGTGTGAAACGCAGTTCGAAACCCCCGGCGTGCAGCCGGGCGAATATCCCGGGCAACTGACCGCTTACTACGATTACGAAAACGAATACCTCTCGGCCAAACGGCTGGGGGCGGCGCTCGGGCTGCGGCGCAATATCAAACGGTTCTATGTCGACGTGTTCGCGCGTTACGAACACGGTTTCGGACTGGAATACGTCGCGCAGCCCAACCGGGTCGCGGCGACGCTGAGTGTAGGATATAATTTTTAAATTCAAAAGGATAGATTATGAAAAAGATTTTGACATTGATGGCAGTCGCGGCGATGGCTTTCACCGCCTGCTCGAAGGAAGAAAGCACCGGAACGGGCGACAAGCAGGTGCGCATCACCCCGACGATCGCCAACCCTGCGCTGACGCCGGCAAGCATGTCGTCCGGCACGCGGGCGACGGACACCGATTTCGAGCTGAACGACAAGGTCGGCCTCACGATCACGATGACGGCGGACGGTTCGGCGTTCGTGGCGAACAAGGAGATGTCGTTCGACGGTACGGATTTCAAGACCGAGGGTTTCCTCTGGTACGAAGATGTCAACGCCACCTCGACGCTCTTCGCCTATTATCCCTACCAGGCCGGTGCCGCGGCGCCTGCGGAGTTTTCGGTAAAGGCGGATCAGAGCGGTGCGAACTACACGGCTTCCGACCTGATCGTGGCCGTGAAGACGGGGGTCAAGCCCACGTTGTCGTCCACGCAGATGACCTTCAAGCACAAAATGTCGCGGATCGTCATCAGCGTGACGAACGAATCGGGTTTCGACATCCGGGACATCGTCATCAAGGGTGCTGTCGGCACCGGTGTGCTCGATCCTGCCACGGGCGATTTTACGGCCAAGGCGGGTGCCGAGGCATCCGACGTGACCGCCAATACGGCCACTGCCGAGAAAGTTTACTACGCGCTGCTGGTGCCGCAGAACGGTGTGCAGCTCAAGGTTACGGTCACCACGGCCGATGGTAAGATGCGTACGCAGACGCTCGGCACGACCGACCTCAAGTCGGGTGAGAACCGCCGCATGGACTGCAACGTGCAGCCGGCTGACATTCAGGTGAAATTCAGCGGCCCGATCGCGGGCTGGGTCGACGGAGACGACCTGCTGCCGGACGGCGACGGCGAAGTGGAGACCCCGACCGTCGAGTGGGGCGGCGTGAAGTACAAGATCGTCACGCTCAAGGACGGCCGCACGTGGATGGCCGAGAACCTGCGCTATGTTCCTGAAGGCAAAACCATATCGAGCGACCCGAAGGACGGCAACGGGGTGTGGTACCCCTGCAACCTCTCGAAAGCTGCCGACCCGTCGTTGACTGAGACCGCGGGCCTGCTGTACAGCTATCCCGTGATGCTGGGAATGACCGGCGAGATGACGGGCACCAATTTCGACCAATACGAGGGTGCGCAGGGTATTTGCCCCGACGGGTGGCATATCCCGACGATGGCCGAGTGGCTCAAGCTGGCGGGTGTCGGCAGCGGCAGCCTGTCCGACCCGACGTCGCCCTATTTCGACAAGACGCAGAGCGGCGGTTCGATTGCCGCGCTCAACAAGGACGGTTTCAATATTGCGGGCTGCGGCTATATCAATGCGGCGAGCGCCACGGCGACCCCGGCCTATATGGCCACGGTCTCGGCTGCCGACGCTTCGGCGTTCGGCATGGGATATTTCCCCAGCTCGACGGGTTACAAGGTTACATACAATACGGCCGACGATCCGGAAAGCGGCATCAAGAACATCCAGTATTATGCCGGTATGATAACTTACAACAAGAGTTACAATCGCATGACAATCGCTTACCAGGGTGGTTATTGCGCCGCTCCCGTCCGCTGTATCAAGGACAAGGAGTGATCCTCACCCCCGCACACACAAACACACACAACACAAACAACAATAAATGAAACGTAAACCTAATTATCTGAAGCACCTGCTGCAATGGGGCGTACTGGCCGCCATTGCGGGCACGGTGCTTTGGGCCAAATTGAGCGACAAACCCGTCGATGTCGAGGCATATTGTCCTTTTGGCGGGTTGCAGGCTTTCGGCACCTATGTGGTGAACAACTCGCTGGCCTGCTCGATGTCGATGCTCCAGATCATGATGGGCCTCGTGCTCGCCGTGGGAGTGATTCTGTTCAGCAAACTTTTTTGCGGATACCTCTGTCCGCTGGGCACCGTCGGCGAGTGGATGGGGCGTGCCGGGAAAAAACTGCACCTGCAGGTCGATGTCCCTTCGGGCAGCATCGTCGACAAACTGCTGCGCGTGGTGAAGTACGTGCTGCTCTTCACGATCCTCTATTTCACGCTCTCGTCGAGCGAGCTGTTCTGCAAGAAACTCGACCCGTTCTATGCCGTGGCTACGGGTTTCAAGGGCGAAATCGTGCTTTGGATGTCGCTCACGAGCCTTGCGCTGCTGCTCCTGGGCGGCTTCGTGGTGAAGATGTTCTGGTGCAAGTATATCTGTCCGCTGGGAGCTGCCAGCAACATTTTCAAATTCACGCTGCTGTTCGTGATCGCCGCCCTCGGCGGCTGGGCGCTCGGTGCGCTGGGCGTTGCGAACGCATGGGTATGGACGATCGGCGGCGCATGTCTTGCCGCCTATATCGTCGAGATCGCCAAGATGCGCAGCTGCACCTTCCCCCTGATGTACATCAAGCGGGACTTGAACACCTGCAATAATTGCGGACTGTGCGAAAAGAAATGTCCCTACCAGCTTCCGATCCATGACTATGTGAAGGTGAAGCATGTCGACTGTACGTTGTGCGGCAACTGCATCGGTGCGTGTGCCAAGGATGCCTTGCAGGTCAACGGCCGCCGTTCGCTGCGCTGGGTGCCCGGGTTGCTGGCCGTGGTGCTCTTCTTCCTGGCCATATGGCTGGGTTCCACCATGGAACTGCCGACGATCGACGAGAAGTGGGGCGACTACGAGAAGGTCGAGAACCTGCAGACGTTCGAGATGGAGGGCTTGCAGACGATCAAGTGCTTCGGTTCGTCGAAGGCTTTTTCGGCCAAGATGCAGGCCGTGCAGGGCGTATATGGCGTCAAGACCTTCGTACGCCGCCATGGCGTCGAGGTGCTTTACGACCCGGCTGCCACCGATACGCTGAAGATACAGGCTGCGATCTTTGCGCCGACGCTGCGCAAATATGCCATGCCGGGCGAGCAGGTGCCGATGCTCGACGTGGTGAAGCTCGGCGTCGAAGGGCTCCACGACCGGATGGATATGATCTATTTCGGCATGGTGCTCCAGAAGATCGAGGGAGTCTACGGCTTCACGTCGGAGTTCGCCTGTCCGGTGGATGTGACGGTCTACGTCGATCCGGCCGCCGGTATTACCGAAAAAATGTTCGGGGAGGCGATCGACGCCAAGGAACTGGTCATCCCGACCAAGGAGAGCGAGAAGGTGATCCCGATGCATACGGTGCTTAAAAGCTATGCGGTCGCCGGACAGGTTTCGCGCGAGGAGTTTGCGCAGATCATGTTCCGCGATGTGGAGAAGCTCGCGGGCAGGTTCGTTGCCAACCAGGAGAAGTGGGGGGACGACGAGCAGTTCCCCAAGGCGGTCTACGAGATGGTATTCCCCGGTATCGAGAAGATGCCGATCCGCAATGCGTTCCCCTATTTCAAGAGCTTCCTTTCGTGTACGGACGGCATCGTGTCCGTGGATTTCGTCCTGCGGGATATGAAGCCCGTGATGCGCATCCGCTATGTGAAGTCGATGTGGGACGACGCGAAGCTGTGGAAAGAGGTTTTCCAGGCCGAAAAATGGACGCTGCGCATGGCTGACGGCACCTTCAAGGAGGCTGACCCGCGGCTGAAGTTTATGACCGAGGGTAAGACCGTCGAAGAGTAACCCTAAACTCAACGGGAGGGCGTCGGCGACGGTGCCCTCCCGTTTATAAGAATGAAAGATATGAGAAGATGGATAGCCTGTCTGGCCGTTGTGCTGCTCTGTATGCAGCCTGCGATGGCCGACGAGGGCATGTGGCTGATGCACCGGCTGGCGGAGATTTATCCGCAGATGAAGGCCCGGGGACTGAAAATCAAGGATAAGGAGATCTACAACGAGAAATCGGCTGCGCTGGCAGATGCCGTGGTGGCTGTCGACGGCGGCATGGGGACGGGCAGCATGATCTCCGACCAGGGGCTGATGATTACCAATCACCATGTGGCTTACAGCGACATCTGCGCCCTGTCGACGCCCGAATGCAACCTGCTCGAAACGGGATTCTGGGCACGCACGCACGATGAGGAGATTCCCGTCCCCGGCAAGACCGTGTGGTTCGTGCGCAAGGTGGTCGACGTGACCGACGAGGCCAATGCGCTCAAGGAGGAGATGAAAGCCGCCGGGAAATGGGGCATGATGGCTCCGCGCCGCCTCTATGCCGAACTGGAAGGGCGCTACGGCCGGGAAACGGAGTGCGAGGTGTCGTGCTACTCGATGTGGGGCGGCAAAATGTACCTGATGTTCTACTACGACATCTACAAGGATGTGCGGCTGGTGGGTACGCCGCCTGCGTCGATCGGTGCCTTCGGCGGCGATTACGACAACTGGGGCTGGCCCCAGCACAAGGGCGATTTCGCGCTTTACCGCGTCTATGCCGACCGGGAGGGACGTCCTGCGGCCTATTCCGCCGATAACGTGCCGCTCAAACCCCGCCGCGTGTTGCAGGTCGCCACGGGCGGCGTGCATGACGGCGATTTCGCAATGGTGATCGGATTCCCGGGGCGTACGAACCGCTATGCGTCGTCGTTCGCCGTGGCCGAGAAGCAGCGTGTCCGGAACCCGATCGTCGTGGCCAACCGCCATGACCGGATGGATATTCTCAAACGCCATATGGAACGCGATCCGCGGGTGCGCATGGAGTATTCGGATGCTTATTTCGGCCTGAGCAACTACGCCGACTACGCCAAGTGGGAGAACAAATGCCTGCGCCGTTTCGACGTCGTGGCGATCCGTGAGGCCGAGGAGGAACGCCTGCAGCGTTGGATCGAGGCCGATTCCGCCCGCAAGGCCGAGGACGGGACGTTGCTCGAAGAGCTCGCGCGCGGTTACAAGGCGCGGCAGGGCGCCGAGCGCAACCTCAATTATTTCCGCGAGGCATGGCTCGGCCCCAGCGAGGCGCTGCTCGTGGCCAACCGCGTGTCGTCGTACCTTGGTAAACTCGAACGGCTGAAGCAGGACTCGCTGATCGTGGATTCGAAGGATGCCCGAAGCGTCGTGGCCGGGAGCGGCCGCCTGCGCCGTAACTACGATGCCGCGACCGACCGCGACCTGTTGGCGCGGATGGTGGTGAACTTCACGGCCAACGTGCCGCGCGAGATGTGGGGCGTGCAGTTGCAGGCGATGTACGACCAGGCGGGAGGCGATGCCGACCGTATGGCGCGTGCGGCGTTCGATGCTTCGTTTTGCAGCGACCCCGTGCGTTACGATGCCTATTTCTCGAAGAACCGGTCGGTGGCCGAGATACGCCGCGACCCCATGGTGGCGCTTACCGAATCGGTCACCGTACAGCGTTTTACGGGCGGTGTGGACAAGGCCGAGAAGCGCGGCCGGGCGCATGTCGGGCGGAGCGAGAGCCGCTATGCCGACCTGCTTTACGATTTCCGTGCTTCGGAAGGACTGGCGCAGTATCCCAATGCCAACTCGACCATGCGCCTGACCTACGGTAACGTGCAGCCCCTGAACCCTTCGGACGGCGTGCATTACGATTCGCGTTCGACGATCGCGGGCTATATGGAGAAGTACAACCCTGACGAATACGAATACCGTGTCGACGACCGTATGCGGCGGCTGATCGCCAAACGGGACTGGGGACGCTGGGGCGAGAATGGTACGCTCTATGTCAATTTCCTGACCGACAACGACATTACGGGAGGCAATTCGGGCAGCCCCGTACTCGACGGCAGGGGGCACCTTATAGGGCTTGCGTTCGACGGCAACCGCGAGTCGATGGCCGGCGATGTGTGGTTCCATCCCGAATTGGCGCGCACGGTGTGCGTGGATATCCGCTATGTGATGTGGGTGATCGACAAGTATGCCGACGCCGGGTGGTTGCTCAACGAAATGAAGTTCGCAAAATAACCCGGTGTGCCGGTGGTAACCGCGGCATCCCGACGTATCAAGCAGACCTGCCAATTGGCAGGTCTGCTTTTGTTGCAGGGGCATAGCTGTCCGGTGTCCGTATCCGTATGGCTTTTGGGATCGGTGTCCGTCTGCGTATCCGTCGCGCGTTTGGGGTCGGCGCCCGTATCCGGTTTCGTCGGGCTTTTGTCTTCGGCCTCCGTCTCTGTTACGTGTTTGGGGTCGACCTCCGGCTCCTGTCCGCGTCTATCCCAGAAGCAACTGCCGCAGGGCGGGAATATCTTCCGCAATAAATGCGGGTTTTGCGGTCTGAAGCTCTTCGCGGCTGCCGTAACCCCACAATACGCCGATGGCGGCAAGCCCCGTTGCGGCTGCGCCTTCGACGTCATGGCGGCGGTCGCCGATCATCACGGCACGGTCGGGGTCGTCGATGCCCAGCGTGGCGAGTGCATGGCGGATTACGTCGGCCTTGGCGTCGCGCGAGCCGTCGGGCGTGCTGCCGCTGATAAGCGCGAAGTCGTCCGCGAACCCGAAGTGCCGGGCAATCTGCTCCGCGAAACGGGTAGGTTTCGAGGTCGCCACGACCAGTGTCGCCCCGTGCGCCCGCAGGTCGCGTAACAACTCGGGGATCCCTTCGTAGAGCCTGTTTTCGAAAATTCCTTTCGGGGCGTAATATTCGCGGTATTTTTCGACAGCCACCTCGGCATCGGCGTCGCTCATGTCATAGAATTCGCGGAACGAATTGCGCAGCGGCGGCCCGATGAAGGGGCACAGCGCCGTGGGGTCGTCGGCCTCGATGCCGAAATGCCGCAGGGCGTACTGCACCGAACGGGTGATACCCGGCATCGGGTCGGTGAGCGTTCCGTCGAGGTCGAAAAAGAGGTATTTCCAGCGCATGGATCGTCGTTTTATATTATTCCGGACGAATCACGCTTTTTACGCTATTCCTTGCCGGCTTGCCGGGTGGAAAAATGCAGAATAAGCGTGTCGCCCTCTTCGAAGAGGCCGGGCGTCCCTATCTGAGCCTGAGGAACGAGTAGCCGAAGCGTTCGCAGGCGGCCTTTTCCAGCTTTTCGCGCACCGAGGGATGGGCGACGGCGATCAATGCCCGCGCCCGCTGGGCGAGGTTGCGGCCGCGCAGGTGCGCAACGCCGTATTCCGTTACGATGTGCTGTACCATGTGGCGGGTCGTCACGACGCCCGCGCCGGGCGTCAGCAGCGCCTTGATCTTCGATTCGCCTTTGGGAGTAGTCGACGGGATGGCGATGAAGGTTTTCCCGCCCTCCGACAGGGCTCCTCCGTACATGAAATCGTGCTGCCCGCCTACGCCGGAAATGATGCGCTCACCGACCGAGTCGGCGCAGACCTGCCCCGTGAGGTCGACCTCGACGGCCGAGTTGATCGCCATCACGCGCGGGTTCTCGCGGATGCGGAACGGGTCGTTCGTCCATGCCACATCCTTCATCACGAGGTCTTTGCGGTAGTCCATATAATCGTACAGCCGGCGCGATCCCAGCGCCAGCGAGGCGACCGTTACGCCGGGCATGACCCGTTTGAGCGAGTTGTCGATCACGCCGCTTTCGAGCAGCGGCAGCACGCCGTCGGTCATCGCCTCGGTATGCAGCCCGAGGTGTTTGTGGCCCGTGAGCGCGGCCAGCACGGCATTGGGGATTCCGCCCACGCCGATCTGCAATGTCGCTCCGTCGGGGATCAGTTCGGCGATGTGGTTGCCGATCCTGCGTTCGATGTCGGTGGGGGTTGCCGAGGGCACCTCGACCAGCGGGTCGTCGACCTCGACGGCCGCGGCGACGCGCGAGAGGTGGATCACGGCGTCGCCGTAGGAGTAGGGCATCGCCTTGTTGACCTGCGCGATGATGGTCTTGGCGCACTCCACGGCGGAAACCGCCAGATCGGCCGAGACGCCGAACGAGCAGTAGCCTTCGGCGTCGGGCGGCGAGACGTTGATGAGTGCGACGTCGAGAGGCAGCGTGCCGTCGCGGAACAGCGCGGGGATTTCGCCCAGGAAGGCCGGAATGGTCTGTCCGTAGCCGTCGGCCAGCCACCGGCGGATGTTGTTGGCGACGAACAGGCTGTTGACGAGGAACGACTCCTTGTATTCGGGGCGGCAGTAGGGGGCGTCGAAGGCTCCCACGGCGAAGGCCGAATAGACCGTCACATGCTCCAGTTCGCCGCCCCGTTCGGCCATTGCGGCCACGAGCGTTTCGGGGATCGAGGTGCTGCCCTGAATGTAGACGCTGTCGTTGGATCGGATGAGTTTTACCGCCTCCGCGGCAGTCGTGTAGTGCATGTTGTCAGCGGTTATTTTCTGCAAAAGCGGTTAAACGTTCTTCGAGCATTTCGAACTGTTCGGGGCGGTTCATCTGCGAGACGCAGACGCGGATGCCGCTCTGGCGGCTGCCGGTCGAGGTGAGCGAGATGGCGCAGATGCCGTAGAGCAGCAGCTCGCTCAACAGTTCGGCGCTGGTCATCGCGCCGTAGCCGACCGTGTAGAAGAATCCGTCGCTGACCGGCTCGTCGCGGTCCTTGTCGTAGACGATGCGGAATCCGTGGCGGAGGAACGTCTCCTTGGTCAGCCGGGCGCGCCGGGCGTACTCCGAGGCTTCGCCCACGAAGTCCAGTTCGCCGTCGGCCGCCGCGCGGAACATTGCCGCCAGGGCGTGCTGCGCCGAATGGCTCGTGCCGGACGAGGCCGCATAGAGAAAGACCAGTACGTAGGCGTCGCCCAGCCGTCCGATGTTGTAACGCCGGCGCAGGGCGGGGTACTCGCGGCGGAAAAGCGCGTCGGAGATCGCCGCCACGGCGATTCGCTGTCCGGCGTAGCTGAATATCTTCGACCCGGAGACCAGCAGGATGTAATTGTCCGTGTAGCGGGCCACCGAAGCCTGGTAGGGGGCTTCGAAAGGCCGTCCCAGCGGTTTGCGGAAATCCATGCAGAGGTAGGCGAGGTCCTCGATGACGATGGCGTCGTACCGCGTGGCCAGCTCGCCGATCGTGCGCAGCTCGTCCTCCGTGAGGCAGATCCACGCCGGGTTGTTGGGGTTCGAGTAGACGATGGCCGCCACGTCGCCTGCGGCGAGGACGCTCTCGATCTTCGGCCCCAGCTTTTCGCCCCTGTAATCGTAGATGTCGAACGACTCCGAGGGAATGCCGAGAATGTGCACCTGACTGCGCTGCACGGGGAATCCGGGGTCGATGAAGAGGATTTTGCGCCGCTGCGGGTCGAGCTGCGAGCAGAGCAGGAATGTGGTGAAGCTGCCCTGCATCGACCCGACGGTGGGGATGCAGCCCCGGGGGGCCACCTCCACGTCGAGGAAGGCTTTCAGGAAGCGCGACGCCTGCGTCTTGAGTTCCGGAATGCCGAACATGTTGGGATACTGCGACGCGACGCCCGCCTGCAAGGCCGCGCATTCGGCCTCGACGCCCGCCCGTTCGGGCGGCAGCCCCGGCACGCCCATTTCGAGGTGGAGGAACTCCACGCCCGTGTCGCGCTCCATCGTGCGGGCGATGTCGCCCGACTGGCGGATCGTGGCCTGCGCGATGTCGGCTATGTCCATCCGCTCCAGTGCGGAGCGCAGGCAGGACCTGTCGAACGGTATTTTCATGGCTTTGTCTGTTTTTGGGCCGCTTCGTAGCCGGCGCGGAACGCCGCGAGATTCGTTTCGACGACCTGCCCGCCCTTGCGGGCGAAGATGGCGCGGATGCCGGACTCCAGTTTCGCGGCGTCGATTCCGAGCAGCGGCGCGGCGGCTCCCAGCAGCGCCATGTTGGCCGAGCGGGGCGCCATGGCGGCTTTGGCGACGGCGTCGGCGTCGAGGACTACGGCGTGCGGGAGTTTTTCCAGTTCGCGCCGCAGGGTCTCGCCCTCCGGGTAGTTCGGGATGTTGATCAGCGGCGTGATGCCGGTGATTACCCATCCGTCGTCGGCGAGCCACGGCAGGTAGCGCAGCGCCTCCATCGGCTCCATCGAGACGATGAGATCGGCCGCGCCGCGCGGGATGAGATCCGAACGGATGGCCGACGACGAGATGCGCAGGTTCGACTGCACGTCGCCGCCGCGCTGGCTCATGCCGTGGACCTCGGCCTGCTTGATGTGAAGCCCGTCTTCGAGGGCGGCCCGTCCGATGACGGCGGCGATCGAGAGGATTCCCTGGCCTCCTACGCCCGAGAGTATGATGTCGCGTTTCATAAGCCTTTACTTTTTAGCAGCGTTGTGTCGCTTTGCGGTCTGGATACATTCTCTTCGCGGGATGATCACCGAGACGCCCCGGTGGGCGATCTCCTCGCGGATCACGGCCTTCATCTCCTCGCGGTTCTTG
>OKSA01001093.1_pt1 | contig 25496 bp, 21 predicted proteins | sample 1601181 | NCBI WGS metagenome assembly OKSA01 (sample SAMEA3541538, study PRJEB24748) | human gut metagenome | biome: human gut; feature: human-associated habitat; material: faeces | place: China | collected 2012
AAGCTGAATATGGCCCGCGGCAAGCCCGGCCCTCACCAGATGGATCTGGCCATGGGCCTGCTGCAGATGACCGATTATACCACCGATGCCGGCACCGACGCCCGCAACTACGGCGACCTGGAGGGTCTGCATGAGGCCCGCGTCCTGTTTGCGGATGTCTTCGGTGTCAAGCCCGCAGAGGTCTTCGTGGGCGGCAACTCCAGCCTGCAGCTGATGTACAACCTCATCAACATCGGCTATGTGTTCGGCTTCCCGGAGTCTCCCTGCCCCTGGTCTCAGGTGGAAAAGCGCAAGTTCCTCTGCCCGGTGCCCGGCTATGACCGCCACTTTGCCATCACCGAGGAGTTCGGCTTTGAGCTCATCAGTGTGCCCATGACCCCGAACGGCCCCGATATGGATGTGGTCGAGAAGCTGGTGGCCGAGGATGACACCATCAAGGGCATCTGGTGTGTGCCGCAGTATTCCAACCCCGACGGCTACACCTACAGTGACGAAACGATCGAGCGTTTTGCTAAGATGAAGACGGCCGCTCCCGATTTCAAGATCTTCTGGGATGAGGCCTACATCGTCCACCATCTGACCGATGAGATCATCGAGACCCCCGTTCTGCTGAACGAGTGCAAGAAGTACGGTACGCAGGACCGCGTCTTCATGTTCACCTCCACCAGCAAGATCACCTTCCCCGGTGCAGGCGTCTCCGCGATCGCCTGCAGCGAGAACTCCATGAAGTACATCTGCAAGCGCTTCTCGGTCATGATCATCAGCTACGATAAGATGAACCAGCTGCGCCACGTTCGTTTCCTGAAGAACAAGGAAGGCGTCCTGGCCCACATGGCCAAGCACCGCCGCCGCCTGATCCCCTGCTTCGATGCAGTGAAGACGGCCTTCTCCGAGGAGCTGACCCCCTGCGGCGATATCGCCCACTGGACCAACCCCAAGGGCGGTTACTTCATCAGCTTGTACGTGATGCCCGGCTGTGCCAAGCGCGTGGCAGCCCTGTGCAAGGAGTGCGGCCTGACCCTGACGGGTGCCGGTTCCGCTTACCCCTACCACAAAGACCCGGAAGATTCCCATCTGCGCATTGCGCCCACCTATCCCAGCCTGGACGAGGTGGAGACCGCTTCGGATCTGCTGTGCATCTGCGTAAAGCTGGCCACGGTGGAAAAGCTGCTTGCGGATCAGGAAGCGTAAGCGTCCCCGTTGTTGAAGATCTCCCCGCGCGGCGGAACTCTGCCGCACGGCGGAGGTTTATTATATTTTGGAGGTTTCCCGATTTTTATGAAGACGAAAGGCAAAGCATGGCAGCTTGTTGTCACGGTGCTTCTGATCGCGGCGTTTGTCTACACGGCATTCTTCGGCGTTGCGGTCAAATATGGCGATGTGACCCGGACCTATATCAAGGGCGCGCAGGATATCCGCTTCGGCGTGGATATCAAGGGCGGCGTCAACGTGACGTTTGCACCCTCGGACGGCTACGATGCCACCGATGAGCAGCTGGACGCCGCGCAGCTCGTCATTGAGAACCGTCTGGTCGGTCTGAACGTGACCGACTACGAGCTGTATGTGGACTACGATTCCGACCGTCTGATCCTCGAATTTCCGTGGCAGTCCGGCGAGACGGATTTCGACCCCGAAGCTGCCATCGAAGAGATCGGCACCACCGCCTACCTGACCTTCCGGGAGGGGAGCAGTGCGGACGGTGAGCTGATCCTGGACGGCTCCATGGTCGAGAGCGCAGCAGCGCAGTACGGCCCGGTGAGCGGCAGCTCTTCGGAGTATTATGTGGCCCTCAAGTTCACCGATGCGGGTGCCAAAGCCTTTGGCGATGCCACCACCCGGCTCTACCAGAGCAGCGGCACCATCAGCATCTGGCTGGATGATGAGAATGTCAGCACGGCCACGGTCCATGCGGCCATTACTGACGGTGCTGCCATCATCACAAGCTCGGCATCCAACCCCTTCACGCAGGACGATGTCGTCAAGATGGCCCGCCAGATCAACTCCGGCTCGCTGCCCTTTGCGCTGACCGTGGACAGCTACTCTACCATCAGCCCCAGTTTGGGCGAGAACAGCCTGAGCGCTATGGTGCTGGCCGGTCTCATCGCTTTTGCCCTCATCGTGGTCCTGATGACGGCGCTGTACCGTCTGCCCGGTTTCCTGGCCTGCATCGCACTGGCCGGTCAGGTGGCGGCTACGCTGGCCTTCGTCTCCGGTTATTTCCCGGTGTTTGAGAGCTTCACCCTGACGCTGCCCGGCATTGCCGGCATCATCCTGGCCATCGGCATGGGTGTGGACGCCAACGTCATCACCGCCGAGCGCATCAAGGAAGAGCTGCGCAGTGGCAAGTCTCTGGATGGTGCCCTCAAGAGCGGCTTTGCCCGCGGCCTGACGCCCATCATCGACGGCAACGTGACCATCGTCATCGTGGCGGTCGTGCTGATGGGTGCCTTCGGCCCCTCGGACGGTTTCTTTGCAAAGATGCTCCACTTCGTCTTCTTTGCCTTTGGCCCGTCCACTGCGGGCACCATCTATGCCTTCGGCTACACGCTGCTTACCGGTGTGCTACTCAACTTCGTGTTCGGCGTCTTCGCCACCCGCGTGATGATCCGCGGGGCAGCGGCCGTCAAGGCCCTGCGCGACCCCTGGCTCTACGGTGCAGACCGCCCCGGCAAGGAGCCTGCGGAGAAGAAGCCCATCGACTTTGTGGGCCTGCGCAAGCGCTTCCTGACCATTTCCTCCTGCCTGATGGCAGTCATCCTGCTCTGCGCGGTGGTGTTTGGCGTCCGGCTGGATACCGAGTTCACCGGCGGTGCGATGATCACCCTGAGCTATGAGGGCGAGTTCACCACGGCCGATGTGCAGAAGACTGCTTCTGCTGCACTGGGCAGCAAGGACCTGACCCTCCAGACCGGCGAGAACGTCGCCACCGGGGAGCAGACCCTGAAGATCTCCATGCCCGGCAACGAGACCGTGACCACCGATCAGGTGGAGAACCTGCTGGATTCCCTGAACGAGACCTACCCGGACAACGGCTTCGTTCAGTTGTCGCTGAGCAACGTCAGCGCGGCCATGGGTACCAAGTTCCTGCAGAAGAGTCTGGTCGCCGTTCTCTTTGCGCTGGTGCTCATCCTGCTGTATATCGGCTTCCGTTTCCAGAAGATCGGCGGCCTGACCGGCGGTATGATGGCCGTTCTGGCCCTGCTGAACGACCTGATGGTCGTGTTTGGCACCTTCGTGCTGCTGCGCACCCCGCTGGACGGCAACTTTATCGCCGCCATGCTGACCATTCTGGGCTACTCCATCAACGATACCGTCGTCGTGTACGACCGCATCCGCGAGAACCGCACCCTGATGGAGAAGAAGATCTCCTTCGAAGAATTGGTCAACCACTCGGTCAACCAGTCGGCCCGCCGCACTATCATCACCACCGTCACCACCGTGATGGCGCTGGGCGTGATGTGCATCATCTCCAAACTCTACGGCCTGGACAGCATCTTCACCTTTGCGTTCCCGCTGATGATGGGCATGATCAGTGGTGTTTACACCTCGCTGTGCGTGTCCACTTCCGCGTGGGTGCTGTGGAGTGAGTGCAAGACTGGCAAAAAGAAAGCGTGAGCTTCGCCCGAACGTGAACATGACCAAATCAGGAGGAACAAACCATGAAATGTCCCTATTGCGGCGATGAAGAATCCAAGGTCATCGATTCTCGCCCGACCGAAGATGGCGAGCGCATCCGCCGCCGCCGGGAGTGCCTGCGCTGCCACATGCGGTTCACGACCTATGAGGTGGTGGAGACGGTCCCGCTGATCGTCATCAAAAAGGATAATTCCCGCGAACCCTTTGACCGGCAGAAGGTGCTCAACGCCATGCTGCGCGCCTGCGCCAAGCGCCCGGTCAGCTACGAGTCGCTGGAACGTGCCGTCAGCAGCATTGAGCAGACGCTGATGAGCTCCTACGACCGGGAAGTGACCAGCGTCCGCATCGGCGAGCTGACCATGCAGGAGCTGAAAAAGATCGACGAAGTGGCCTATGTCCGCTTTGCGTCGGTCTACCAGCAGTTTGCCGACGTCGAGAGCTTTTTCACCGAGCTGCAAAAGCTGATGGGCGACCGGAAAAAGTAAGAGGATCCTTCAAAAAAGCGCACAGCCTCCGCCTGGATTTGGGCGGCAGGGCTGTGCGCTTTTTCGTTGCCACAGATCGTTCGCATAAGTTTGATTATGCGAAACGCAGGATCGTCTCAGAGAATGCGACGGGCGAGCCAGGCCAGCGTTTCGACCTGGACCTGAGCGCGGCGCAGCTCCCCGAACGCTTCTTCGGGGGCGTTCCATTCCAGATGGCCGTCGGCGGCGCGGAGGGCCGCTTCCAGTTCGGTGAAGTCTTCCGTTTTGAGCAGGTGGTTCATTCCTTCGCGCATCCGGTCGCAGAGGTCGGCTCCTTCGGCAAGGGCCTGACGGGCCCCGGTCAGGTCATCCTCCCGGATGGCTTCCATCGCATGGTCGATGTCGCCGGAGATGTCTTCGGCGAACATCTGCACCCGGAAGCTGCTGTAGAAGGCCACCGCGAGCAGGGCAGCCACGATGCCAAGGCAGGCGTAGATGCGTTTCATGCGTCCTCCTTTCTGAGCGGGCGGGCCGTGCGGCGAGGCTCTTTCTTCAGCAGAAAGTAATCTTCGGTGTCGTTGCCGATCAGAAGCAGGATCTCCTCCACCAGCAGGGTATTGGCCTGTGCAGTCCGTTCCAGCCAGGCGTGGTCCTTGCCGCACCAGTGGAGGTTGTCGTCCAGCACCTGCCCATCCAGCACAAAGGGGATGGTCGCCTGACCATGCTGGACCTTGAGCGCCAGGTCGGAGAGGGTGGCAGGCTCTCTTTCAGGGCGCAGCGCCACCGAAAGGCTGCCGTTCGTCTCCACAACGGCGTAGGAGACATCCCGTGGGTCAAAGACGTCCTTGCCGCGCAGGGCCTCCATCAGGTCAGCCGTCGTCAGCCGCAGGGTGCGCAGGGCGTTCTGATCGATCTGCCCATCCAGAATGACCGTTTTGGGTCGGCCGGACATCAGATTGAAAAATTTCTGGCTCCGGAAGCTGAGGATAGACCCCAGAAGCTCCAGCGCTGCAATGAGGAAGAGCGGGATGAGGCTGGCGGTCACGGGGACTTCCTCCGATTCGATGGAGATGGACGCCAGATTGGAGATGAGAATGGTCGAGACCAGCTCTTCCGGCTGCAGCTCACCCAGCTGGCGCTTGCCCATCAGCCGCATGGCAAACAGGACGCAGAGATAGATCAAAACGGTGCGAACGATCAAGAGCTTCAAGGCGGAACACCTCCTGCGGGAATAACCGGCGCGGCGGCGGGTATCCTACTGCAAAAGGGGGATGGGACCATGCAGCTTTCCGAACATCTGGAAACGAACCTCGCGGCGCTCAACGCTAGGTTGGGCAGCTCCGCCGATTTTTATGCGAAGCGCATCGAGCTTTACCACATTCGGGGTGCCATTCTGCTTTTTGACGGGATGGCCAGCCTCGAATCCCTGTGGGAACTTCTGCTGGACGCCGCCAGCCGCCAGACGCCGCCGCTGCGGCTGGGCGCGCTGCCGAGCGGGGAACAGGTCTATGAGCTGCTCAGCCGTCACTCGGCATTGCCCGCCGAGAGCAGCCCTGTGGAGAACTGGGATGATCTGATGCAGCGCCTGACCGCCGGAATGGCGGTCTTACTGCTGGACGGTAGTGCGAAAGGGCTGGCATTTTCGGTGCAGAGCCTGAAATTCCGCTCGGTGGAGGAGCCCTCCGGTGAAGGAGATCTGCGCGGCTCCCGCGAGGGCTTTTCCGACCTGCTGCGGATCAATCTGAGCCTGCTGCGGCGGCTCATCCGCACCGAAGCGCTGGTAATGGAAGTGCAGCAGGCAGACTGCGCGATGAAAACGGAATATGCCGTCTGCTACTGCAAAGATAAGGCCTCGCCCGTCGCAGTGGAGCAGGTGAAAGAGACGCTGCGCCGCGCAAAGCCGCAGCTGCTGTTGGATTCGAGCTACTTTCTGCCCTGGCTGTTCCCCTGCCGGGCGCGCACAGCCTCCCCGGTGAGCTACACCGAGCGCCCCGCCGTGGCCTCCGCGAAGCTCTGTGAGGGGAAGATCGTCGTTCTCGTCAACGGGAGCCCATCCGCGATGGTCCTGCCGACCCTCTTCGGCGAAAATTTCGAGTGTCTGGACGACTACGCCCAGCCTGCGTTTTTTGCGTCCTTCCTGCGCCTTCTGAAATATGGTTCCTTCTACCCGAGCATCTTTCTGCCGGGGGTGTTCGTCTGCCTGGCGGTCTACCTGCCGGAACTGCTCCCGCCACAGCTGCTCTTCAAGATCGAAGCTGCTGAGCGGGCCACTCCGTTCCCGCTGTTTGGGGAGATGGTGCTGGTCATCCTGCTGCTGGAGATCATCCGGGAGGCAGGGCTTCGGATGCCGCAGACGCTGGGGCACTCGGTCAGTCTGGTTGCGGCGCTCATCATCGGGGACGCAGCCATCGCCACCGGTCTGCTGAGCACACCCGTCATTCTCGTTGCAGCGGTTGCATCCATCGCCGTCTTCGTGGTGCCGTCCCTCTACGAAATGGCCACGGCCTTCCGCTTTCTGGTCCTGCTGGCGGCGGGAGTGGCAGGCCCTGTGGGGCTTGTGTGCGCGGCGTTGGTCGTTCTGCTCGCTCTGGCGCAGGTGTCAGCGCTGGGGGTACCCTATTGTGCGCCGGTGCGTTTCCCGCAAACCGCACTTTCTCCGGACGGTGTAACCCGCCGGACCTACCGCACCCTGTCCGCACATCCTTTTTCCATCTGGCAGAAACGGAGGTGAGCCAATGGAGCAAACCGGATCATTCCGTGCCGCCGTGCCGCTCAGCGTTCTGACCGCGGTGCTGGGGCAGTGCATCACCTCCGGCAGCGCCATGCCAGCCCGGCTGTTGCTGCTGCAGGGGTTCCCCATGGCGCTGGGCATCGGCCTGCTTTCGTCCTGCTTGATGCCCGCCGAAGGGGAAGAGGGGCTTCGTTCCGAAACCGGCATCCGCCCCCGGCTGCTCTGCCTGCTTTTATCCGTGTGGTTTGGCGCAGAGCTGTGGGAGACGCTTTGGCAGGCACAGCAGGTGTGCCGGGAGCAGTTTTCGTCCATGGCAGTCCTCGGCGTTCTGCCGCTGCTGCTGTGGGCGGGCTGGCAGCTGAAGCCGGACGTCTTTTCCCGCAGTGCGGGGGTCTTGTGGTGGGCACTGGCGCTGGCGGGCCTTGCCTGCGTTGGGAGCCTGCACGGCCAGCTCCACTGGGAAAATCTTTTCCCCGCAGCGGAACCCACAGGAAATCTCCGTTTCCCGCTTTATGCGGAATCCATCGCGTGGCCGCTTCTATTTGGAAAACGCGGATGCACCGGGAGGCGCTGCTTCCTGCTGCCGTTTCTGACGCTGGCGGGGCTGTTCGGTTTTGCGCTGGGGCGTGAACTTCTGTTTGGGTCCGGCCGTCCGCTTCCGGGAAATGAGCTGCTGCGCACCGGGACGCTGGGACGTGTCTCCCGGCTGGATGCAGCCTTTCTGCTCGTCTGGCTGGCAGCGACATTGTTCCGGGGCTGCTTTCTGGTGCGGGTCCTGCGGGAACTGCTCTGCCGCCCGGAGGAGCAGGAAAAGGGGGTGCCGGAATGAGAGCTTCCCATGCACTGCGCTGGCTGGCAGGGGGTATTTTGGTACTCTGGTGCGGCGTCTTTCTGCGGATGGAGACCACCGAGAAAAGCATGGTGCGGGCACTCATCGTCCAGCCGGACCGCAGCGGCTGGGCGGTGCAGCTGCTCTATCAGTTCCCGGAAGCGGCTGCGGATGCCTCCGACGCCGTGGCAGAAATCCGAAGCGGTTCGGCCGAGGATGCCACGCTGCCGCTCGCGCTGCACAAAGCCGAACGGGAACTACCCAAAGCTGCAAATTACCGGCTGTGTGAATATCTTCTCTTTGACGAAACAGCGTCACAAACTGACATTCTGGAACTGGAAGAGTTTCTGCAAACGGAACCCGTCAGCCGCCTGTCGGCGCGGGTGTTCTTTGCCGCCGGTATCGGGGCGCTGACGGAAGAAACTCCGCCGGATGGTCTGCCGGGCAGCGGGGCGGAACCGGAAGAGACTGCTGCGGCCCCGGAAACGCTTCCGGGAGCGCTTTTGCAGGCCGCCGAGGATACCGCTGCGTGGGCACCGCATCTGTACGAGTGCGCAGCGGGGGCCGTGATCCCCATCTTAAAAATTGGGGAGAACGGGGTGACATGGCAGAAGGAAAGCTGCCTTTTGACTGCGCAGGGAAGCACCCGACTTTCCCCGAACGAGACGTCCATGGCGCAGCTCTTGCAGGAACGGACGATGCCGGTGGAGTTCGCACTGGAAGGGGAGACTGTCACCCTCCGGCGCTGTGTCGTTTCGGTGGAAGCGGAAGGAAACGGGTTTGCGGTCACGCTGACCGGCCAGCGCAGGGCGGGCACACCGCCAGTGGCGGAAAGCGTGTGCCGCCAGCTGGAGGCGCTCTGCGAAGAGACCATCCTCCGGGCCTGGCAGTCGGGCGCAGACCTTCTCCGGCTGGGCGCAGTCCGTGCGCTGAAGGAAGGGCCGGGTGCCTTTTTTACAACAAAAAACGCCTGCCCGGAAGTGCGGGCAAGCGTGAAGATGCTGGATCTTTAATGGGCAGTCTCAAAGACGACGGTGATGGTCGTGCCGACATTGATCTCGCTTTCCAGCCGGATGCGGGCGTTGTGGATGCGGGCAATGTGCTTGACGATGGCCAACCCCAGCCCGGTGCCGCCGGTGGCCTTGCTCCGGCTCTTATCGACCCGGTAGAACCGCTCGAACACGCTGGACTGGGCTTCTTTCGGGATGCCGATGCCATTGTCCTTGACGGTCAGGGTGCAGTGCCCATCCCGTGTGCAGGCGGTGATGAGCTGGACCTTTCCGCCGGGGCGGTTGTACCGGATGGCGTTGTCGCAAAGGTTCTGACACAGCTCATCCAGCAGGCTCCGGCTGCCCAGCACAGGGGCGCTTTCGCCGAGATAGGTCAGGGAGATAAACGACTTCTGTGCGTTCACCTTCTGGCGCTCGACGCACTCTTTGGCCACATCCAGCAGATCGACCGTCTCCATCTGGGGGGTGTCGTTGGTCTCCGAAACGTTGTCCAGATGGGACAGCTGCAAGATATCGTTGACCAGCTGGATCATCCGGCTGGCTTCTACATGGATCTTCCGGCCGAACTCCGGCACATCCGCAGACTTGGCGATGCCGGTCTCAATGAGTTCGGCATAACCGGAAATGCTGGTCAGGGGCGTTTTCAGCTCGTGGCTGACATTGGCCGTAAACTCCTGCCGCATCTTTTCGTTGTTCTCGCGGAGCAGGCGGTCCGAGTGGATGCTCTCGGCAAAGGGGATCAGCTCCTTGTACGGCACATTTTCCTGGATGTGTTCCAGATCGTCCGTCATCTTCAGAATGGGCTGGATGAGGCTCCGGGTCAGCAGACCGGCCATCATGGCAGCTGCACCCATCATTACGATGCAGCTCAGCACGATGGCCGGCAGGGCCGCATCGTAGATGGACCAGATGGTCTCGGAATCCTGTGCCACACGGAGGATGTCGCCATCCGGCAGGAGCATGGCGTAGTAATACGTCTCAAACCCCAGCGTCTGGGAGTCGCGGCGGTTGCGGCCGATGCCCTCCTGCTTGGCCTGTTGGATCTCCGGGCGGCTCAGGTGGTTCTCCATCTGCTGGCTGGTCGCGGATTCGAACAGGACACTGCCGTCCGAGGCGATGAGCGTGATGCGCAGATCGCCGTTGACATAGGCGGAGAGCTGGGCCGGGTCATCGATCTGTTCACACCCGGCGGCAACGAGGCTGGCCTCGTTTACCAGCGCCGCCCATGCCTGCTCCCGGAAGGCTCTGTGAAATACGGAGATGCAGAGCACGGCGGTGCAGATCAGCCCGACAAAGCCCATCCAGAACAGCCGATAACTGATTTTTTCTTCCATGCTCCGTGGTTTCATTCTTCGTTTTCCTCCTCGTTGTCGGCCAGCTTGTAGCCGACTTTCCGCACGGTGCAGATGTACTTTCCGGCATCGCCCAGCTTTTTGCGCAGGGTGCGGATGTGCATATCCACGGTGCGGCTTTCCACCGAGATGTCGGTGCCCCACACCACCTGCAAAATGGTCTCGCGGGTCACAACAAGGTTGGTGTTTTCCAGCAGCAGGCGGAGCAGGCTGTATTCCTTGTAGGTCAGGTCGATGTGGGCGTCGTTCACCGTCACGATGTGGCGGGCGTTGTCCAGCAGGATCTCATGGAAGGCGTAGACGTTCGTCTTTTCCTCCGGGGCCGAGCGGCGCAGCGCAGCCCGCACCCGGCTCAAAAACTCCATGATGCCAAACGGCTTGGTGATGTAATCGTCTGCGCCGCAGTCCAGCCCACGCACGGTGTCCAGCTCGCTGGATTTGGCCGTGACCATGATGATGGGCAGGCGCCGCAGGGAAGGGGTGTTGCGCAGCTTTTTCAGGATGGAAAAGCCATCCTCACCGGGAAGCATGACGTCCAGGATGACCAGCTCCGGCACGGCGGCATTCATGGCCTGCCAGAAGCTCTCGGACGATTCAAAGCTCTGCACGTCATATCCGCTGGACTGGAGCGCATACTGCTCCAGCTCCCGGATGGCGGCGTCGTCTTCTACGATATAGATCATGCCTTGGGGTCCTCCTTTTCGCTTGCCACGGCGGGTTCACCGTCCGGGAAGAGATACCGCTCGCGGTAACGGTCCAGGCGGCGGCGGAACTGTTCGCTCTCCTTGGTGTCGTTGCCGTAGCGGAGATCGTTCAGATAGGCGTGGGTATCAAAGCTGTCCTGTGCGACTTCGATCTGGGCAACGGCAACGTTGCTGCAGTGGTCGCAGACACGCTCATAGTTGGTCAGCAGGTCTTCCAGCACGAAGCCGTATTCGATGGAGCAGCTGCCAGCCTGCAGGCGGGCCACATGCCGTGCCTTGATGGCGCGGACCAGTTCGTCCACAACGGTCTCCATGGGCTCGACCTTGCTGGCCAGATGCAGGTCGGCCTTGCGGAACGCATCGGTCGTGCGGCTCAGCACATCCTGCACCGCGCCTTCCAGAACCTGCAGCTCCTCGTGCGCATCCTGGGAGAACGCGATGTTCTTGGCGTGGATCTCTTCGGCAGAGCTGAGCAGATTCACGGAATGGTCGCTGATGCGCTCGAAATCGCTGATGGTGTGGAGCAGGGTGTTCACGCTCTGGCTGTCGGCGTGGCTCAGCTCCCGGCTGGACAGCTTGACCAGATAGGTGCCAAGGGCATCTTCGTACTGGTCTACCTTAGCTTCTTCGTCCCGGACTTTCTGGGCCAGGGTGTCGTCCCACTGGTGGGTCAGGCTCATGGCCTGCACTACGCCCACGCGGGCCAGCTCGGCCATATCCGCCGTGGCGGCGCGGGCGCGCTCCACAGCAACGGCAGGCGTCTTGAGCAGACGCTCATCCAGCAGGGCGAAGCTCTCTTTCTCGGCATCGTCCGGGATGGTGAGGATGGCCAGCTTTTCCAGAACGTTGGCGAACGGCAGCAGGACCGCCGTGGCCGCAATGTTGAACACAGAGTGGATGACAGCGATGCCCCACGCCGTGACGGTATCGTTGACAAAGGTGAAGTGCAGGACCAGATTCAGGCCATAGTACATTGCCAGAAAGAGGGTCACACCGATGATGTTGAAGTACAGATGCACCATGGCGGCGCGGCGGGCGTTTTTGTTGGCACCCACAGAGGAAATCAGCGCGGTGACGCAGGTGCCGATGTTCTGGCCCATGATGATGGGGATGGCGCTGCCGTAGGTGATGACGCCGGTGGAGCTGAGCGCCTGCAGGATGCCGACGCTGGCGCTGGAGCTCTGGATGATGCCGGTGACGAGTGCGCCGACCAGAACACCCAGCAGCGGGTTGGAGAAGCGGATGAAGAGGTTGGTGAACCAGACTTCATCCTGCAGCGGGGTGACCGCATTGGACATGGCGGTCATGCCGGTCATCAGGACGGCAAAGCCGATGAGGATGGTGCCGATGCCCTTCCGCTTTTCGCTCTTGCCCATGTAGAGCAGGATGCCGATGAAGGCCAGCAGGGGGCTGAACGAGGTGGGCTTGAGCAGCTGGATGAAGAAGCTGTCGCCCTGCAGGCCGGAAAGGCTCAGAATCCAGCTGGTGACGGTGGTGCCCACGTTGCTGCCCATGATGATGCCGATGGCCTGGTGCAGCTCCATGATGCCGCTGTTGACGAAACCGACCACCATGACGGTGGTGGCGCTGGAAGACTGGATCACGGCGGTGACGCCGAGGCCCAGGAAAAAGCCCTTGAGCGGGTTATCGGTCAGCTTGCTCAGGATCTTTTGCAGCTGGCCGCCTGCCTGCTTTTCCAGAGCCTTGCCCATGATGTCCATGCCGAACAGGAACAGGGCCAGGCCGCCCAGGAGCGAAAAAACGTTGAAGATTGTCATATGTGCGTTCCTCACTTTTCATTGACGTGAAATTCTCCTGATTCTGAGTATAGACACGCAATGTAAAATCGGAAATCGGCAGAGTGTAAAATTCATGTAAAGCGACAGACTTTTTCCGCTCTTCAGGGCTTACTTCCTATTATAAAGGAAAATCGGGTGGATGCAAGGTACACATCCGGAAAAGCAGTAAAAACAAAACCAGTCCGGTGGAATCTCCGCCAGGCTGGTTGGTTAGGATGTTTTCGGATATGGTTTCGGTTCATCGGTCAAGCCGAGAATATAATCTACGCTGGTATCGTAATATATGGCGAGTGCTTTGAGAACGTCTGTTGGAATATCGCGCTTCCCCATTTCATAATTGGAGTAACAGACCTGTGTGCATTTCAAATAGGCCGCAAGGTCTTTCTGCATCAAATCCCGGTCTTCTCGCAAATCGCGGATGCGTTGGTACATAAGCATACACCTCTATTCATGGATGCTGTTAATAGAAGTATAAGGAAAACATTTTGTTATATTGACATGTAAAACAAAATGTTATATAATGGCGGCATGAAAAGATGATTGGAGCTCGAAATCATTAAAAAGTAAAATTGCTTGGAGGAGTAATCTTATGACTTTGAACGAACTGTTTGTGTCTGCGCTCTTTTTGCTTCCGCCGATTCTCATCGTGGTAGCGTTGGTGAAGTTTATTTTCAAAAAGTAAATAAACCAACGAACTCGGAAGTGCGAAACACCCTGTTCACTGTACAGTAGAAACTGTGCGGCGAGCAGGGTGTTTTGCTGTTTTGGATCATATTAGGAAGATGTCAACATTTGATAGGAACTTTTCCCAAAAGAATCATTGTAATCCGAAACCATCTCGTTTATAATAAGAGAAGGAATGCCTGCGGGAGGGTCTGCCCGCAGTTGAGGAATACACGCAGGAGGAAGAACGATGGCGAATTTTACCGTTTCGCTCAAGAAGCTGACCGAAAAGGTCAGCATGGATGTGGTCTACGCTCCGCAGGACCTCGAAAACATCAGCGTCGAGATCGCGGAAGTCAACCGTCCGGGTCTGTTCCTGGCGGGCTATTACGATTACTTTGATAAACTGCGGCTGCAGATCATGGGTCTGGCCGAGATGAACTTCCTGTCCGGCCTCTCGCCGGAAAAGCGCTACGAAGCGCTGGACCAGCTGTTCCGTCAGCAGCCGCCGGCTGTTATCGTGGGCCGCAGCGAGGAGCTGGAACCGTTCCCGGAGATGCAGGAGCTGGCCAGAAAGCACGGCGTGGCGCTGCTGCGCTCCAACGAAACGACCTGCACCCTGATGGGCAGCCTCATCAGTGTGCTGAACCTGGAGCTGGCCCCCCGCATCACCCGCCACGGTGTGCTGGTGGAGGTGTACGGCGAGGGCATCCTCATTCTGGGTGACAGCGGCATCGGCAAGAGCGAGCTGGCGATCGAGCTGGTCAAGCGCGGCCACCGCCTTGTGGCCGACGATGCTGTGGAGCTGCGCAAGGTCTCGAACCGCCAGATCATGGGCACGGCCCCGGAGAACATCCGCCACTTTATTGAGCTGCGCGGCATCGGCATCGTCAATGTGGCCCGCGTGTTCGGTGTGGGTGCGGTCAAGGTGAGCGAGAGTCTGGATCTCGTGGTCCAGCTGGAAGCCTGGGACCCCACCAAAAACTATCAGCGCACCGGTCTCGAAAGCGAGTATTACGAGATCCTGGGCGTCAACATCCCCAGCACCAGCATCCCGGTCTCGCCGGGACGCAACCTCGCCGTTGTGCTGGAAACGGCGGCTATCAACAACCGCCAGAAGAAGATGGGCTACAACGCCGCCAAGGAGCTGCTCATCCGTCTGGGCCTCGAAGGCACCATCGAATAAGATTCTCATACGAAAAGGAACGAAGCGTTTATGGAACGATTGAAACAACAGCTGCAGGCCGAAGGCATTGCCTACCGGGCAGACGAGCCGCTGGCAGCCCACTGCACCTTTAAGATCGGCGGCCCGGCGGATGTGTTCGCCCTGCCGGAGACCGAAGAGCAGCTCTGCCGCGTGATCGCACTCTGCAAAGAGCAGGGCGTGAAGTACTACCTGCTGGGCAACGGCAGCAACATTCTATTTGAGGATGCCGGTTACCGGGGCGTGGTCATTGATACCATGGCCCTGAAAATGGGCATCGGCTTTCTGGAACAGGTCGCGCATCCGGGGGCAGCGCCGGGCGAGGTCTATGATGCTGTGGTTGCCGGTGCGGGCCTGAAGCTTTCGAGCCTGTGCACCGCCGCACTGGAAAACAGCCTGACCGGGCTGGAATTTGCCTACGGCATCCCCGGCACGGTGGGCGGTGCGGTCTATATGAACGCTGGAGCCTACGGCGGCGAGATGAAGGATGTGCTGCAGTCGGTGCGGTATCTGACGCAGGACGGCGACATCGTGGAGGCAGAGACTGCCGCGCTCGACCTTTCCTACCGGCACAGCATCTTTGAGGAAAACGGCGGCTGCATCCTGAGCGCAATGTTCCAGCTGAAGCGGGGCGACCCTGACGCCATCAAAGCCCGGATGGACGAGCTGATGGCAAAGCGGGTGGAAAAGCAGCCGCTTGACAAGCCCAGCGCCGGCAGCACCTTCAAGCGCCCGGCGGGCGCGTTTGCGGCGGCCCTCATCGACCAGTGCGGCCTGCGTGGCTTCCGCCACGGCGGCGCGGCTGTCAGCGAAAAGCACTGCGGCTTCGTGGTGAATCTGGGCGGCGCGACCTGTGCTGATGTGCTGGCCCTGTGCGACGAGGTGCGGGCCATCGTGAAGGAAAAGACCGGGTTCGACCTGGAAAAAGAGATTCGTGTCGTGAAAGCATAAGAGGGAAGAAAAATGGATCTGCTGATCGTAAGCGGGCTTTCCGGCGCAGGAAAGTCTGTGGCTATGAATGCGCTGGAAGATATCGGCTTTTTCTGCATCGACAATGTCCCAGCGGAACTGCTGCCGAGCATTACCGCATTCTCCAAAGCCGGTGACAACAAGCTGAAGCGGGTGGCGCTGTCCATGGACGTGCGCGGCTGCCGTTCCAGCGAGGAGATCGAAAAGGCGCTCGACCTGCTGGACCAGCAGGGGATCGCCTACGAGATCCTTTTCCTCGATGCACCGGACGATGTGCTGATGCGCCGTTACAGCGAGACCCGCCGCCGCCACCCGATCAGCATTGCGGAGGGCATCTCCACGCGGGAAGCTTTCCAGAAAGAACACCAGATCCTGCGGCCCTTCAAAGAACGGGCCAATTATATCATCGATACGGCGCTGCTCTCCACAGCGCAGAACAAGGAGCGTATCTGCGAACTCTTTGTGCAGAACGGCGGGGCGAAAAGCGCGATGCGGCTGACGGTGATGTCGTTCGGCTTCAAGTTCGGCGTCCCGGCGGACGCAGACCTGGTGCTGGATGTGCGCTGCCTGCCCAATCCGTTCTATGTCCCGGATCTGAAGTTCAAGACCGGCCTGGATCAGGAGGTCGTGGATTTCGTCATGGGCAAACCGGAGGCGCAGGAACTGCTGCGCCGGTACGAAGCATTTCTGGAATATGCCCTGCCGCTCTACGTCAAGGAGGGCAAGAGCCAGCTGACCATTGCCGTGGGGTGCACGGGCGGCAAACACCGCTCCATCACCTTTGCGCGGAAGATCGCGGAATACTGCGAGGGCCTGGGCTACCAGCCCGGCGTCCAGCACCGCGATGCCTCCCGCTGAACGGCAGATCGAAGAAGGAACAACAAGATGAGTTTTGCATCCCAGGCACGGGAAGAGATCGCGCAGCACAGCCTGCAATTGCAGAAAGACTGCTGCGTCCGCGCGGCGGCCTACGGCATTGCCTGCTTTGCCAAATATTTCGACGCCAAGGGCCTTGTGCTCCAGACGGAGCAGGAGCTGACCGCCCGCGTGGCCGAGCAGCTGTTTGCCCGCTGCGGCGTCCGGGGCACCATTCTGGAAAAGAACCGCCCCAGCGGGGTGGTGTACGAGTTTGGCATCCGGGAGCCTGAACAGGTGGCGCGGCTGCATGAACTGTTCGGCACCACCGGCAGCGAGACGAGCTTGCAGATCGACCCCCGGATGATCCGCTGCCAGACCTGCGTCAGCGCCTACATCGGCATGGCGTTTCTCTGCGGTGGAACCGTCACAGACCCAAAAAAAGAATACAACATCGAATTTTTAACGAGCCGCACCAATCTCGCCAGAGACTTTGAAGCGCTGCTGGCCGAGCACGAGTTTGCGCCCCACCGCACCCGCCGCAACGGCGTGAACTTGGTTTACGTCAAGAGCTGCGCCAACGTGGAGCGCATTCTGGCGTTTATGGGGGCGGCCCAGGCGGCAGCGCAGATCAATGCGCAGAAAGCTGTGAAGCAGATGCGGAACCAGATCAACCGCCACACCAACTGCGATACCGCCAACCTCGGCAAAACAGCCCGCGCCAACGCGCAGACGCTGAAAGCCATCCGCTTTTTGCAGGAGCAGAATGCGCTGGAGACCCTGCCGGAGGTGCTGCAGCAGGCAGCAGCAAAGCGGCTGGAAAATCCGGATCTCTCGTTGACGGCGCTCTGTGCCTGCTTTGACCCGCCGGTCAGCAAATCGGGGCTGTCGCATCGGATGAAAAAGCTGGAACTGCTGGCGCAGGCCATGCGGGAACGGATGGAACAGGAGGCAACGACGTGAGCGAGATCAGCGAAAACAATCATCTGGGGCGGGATTTCGTCCACCTCCATATCCATACGGAATACAGCCTGCTGGACGGTGCCTGCCGCATCGACCAGCTGATGGACCGCGTGAAGGAGTGCGGGCAGACGGCTATCGCCTGCACCGACCACGGCGTCATGTACGGCTGTGTGCAGTTTTACAAAGCGGCCAAAAAAGCGGGCATCAAGCCCATCATCGGCTGCGAAGTCTACGTTGCCACCCGCACCCGGTTCGATAAGGTCAACAAGATCGACGGCAACAACCATCTGATCCTGCTGTGCAAAAATGAGACCGGCTACAAGAACCTCATCAAGATGGTCTCCGCAGCCTTCACCGAGGGATTTTACTCCAAGCCCCGCGTTGATAAGCAGCTGCTCGAACAATACCACGAAGGGCTTATCTGCCTTTCGGCCTGTCTGGCGGGCGAGATCCCGCAGGCCATTCTGGCGGGGGACTACGAGCGGGCTAAAAGCTCAGCGCTGTGGTATCGGGACCTGTTTGGCGAAGGCAATTACTACATTGAGCTGCAGGACCACGGCCTGGAAGAGGACACCATCGTTCTGCCCCAGCTCATCAAGCTGGCGCGGGAGACGGGCATCCCCATGGCCGCCACCAACGACTCCCACTATCTGCGCAGGGAAGACTCCAAAATGCAGAGCATCCTTCTCTGCATCCAGACCGGCAAGACCATGCAGGATGCCGATAAGATGGAGTTCCAGACCGATGAGTTTTACGTCAAGACGACGGATGAAATGTACGATCTGTTCGCCATGGTGCCGGAGGCCTGCGAGAACACCCAGAAGATCGCGGACCAGTGTAACTTTGATTTTGACTTCGGCCACACCAAGATCCCCTACTACAAAGCGCCCAACGGAATGGACAACCAGGCTTTTTTTGAAAAGCTCTGCTGGGAGGGTCTGGAGCGCCGCTACGGCCCCGATGTCCCGCAGGCCAACAAAGACCGCCTGACCTACGAGATCGGCGTGGTCAAGACGATGGGCTACACGAACTACTATCTGATCGTCTGGGATTATATCAACTACGCCAAGAGCCAGGGCATCCCGGTGGGGCCGGGCCGTGGTTCCGGTGCGGGCAGCATTGCGGCCTACAGCGTCGGCATCACCGACATCGACCCCATCCGCTACAACCTCATCTTCGAGCGTTTCCTGAACCCCGAACGTGTCAGTATGCCCGACTTTGACGTGGACTTCTGCTATGAGCGCCGTCAGGAAGTCATCGACTACGTCAACCGGAAATACGGTGCTGACCATGTAGCGCAGATCGTCACCTTTGGCACCATGGCCGCCCGCAATGCCATCCGTGATGTGGGCCGTGTGATGGGGATGCCCTACCAGGACGTGGATGTGGTCGCAAAGCAGGTCCCGATGGAACTGAAGATGACGCTGAAGCGCGCATTGGAAGTCTCGGCTGAGCTGAAGCGGATGTACGACACCGACCCGAAGGTCCAGGAACTGATCGACACGGCCCTCAAGGTGGAGGGAATGCCGCGCCATGCGTCCACCCACGCGGCGGGTGTCGTCATCACCCCGGAACCGACCGACTACTATCTGCCCCTCGCCACCAACGACGGTCTGCCTGTGACCCAGTTCAACATGACCGAGATCGAGGAGCTTGGCCTGCTGAAGATGGACTTCCTCGGCCTGCGCACACTGACGGTCATTCGGGATGCAGAAACGGCCATCCAGAAAAAAGAACCAGATTTCTCCGTTGCAGCGCTCGATTACGATGATCCGGAGACCTACAAAATGCTGGGTCAGGGCGAGACGGAGGGCGTGTTCCAGCTCGAATCTTCGGGCATGAAGCAGGTCCTCGTAGGGCTGCAGCCGCAGAACCTGGAAGATGTCATCGCACTCATCAGTCTGTACCGCCCCGGCCCGATGGATTCCATCCCGACCTATCTGCGCAACCGCCACGAGCCGGAAAAGATCAGCTACAAGACCCCGCAGCTGGCCCACATTCTGGATGTGACCAACGGCTGCATCGTCTATCAGGAGCAGGTCATGCAGATCTTCCGTGAGCTGGCAGGCTTTTCGTTCGGGCAGGCAGACAATGTCCGCCGTGCCATGAGCAAGAAGAAACATGCGGTCATGGAGGCGGAGCGGGAACACTTTGTTCACGGCTGCACCGAGCCCGGCCACGAATGTCCCGGCTGCGTGGCCAACGGCATCTCGGAAAAGGTCGCCAACGAGATCTATGACGAAATGTCGAGCTTTGCGTCCTATGCGTTCAACAAGAGCCACGCGGCCTGCTATGCGTATGTCGCATTCCAGACGGCCTATCTCAAGTGCCATTACCCCAGCGAGTTCATGGCGGCCTTGCTGACCAGTGTGCTCGATAATACCGATAAGGTCATCGAGTATTCGGGCGAGTGTGCCCGCCTGGGCATCCGGGTGCTCCCGCCGGATATCAACATCTCGAACGGCGGCTTTACGGCGGATGCCAGGGGGCAGATTCGGTTCGGCCTGAACGCGGTCAAGAGCGTGGGCCGCAACCTTGTGGAGCGCATCGTGGATGAGCGCAAAGAAAAGCCCTACGCCAGCCTGTATGATTTCTGCAAGCGGCTGTACGGCAACGAAATGAACCGTCGGGCCGTGGAAAGCCTCGTCAAGGCGGGCGCGTTCGACAGCATGGGCGAGAACCGCCACAGCCTCGTGGAGGCCGTGGACGGCATCATCAAGAGCGTGGAGAGCGACTCCCGGCGGAATCTGGACGGGCAGCTCGACCTGTTCTCGCTGATGAGCGGGGGAACACAGAGCACGTCGAAGGATGTGTATGAGATCCGGCACCTCGAAGAATATTCCCATACCGAACTGCTGCAGCAGGAAAAAGAGGTCAGCGGCCTGTACCTGTCCGGCCACCCGCTGGATGCGTACCGGGAGCAGTCGGCAAAGTTTGCGACCCATTCCATCAAGGCCCTGACCGGCGAGGAAGCGCATGGGCTGGACAACGCCCACGTCCGCATCGTCTGCACCATTGTCAAGAGCCGGATGATGACAACCAAGTCGAACAGCCTGATGGCCTTTACCAGCGTGGAAGACCTGACCGGCACGATGGAGGTCATCGTCTTCCCGAAGGTGCTGGAGGTCTTCCGGGATGCCATCCGGGAAAATGCCGTTGTGGTCATCGAGGGGCGTCTGTCGGTCCGCGAGGACGAGCCGTCCAAGCTGATGGCTGAAAGCATCTCGCCCATTGAAGGCTACGACCCCAAGCACCCGCAGGCGAACCGCCCGGACCGGATGCGGGATGCGGCCCAGCGGCTCTATATCCGTCTGCCGTCGCGCAGCTGCCCGCAGTATGCAAAAGTCGTCAACCTGCTGGAGATTTTTGACGGTGATATGCCGGTCATCTTCTATCTGGAGGACACCAAACAGAAGCTTGCGGCCCCCCGCAGGCTGTATACCTCCGGCCATCCGCTCTTCTTCCAGGAGCTGCGGCGTCTGGTCGGCGAAAAGAACGTTGCAACAAAATAACGTGCTATGGAACGAATCGTGCAGATGCAACTTTCATAAAAATCATCGCAGCTTCGCGGCAAAGCAGACTTTAGCAAAATTTTAACGGAGTTTCAAAAAGGTATTGGATTCACAGGAAAACTGTGCTATAATAATTCAAGGCAAGTCGCATCAGAAATGAGAAAAGCAATGGAGCAGTGTCAGGAAGAAGGGGCACTGCTCTGAGGTGAATGAAGAAACAATTGGAGGGAATCTCTCTTATGGAAAAGCAAATCAAAACGATTGGTGTCTTGACCAGCGGCGGCGACGCTCCCGGCATGAATGCTGCAGTGCGCGCTGTGGTTCGTACCGGTCTGCACAAGGGATTTCGGATGATCGGCATTCAGCGCGGCTACAACGGCCTGCTGAACGGCGAGTGCTTTGAAATGAACCTGCGCAGTGTTTCCAACATCATCCAGGCCGGCGGCACCATCCTGTACACCGCCCGCTGCCTGGAGTTCAAGACCAAAGAGGGTCAGGACAAGGGTGCTGCCAAGTGCCGTGAACTCGGCATTGATGCGCTGGTCGTCATCGGCGGCGACGGCTCCTACCGTGGTGCCCGTGAGCTGGCACACCGCGGCATCCCGATGATCGGCCTGCCCGGCACCATCGACAATGATATTGCATGCACCGATTACACCATCGGCTACGATACTGCGATGAACACCGCTCTGGAAATGATCGACAAACTGCGCGACACCACCCAGAGCCACGACCGCTGCAGCGTTGTCGAGGTCATGGGCCGCAATGCGGGTTACATCGCTCTGAACGTCGCCATCGCCTCTGGTGCAATGGCGGTCCTGCTGCCGGAGAAGGAATTCGACATGCAGCACGACATCCTCGATAAGATCACCGAGACGCAGCGCACCGGCAAGCGCCACTTCATCGTCATCGTTGCCGAGGGCATCGGCCACTCGCAGGAGATCGCCAACGAGATCCAGGCCCGCACCGGCATTGATACCCGCGCCACCATTCTGGGCCACGTCCAGCGCGGCGGCTCGCCTACTCTGCGCGACCGCGTAAACGCTTCCGCCATGGGCTACCACGCTGTCTGCCTGCTGGAAGAGGGAAAGTACAACCGCATCGTCGGCATGAAGGGAGAGCACCTCGTGGATTACCCCGTCGATGAGGCTCTTGAAATGACCAAGACCCTCGACCCGGTGCTGATCGACGTTTGCAACACGATCTCTATCTAATAAAAGAGGAAGCCCCTGTTGAGTGTACGTGAATTTGCTGTAAGCGTTTGACTCCAACTGGTTTCACAAAGCTGAAAAGCGGGAATGGATCGGAATCGTCCGGTTCATTCCCGCTTTTTTTAGTGAAACAGCTTGTTTATGATACCACCGATGCTGCATGATTTTTCGCAGAAGCTCACAGCTCAACGTCAGCTGCCATTTCTTCCATCGCATGAAACCGTTCCAGAAAGCTGTGCTCCACGCCTTCGGATTTATACCCCGGCATGGTGTCCAGCGCGACGGCATGGATGCTGCGGAAAATGCTGTTTTCGATGTTGGGGTTGTCGCGCTTGAGGCGGCGGAGCAGGAGCTTGGTTTCCTGTCGCTTGGAACCGCCGCCATTGTCGCACATGGTGCAGTTCTCGGTGAAGCGGCAGGCGCACTGGATGAATTCCAGGTCGTTGTACCGCTTCCAAGCGATGATGTCCTTCTCCTTCACGCAGTACAAAGGCCGGATCAGCTCCATCCCCGGGAAGTTGGTGCTGTGGAGCTTGGGCATCATCCCTTGGATCTGCCCGCCGTAGAGCATCCCCATCAGCGTCGTCTCAATGACGTCATCAAAGTGGTGCCCCAGGGCGATCTTATTGCACCCCAACGACTGAGCCAAGCTGTATAGGTGTCCCCGCCGCATTCGGGCGCAGAGGTAGCAGCAGTTCTTCGGCTCGCTCTCGGTGACGGCGAAGATATCTGTGTCAAAGATCTGGATGGGAATGCCCAGCAGGGCGGCGTTCTCCTGGATCTTCGTCCGGTTCACCGGATGGTATCCGGGATCCATGACCAGATATTTCGCCTCAAAGGGCACCTCGCTGACCCGCTGGAGCTGCTGGATGAGCTTGGCCAGGAGCATGGAATCCTTGCCGCCGGAGATGCACACGGCCACCCGATCTCCCGTCTGAATGAGTTCGTATCGCTTCACCGCGGCGATGAAGGGGTTCCACAGTTCCTTCCGGTATTTTTCGTTTTTTTAGTGCTGCTGCTAAAAATGGTAATGCGCTATAATGGTCGATGATTTTTCCTACTATTTTTTTATTATATGGTGGTATTGTAATGTTTTGTGATGCGAAAAAATCAGCCATTGGTATATATACCTTTGTATAAACTTCGTCATCATCCTTTCCTTTGGCAATATCTATTTTGAATAAATGTGCGTTTGTAAGTGTGTATCCGTTTTGCTCTTCTTTTATCAGTTCTTTGTCGATACACTGATTGAGATAAGAATCTAAGGTCGGGCGGGATATATTTAGTTTCTTGCAGATTTCACTTTTGTTGTATCCTGTGTAATTGGTGTTGTTTAGGCAGATACATTTTAATAAGATGAGGAAAGCTTTGAGTTTGTTAGGAATGTTTTCTTCCAATAAATCCAAGTCAATTCTAATCCAGTCAATTTGCGGTTTGTATAGATAATACGTACAGGTATTGAACACGCCTTTGTTACCAATGTTCTGTTGTGTATCTTTCCGTAGTAACCCTTTCTTTATTAGTTTCTCGATATGCTTGGATATATATTCGGTCTTGCTTATTCCTGTCAATTGGGATAGCGTTTCAAGCTTTACGTGTGAAATATAAGTGTTGTAATCTGATTTCGCTAATAAACAAAAATAAGTATATGCTTCATTTGTTGTAAGCCCTATGGCTAGGCTTGCCGGTATTATTCTGTATCCCATAGTTGGCAAATGGTTGTCCGTTGATAAAATAAATAATCTTCTTTTTTAATAATCTGTTGAAATTGGAAGTTCCGAGACTTATTTTGGCTTCCTTTCTGTCTATATAAGTTTCATTGGTTAGTTGATTTACATACATGAAAAAAATAAGATTTAGAATGTGCTTTTGACTTCTGAAAGAAGGCAATGCTTATTAGTTATTTTCCAATGGTTAGTAGTATAGTCCACCCTGTTTTTTTACATGAGCGTGCCCCTGTTTTTTTACAAGTTGTTTTTTCGGAGTATAAGGATATTTTTCTGCAACTTTTGCTAGTCGTTCGAATAGTTCGGGGTATTTCTTTCTTAAATAATCTCTGTCTATTTTGATTGTTACTTTGCGATGAATAATATGCTCTGTTGTTTCATCTGTAAGGGTGGTACTTGTGTCAGGTGCTATTGGGATTCTTGTCTCAATCATGGGATTTTAAATAAAATATTTTTCTAATGTGGTTAATCTGTATTCTTTGTTTCTGATAGCCTTGTGTCTGTATCCATACACCGATATGGACTTTATTATCTCTGATTCCGTGTTTCAAGGCTAATTCACGTAATTCTTGATAGGTATATACTTCTGACATGGTAGGTAATATGAAGAAATTTTCATAACCACAAGCGGTAGGGCAGACGTCAAATTGCCCTACTTTTTATGGTTATGCTACAAAAATGAAAAAGGTCGTCTAATACTAGTATATAGGCGACTGCAATAAAATCTATCAGACATGGCTTTATCTATGGGAGATTGTGAAAAAGGTAAATTACCGTATTGGTAGTAATTGGGAAATGGAGATAATAAGCCCTCAATGTAATACGGTAATCCTTCCTTCATGGAATACACAAATTTACGAATAATTGGGGAAGCTAAAAAATGAATGATACTCATTCTTTAAACATTGGTTGTATGATTGTGCCACATCCCGTAATGGTTTAAAATAGTTCCATTTGTAGAAAATAGAAAGATATGCGTGCAATAAAGTATAGGTACTTATATATAATCCCCCCCCTACCTATAAAAATAAGAGCTTAAATATATATCAGCTTACTTCTCCTATGATTTACTGAATTGAAAGTTACGTACGAATGAGTAGAGTAGTTCTAACGTCCCCCGAGGGTAGTTGGAGAGAAACGAAATATATTTCAATCCACGTAATCAATTTATAAATCATTTAAAATTTTATTCGTTATGAGAAATCTACAAATTATTGGCAATGTGCCACAGGTAAGAAGGGAAAGTAACTTTGGTGAATATGCAGAAGAAGCGGTAATAATCGAAGAACAACCAAAAGTTAAAAAAGAGAATCCTCATTTCTTGGAAGCTAATACATTAGAGGTAACAATGCAACATTTAAAAGAAGATTGTATTACACCCGTATTTGCTAAAGATAATGAGCTTACAATTCCTCACCCTGCATTTATTGATACTGTTTATGACGCTGCAAATACGTTTTTCAGTGGTGAAAGTATTGATAAGCCCGATATTCGTGTAAGTCACATTATCAAGGGGAGAATACCCGAAGCAATACACAAACCTGCAAATCAACTTCTTGAAAGTGATAAGACTATCTACTACGAAAGATGTGCTTTTATTATTCAGATTCCTACGATTTACGAAACAGTGAACGGGAATAAGCTAATTCTTACTATTGGTGGTGTTCGTGCTTATAATCATACCAATTTGTATAGCAAGAAGGGAGCAGAAAGGTTTAAAGTATTTATTGGCTTTATTTGTAAAGTATGCACAAATTTGTGTGTATCAACAGACGGTTTTCTTAGCTGTTTGGAAGTTACTAATACAAGGGATTTATATCAAGCAGTATTAGAGATGTTCAATAAATACGACACAGCCAAACACATA
>OKSA01001095.1_pt1 | contig 25474 bp, 17 predicted proteins | sample 1601181 | NCBI WGS metagenome assembly OKSA01 (sample SAMEA3541538, study PRJEB24748) | human gut metagenome | biome: human gut; feature: human-associated habitat; material: faeces | place: China | collected 2012
CCCATTACTTTTTCAGATGAGGTCAGATATATCTGTGTAAATATTGTAATCGGAAGCTGAATCGCAAGCAGCATCTGGGAATATATCAGACCTTTAAACGGCTGGCTGATAAACAGGATGACAACCGCTGCCAGAATCATCGTCAATAAAATGCCAGCTTTCGTCTCTTTTGTCTTCGTGTCATATGGCTGATTAAAGATCCCGGAAAAAATCGTTCCACCTGCCATTCCAGCAGTGATACTCGATGAGATACCGGCCAATAACAGTGCCAGTGCAAAGACTACCGTCGCCGCATTTCCCATCAAAGGCGACAACATCTTTCCTGCAACTGTCAAATCATCAATCTGCCTCCCATTTCCGCCCTGATAAAGCGTAGCTGCTGCCATCAGAATCATGGCACTGTTGATCGCCCATCCTATGATCATGGAAAATAATGTATCTTTAAATTCATATTTCAGCTGCTGTTTGATCACGGAATCATCTTCCAGGTTCCACTGTCTGCTCTGGATGATCTCCGAATGTAAGAACAGATTGTGCGGCATTACCACCGCTCCTAATACACTTAAGATCACCGGCATACTTCCCGCTGGAAACGAAGGTTTCACCCATCCGACTGCGGCTGCTCCCCAGTCGATCTTCGCAATTCCTATTTCAAATAAGAAAGAAAATCCAATCAGCGATACAAATATGATGATCAGCTTCTCAATCCTTTTATAAGCATTCGTAAATGCACATAAAAGAGAAACTGCAAGAATCAGCATACTCCCTATTTTTATTGGTATCCGAAACAGCATCTGCAATGCGATTGCACCACCTAGCATCTCTGCCATCGCAGTTGCTACTGCCGCAAGCATTGCCGACAGAAGAATAATATTCTTTAACAGCCTTTGGATATATCTGCTTGCCGCCTCCGAAAGGCAAAGTCCCGTTGCAATTCCCAGATGTGCTGCATTGTGCTGCAATATGATCAGCATGATGGTCGATAACGTCACCATCCACAATAGCTCATATCCGAATCCGGAGCCCGCCGCAATATTCGAAGCCCAGTTTCCCGGATCGATGAATCCTACGGTCACCAGCAGTCCCGGTCCCAGATAACAGAAAAATTCAAGTGCCTTATTCTTTGATTGATTTTGAAATTTTCTCTTCATATATAAAGAACTCCTTTACTAAAAAGAATCTAGGTTAGTCGTCACTAACCTAGATTCTACTTAGTATTTATTTCTTTGTCAATTCATTATATGAATATCATTTCTCATTTAGAATCAGAAATCAAAAACTCCGTTCAATCTCGCTGCTTAAATAGCTCTTGTATATTTCTTCAGCCACTCCTGCTCTTCCTCGTTCAGGTAAGGAGCAATCACTTCGTATACTTTTGCATGATAATCATTCAGCAGTTTCTTGTCTTCCTGTGTCATAATATCCGGATTGATCGCATCCAGATCCATTGGAATCAGGGTGATTGCTTCGAAGTACATGAACTGACCATATTCATTCAATGTTCCTTTGCAGGTCAACAGTTCGTTCTCCAGACGGATTCCGTGAGATCCTTCAATATAGATTCCAGGCTCATCTGTGATGACCATGCCTTCCTGTAATACTTCTGTCTCACCCTTACGATATTTCCAGCGGAAACCTGCAGGTCCTTCGTGGATGTTCAGAAGGTATCCGACTCCGTGTCCTGTACCATGGTTGAAGTTTAAGTCTCTGTCCCAAAATGGTTTTCTTGCAAGGATGTCAAGAATCATACCGGTAGAACCTTCCAGGAATTTTGCACTGCCAAGCTGTAAGTTACTAATCGCAACCAATGTGAAGTGATCTTTCATGATCTGCGGAACTTCGCCGAGTGCGTAAGTTCTGGTTACATCTGTGGAACCTTCATAGAATCCAGCTCCTGTATCCGTTAAGAATAACTGTCCTTCTTTTAACTCTACATCTGTCTCCGGTGAAGATGTGTAGTGTACGATCGCACCATGCTCTCCAAATGAAGAGATTGGCTCGAAGCTTGGACGGATGAAGTTTCCCATCTCAGCACGGAACTCATCCAGTTTGTCAGAGGCACTCATCTCTGTGATCTTCATCTTGCCGACATTTTCTTTCAGCCATTTCATGAATCTTACATGCGCAACACTGTCTTTGATCTGTGCTTTGCGGATGTTCTCGATTTCAACTGGGTTCTTAATTGCTTTCATAAGAATCGCCGGATTTCTCTTTTCTATTGTCTTTACATTTTCCGGAATATTATTGAATAATGCATAATTCAGTTTTCCAGGATCGATCATTGCAACCACATCACTGCCAAATTTCTTCACGTCTTCGTAAATGTCATTGTATGGGTGTAAGTTTACGCCATCTTTTGCAAGTTTGGCCTTTAACTCGTCATCTAACTTTCTCTCATCAATGTACAATTCGAAACTGTCCATGGTAATGATTCCGTAAGATAATACCAGTGGGAAGAAGTCGATATCATTTCCACGGATATTTAATGTCCAGCAGATGTCATCGATTGTAGATACAACGTGCACATTGGTTCCTGCTTGTTTCATTTCTTCACGGATTCTTGCAAGTTTGCTTGCAACAGTCTCTCCAGCATACTTTACATCCAGGTCAAATGCAGGCTCTTCAGATAATACCGGACGGTCTTCCCAGATCTCATCAATTAAGTCTACCTGGTAATTTACTTTCGCATTCTTCTTCCGGGCGATGGCTGCATAGCCTTCTCCTTCGCCAACGGATACGACTCTTCCGTCGAATCCGAGAGTCTCTCCTTCTTTTAATACCTCTTCAATGTATGCATTCATCTCCGGCACACCAGGCTCACCCATTTTCATGAGTTCTACAGTTGTCCCCTCCAACTGTGCTGCTGCCTGGATGAAGTAACGTCCGTCTGTCCAGAGTCTTGCTTCTGTCTTTGTGATCACAGCGGTTCCTGCTGATCCGGAGAACCCTGTAATGAACTTTCTCGCTTTGAAATGTTCCCCAACATATTCACTCTGATGAAAGTCGGCAGTCGGTACTACATACACATCAATGTTCTTTTCTTCCATGCACTTTCGAAGTGCGGAAAGTCTTTCTGGTACTGTCATGTTTTTGTTCCTCCTTGATATATACAATGTATGAATATTATACCGCATTTTTCCCGATTAATCTTCGGGTAATGTAGATAATTTTTCTTATCTTTCATAAGTAATACTTCTTACATTTCAAAGCCTTTTTTGTTATTTATTGTATTGATTCTTTACATCCGTCCGGCTTTTCCAAGCTCCATCAGCACCGGTGTAAGCCCTGCAACATCCCAGCCTTCAAAACTAATCATACGTAACGCACGGAATAATAATTTCACTGTCTCAGATTCTTCTGTCTGATCTGTATGATATAATTGTGCTGCAACCTGACAGATCACCATCAGGATTGCATTCTTGAAAGCTCCGATTTCTTCGGATTCTTTCCATAGATTCTCCATATCATAATCATCTGTATTCCCGCATGGTGCAGCACAGGTCACACATCCCGGTGAGACTGTGTACTTTTCATTTCTGACTTTTTCTAACATCTCACTCATGTCAAAGATACTTGCCGACCAGTCTCCGGCCATTGTCAGCGCTTCTAAGAATACCCGGTTGGTGCTCTCTGTCTTTTCGTTATTCTCACAGGTTCTTGCAAGCCCTATGACTGCACCTGTCAGTTTCTGTCTGATCTCTTCTTTCACAATTTACCTCTCTTTCTTTGCCGGAATCACAAAGATAAATATCATAGAACTCACAAACAACAAAAATGGATAAAAGAGCTTCGGCATGATCTGAAATGCCGACACACGATATCCCAGTTCACTTGCCGCCGAAATCGCTACCAACATCTGCGCTCCGTAAGGAATAATCCCCTGAAAAATACAGGAAAATGTATCCAGTATCGAAGCTGTCTTTTTCGGTGTGATCCCGTATTCTTTTGCCATATCCTTTGCAATCGGATTCGCCATGACAATCGCTACGGTGTTGTTCGCAGTCGCAATGTCCATCGCTCCGACCAGGAGTCCCATGCCAAGCTGACCGCCTTTGCGGCCTTTGAATACTTTGTGGATTCCTGCCAGCAATGCATCAAAACCTCCATATTCACGGATCAGTGCACACATCGCTGCTACCAGAATTGCGACCATACTTGTCTCAAACATTCCGGAAGCCCCGGAACCCATATTGGCAAGCAGATCTGTCGCCGCAATGTGACCGCCGGCCAGCATAATAATAGAACCAGATACAATCCCGATCAGAAGTACCACAAATACATTGATCCCTATAATGCCTCCTATGAGAACCAGTACATATGGAATAATCTGCACTAAGTTATAACTCTTACTTACCCGTCCTGCAATATCCGTCTGAAATGAAAGAACCAGGATCAATACCAGCGTTGCAATAGCTGCCGGAAGTGCAATTCCAAAGTTCTCCCGGAATTTATCCTTCATCTGACATCCCTGTCCGTTACATGCTGCGATCGTTGTATCTGAAATAAAAGAAAGGTTATCTCCGAACATTGATCCTCCCATAACCGAACCGATGCAAAGTGCCATGTCAAATCCCGAAGCCTTGGATACGGACACTGCGATCGGCGTGATCAATGTAATTGTCCCAACCGACGTTCCCATAGCAACCGACACAAAACAGGCTACCACAAATAATACCGCAACTGAAAATCTTGCCGGAATCAGTGACAACATGAAATATGCCACACTTTCTGCACTGCTTCTTCCTACCACTCCGACAAACGCCCCAGCCGTCAGGAAGATCAGAAGCATTGTAATAATATTCTTATCAGCAAGCCCCTGCGCCATGATTTCCAGCTTTCCGTCAAAACTTATCTTGCGGTTCTGCAGGCATGCCACCAGAATCGCTGCAAGAAATGCGATTATGATCGGAACATTATAGAATCCCATCGGAATCTTCATTACATATTCAAATGCGATTCCAAGCCCCAGATAGATACACAAAAATACGCCTATCGGCAGTAATGCTGCCACATTTCCTTTTTTCATTCTTCTTTATCCTCTCATTCCTTTTTCTTCTAACCGATTCCTCCGAGAACAATTCCAAGGATCAGCACAATAAAACATACCGGTACATAAAAATATTTACATATTGTATAATACTGTTTCGTAAATGGTGTCTCTCTTCCTGTATTAACCTGCTTTTCCACGAATTCCTTACCGCATACCCAGAAGAACATGATTCCTGCAAGCCCGGCTCCAAGCGGACAGATATAGATAGACAGCACATCCATCCAGTCTGACACGATGCCCTGGATCAGCAGGGAGACGATCACTCCCACAATTCCCGTAAATGCACATGCCGGCACTCTTCCAAGCTTGAATTTTTCCTGCACCGTAGCGATCGGAGCCTCATACAAGTTGATCAACGATGTCATACCCGCAAGTAATACCGCAACAAAGAAGATGATTGCGATCAGCCATCCTCCCGGCATTCCTTTGATCAGATTCGGTAGAAAGATGAACAATAGTCCGGGACCTCCCTGATCCAACTGCGCTCCCGTTGTTGCCATCGCCGGAATGATAACGAGTGCGGCAAGAATTGCTGCAATCGTATCGAATAATGCAACTCTTCCTGCAGAAGCCGGAATGTCCTCTTCATCCGAAAGATAAGATCCATAGATCAATGTTCCATTTCCTGCTACGGACAGAGAAAAGAATGCCTGGCCAAGTGCAAAGATCCACGTTGCCGGATCTTTAAATGCCTCTGGATCTACTCTGAAAATATAACGGTATCCTTCACTTGCTCCCGGCTGGAATCCGACATAGATTCCCAGGATTACGAACAATGCAAAGAATATCGGCATCATGATCTTATTTGCTTTTTCAATACCGCTTCCAACACCTAACATCAGAATCAGCATACAGGCCACAAGCGCAAGTATCTGCCATATATTATTACCAAATGCTGACGCCATCTTACCAAATGCCGCTCCGAATTCATCCACATTTTCAGGCGAAAGTGTTGCTCCTGTAAATGTTCCAACGGCATATCTTAGGATCCACCCCATTACAACCGTATATCCGATCGCCATAGCAAGTGATCCGAATACAGGGATCATCCCCAGTGCTTCTCCGACTTTTCTCTTTCCTTTTTTCTCACAGGCAATTCCAAATGCATCGATTGGACCGGCCTTTGCCGCACGTCCGAAACTCATTTCCCCGATTACACCTGTCGATCCAATCAGTATTACAAAGATAAAATATGGTATCAGAAACGAGCCGCCTCCATACAGTGATACTCTGGTTGGGAACATCCAGATATTTCCCATACCGACTGCTGAACCGATACAGGCACAGATAAATCCCCATCTGCTGCTAAATGATTCTCTTTTATTCATGATTTTTCCTCTCCAGCCATTGGGGACGGGTTTTTTGGTCTTTTTACTGTCCCTGCCGGCTCAAAATATTCCACACACATGGTAGATTTCTCTATTTTAGCATGATTGCTATAAAAACGTCAAAAAAAAGGGGATATAAACTTATCCCCTTAATGTCGCCACCATCCTTTTCGGCATTGCAAGCACATCCAGTGCTTCCTCTATCGATCTGGTACAGATATCAACGTTTGCAATCAGTCTTCCATACGCACCTTCCGCCTCTATAATTCCAACACTGAGTTCTGCTATCCTGCACATAGGCAGGTCATTCCGTCCGTTTCCTACTGCAATACACCGTTTCCCACCCAGTTGCTCTATGATTTTTCTTTTTTCTTCTGCTGCCGCATTACCAGCAAATGTCTGTATCTTTAACGGTAGTCCTTCACATATCTTTCTCGCAGTTCCATGTGTATCTGCTGTCAGAACATAAATCTCATATATTCCACTCAGCTTTTTCAGCCGTTCCTTTACACTTTCGGGTATTATGCCATCTTTCGCAATAGTTCCGTTATAATCCAGAATCAGATATTTCAGATCCATCGTTTTATATCCTGGAATTTCTATTCTCATACGTTCTCCTTTACTCTTACATATACTGTATCTGCTCTCTTGCAGGTTCGGATGACGGATGCTCAAAGAATGTCTTTGTGTCTGTCACTTCCAGTACTCTTCCCTGATCCATAAAGATAATCTGATCTGCAATTCTTTTTGCCTGTGCCAGATTATGTGTTACGATCACAAATGTATATTTTCCCTTTAATTCCAGAAGTGTCTCTTCTATCGCAATGGTATTCTTCATATCAAGCGCAGAACACGGCTCATCCAACAGCAGAATTTCCGGATTCACACACAAACTTCTTGCTATGGCAAGACGCTGTTTCTGTCCACCGGATAATTTTTTTGCAGACTTCTTCAGTTGGTCTTTTATTTCATCATATAGTCTTGCTTTCTGCAGACACTCTCTGGTGATCCGCTCTATTTCTCCGGCTTCTCTAATTCCATGATATTTCAGGACGTATGACAGATTCTTCTCTATACTGTACGGAAATGCGATCGGCTGTTGAAATACCATTCCGATTCTGGTTCTTAATACTTCCGTTGAAAGTCCTTTAATGTCTTCGCCGTCAAGAATGATCTTTCCTTTATAAAAGCCGCCCTCCTCTTCTATCATTCGGTTTAGTGTCTTTAAAAATGTTGTTTTTCCACAGCCGGATTGTCCTACGATTGCCGTAATCTTTCCTTCCGGTATCGTAAGACTGATATCATGCAATATCTCCTGTCTGCCAAATCCACAACTTATCTGTTCTATCGTTAACATATCAGTAATCCTTTCGTATATAAGTAATACATTTACATATGATCTGTATGAGCAGTAAGAATAACATCAGTACGAACGCCGTTCCATATGCATAATCCAAAGAAAATCCATTATTTACCAGCATATACAGATGATACGGCAATGACATAAATGGATCCGTAAGTTTTCCCGGAACATCTGCGACCATAACCGCACCCGTATACAAAATCGGTGCAACCGCTCCCATTCCGTATGCCATTCCAAGCGCCACCGTTCCAAGCAATTCCACTGCACAGACCGGAAGAATCAATCGTATGACCGCATATTCTCTGGACATTCCAAGTGCCAGTGAATTCTTCATGTATTCTGTTCCCTTTTCTTTCAGTATCTTTTCTGCACGGATTGCAATAAACGGCACGATCATAACAGCCACACAAATAGCTGAACACAAGAGACTTCTTCCCAGACCAAACTGATAGATCAGCAACGTATAGCCGACCAGTCCGAACAAAATAGAAGGAATTCCGGACAGTCCTGTAATGCAGGCACTGATTACATGGTAAAATATACTTTTCCTTGTATAAAACACAAGATAAACAGCCACACCGATTCCGATGATTCCCCCCATGAGTGCCGAAAGTGCTCCAAGATAGATCGATCCCATCAGTGCAGGATAGATTCCACCTGCTGTTCCAAGCGGTACCCCCGCCGGCTTATCCAGAATAAACGAAAGACTCATCACATTCTTTCCCTTCCAGAAGATATACAGGAATAAGAACAACGTCACTGCAATTGTAAGAATTCCAAGGAGCCCTGCCAGGATGCGTATCACATACTTTGTCAGTTTATTTTTCATGTTCTGCAAACCTCCTCTTCAACAACTGCCCTGCCAGGATCACTACAACAAGTATCACAAGCAGCACAAGATTTGCCACATAAAGCACCGACAGATGTATACTTCCGTATTCAATGCTTCCCATCTCAAGAGCTGTCAGCGCCGGAAGCGTCTGCCCGCGTCCCAACAGCTTCGGGAAAATTGCAGAATTACCGATCACCATCATTACTGCCATCGTCTCCCCAAGCGCACGTCCGAATGCCATCATCGCACTTGCTACAATTCCCGGCCGGATTGCCGGAAGTATCACTTTGATCAACACATATTCTCTTGATAAGCCAAGTGCCAGTCCGGATTTTTCATATGTCCGTTTTGCATTTACTAGTGATTCCTGACATGTCGATACAACATACGGCAGAAGCATGATTCCCAGTACAATACCTGCCACCAGTACACACTGTCCCGCTGCCATCTTCAGATATTTTACAAATGCTTTTACCAGTACGGTTAATCCGATAAAACCAAAGATTACCGATGGAATACCTGCCACCAGATCTATAAAAGCCAGGCAGACAGATGCAAGTTTCTTTGGCATGAAAAAGGTAAGAAAGCAGGCACATGCCACTCCCAATATCATCGCAAACAGTACTGCCAGTCCGGACACATACAAAGTACCTGTAACAGCCGGGAGAAGACCATACTGCGGGGCCGCACTTACCGGACGCCATTCCGATGACGGCAGAAACATTTTGATTCCTACTTCTCTTAATGCCGGAATACTTTCCTTCAAAATATGTATCAGCATAATCCCCATCAGTGCCGCTACCACAAAAGCAATCATATATATCAAGACTTTACAAAATGTATTTGCTATTTTTCTGTACATAACAAAGTCCTTTCTTGCATACTTTGGTAAAAAAAAGGATGTATCTATACGACACACCCTTTTTCATATTTTTCTATTTCATTGGAATGAATCCCATATCTTCTACAGTCTTTTGTCCTGTCTCTCCAAGGATAACATCCAGGAATGCCTGCTGAACATCTGTCGGATCCCCTGAACCAACGATCAAAAGTGGTCTCTGGATAATGTAAGAACCATCAATGATATTTTCTTTTGTCGGCTCTACACCATTTACCTTCAGAGTAACTACTTTACCGGCGTTCTGATTTGCAACACCAAATGATGCATATCCGATTGCATATTTGTTATCAATGATATCCTGTACCAGTTCTCCCATAGAAGATGCCTGAATTGCTTCGCTGGATACTTCTGTATCACCCATGATGTTCTTCTGGAATACTTCATGTGCCCCACCATTGATATCACGTGTGATCACTACAACCTTTTCATCAGGAAGAGAAGGATCAAGATCCTTCCATGTTGCATATTTACCTGAGAATAATGAAACGATCTGTTCTGTTGAAAGATCATCCAGAACACCTGTTACAGGGTTTTCAGGATTAACAGCGATTGTTAATGCATCAATACCTACCTGATATTCTTTTTCGTCTTTAATTGCTTCTTTTTCCTCATCTTTTACACTTCTTGCCACCATACCAAATGTAGAAGTTCCATCGATGACTGCTTTTGTTCCCTGTCCGGATCCACCTGCTGATACATAGATTGCAATGTCTTCTTTTGGAAGTGATGAATCATATGCATCCCATGTTCCATATGTGTCGAAGAAATTTGTCGCAATCGATGTAATAACCGGTGCTAATGTAGATGATCCGTTAAATAAGATCTGGTTACTCTCTGTTTTCTTCTCTGTGCTCTCTGTCTTCTTTGTATCCCCAGAGTCAGAAGATGCCTTTTTGTCTGATCCACATCCTACAGCCATTGATGCAACCATGGCTGCCGCAAGAAGGACAGACATCAATTTCTTTTTCATAGATATTTTTCCTCCCATTAATAAATTTTATCTATATTGAATAGTATAGACTTGAATCCAATTATTTTCAAATTGATAATGCCTATAAGTGCATCCACTTATAGGCATTATCAATATATTTATGTAAGTTTTTTCGGAATTTTGCCTTACTCTTTCAATTCTACCTTAGATTGCATCCAACGCATTCGAAATATCTGCGATCAGATCCTCTTTATCTTCCAGACCAAGACTGATACGGATCAGTTCAGCCGGTACTCCTGCCTCTTTTAACTGTTCATCCGTCATCTGTCTGTGTGTAGACGTTGCCGGATTCAGGCAACAGGTTCTTGCATCTGCTACATGCGTCTCGATCGCACCAAGCTTTAATGTCTTCATGAATGTAGACGCAGCTTCCCTTCCACCTTTTAATCCGAACGATACAACACCGCATCCTCCGTTTGGAAGATATTTCTGTGCTCTTTCATAATATTTATCAGACGGAAGTCCGGAATAGTTCACATATGCTACCTTTGGATGTGCTTCCAGGAATTCCGCAACTGCCTGCCCATTCTCTACGTGCTTCGGCATACGCACATGCAGTGACTCCAGACCAAGATTCAGGATAAATGCATTCTGTGGTGACTGCATAGATCCGAAGTCTCGCATCAGTTGAGCCGTACATTTGGTAATGAATGCACCTTCTTTGCCGAATTTCTCCGCATATGTAATTCCATGATAGCTTTCATCCGGTGTGCAAAGTCCCGGATATTTATCTGCATGTGCCATCCAGTCAAAGTTGCCGCTGTCTACGATTGCTCCGCCAAGTGCAGCTCCGTGTCCGTCCATATATTTTGTAGTCGAATGAGTTACAATATCTGCTCCCCATTCAAACGGTCTGCAATTGACCGGTGTCGGGAATGTGTTATCTACGATAAGCGGCACACCATGTGCATGTGCCACTTTGGCAAATAATTCAATATCCAGTACGGTAAGTGCCGGATTGGCAATTGTCTCACCAAACATTACTTTTGTATTTGGCTTAAATGCTTCATTTAACTCTTCTTCTGTTGCATCCGGTGACACGAATGTTACATCGATTCCCATCTTTCTCATCGTTACATCGATCAGGTTAAATGTTCCACCGTAAATAGATGAAGATGCTACAATGTGATCTCCGCACTCACAGATATTAAACAGTGCGAAGAAATTGGCTGCCTGTCCGGATGAAGTCAGCATCGCTGCCGTTCCACCTTCCATCTCTGCAATCTTTGCCGCAACCATATCATTAGTCGGATTCTGCAATCTGGAATAAAAATATCCTGACGCTTCCAGATCAAATAATTTTCCCATATCTTCACTGGTTGCATATTTGAATGTTGTTGACTGTACGATTGGAATCTGTCTTGGTTCTCCGTTTCCCGGAGTATATCCGCCCTGTACACATTTTGTTCCTATTCTGTATTCATTCATGAATTTTCCTCCTTAGTGCATGTTTTTTCACGCACTCGCTAAATCATACCTTTTTAGTATACTTTAGCACTATACCGAGGAAATTTCAAGGAAAGATAATAAGACTAATTTATCGTCTTCTCAAATCATACAATGGGTCCTTGCCGAAGAACATGGGAATAAAGAAGAATCACAAACGGAAGAGGATGAAGTAATACGCCCCTCGTCTAATTAACAGGGAACATATTACTTCATCCTCTTCCACCTGTGATTCTTTTTATTTCATATTCATATTATTTACTCGATCGCATCCGTCTCAATCACAAATTTTACATTACCATCCATTGCTTTATCCTTACCGCTGAATGTACTATATTTGCAATTTTCTGATGTCAGTACATCGATTCTGTCAAGTACATCACCAAGTTCATCTTCCACGGTGCTCTTCAACTTGCTTGTTCCTTCTTTGTCAAATTTCGCCATGCCTTCTGCAAGTTCTTTTGCCCCTGACTGAAGTTCGGAAGCTCCGCTTCTAAGTGCACCGCTGTTGGCTGCAAGTGTTGCAGATCCGGAAGACATCTGGCTTCCCAGTGTGTTCAGTCCGCTTGCTAACCGGTTTGTACCGCTCTGGAGTGTATTGACACCGGCTACTAATGTCGGACTGTTGGATTTCAGTTTATTTGCACCGCTTACCAGGGAATCATTGTATCCGCTTAACTGAGCGAATCCTTTATTCAATGCTGTGATTCCCCGGATTGCTGTCGGGAACTGAGCGGATGTTGCATTATTCAATGTTGCCAGATTGCTGTGCAGTGTTCCGATCGCACTGTTCAGTCCCTGCATACCTGCATTTAACTGATCTACACTTCCTGTCAGTGTACTTAACTGTCCTGCCTGTGCAAGAACACCTTCCGCATCTTCGATACTCTTCAACTGCTTCTGTAATTCCGGAAGTGCTGCTGCCAGCTCTCCCGAAGACTTCTTCAAAGTATCTGCATTCGTCATGATCGTTGCTGCACCTGCTTTTAAGGAATCTACATCTATTGTCGGCATCTTTGACGTATCAATGCCTGATAACTCCTTGAGATTCTGTACGGAATCTGTGGAAGCTTTTGCGCTCTTCAGGGCACTGATCGAACTCTGTAATTGTTTTGCTTCTTCGGAATTCTTATCTGAAATTCCTGCATACTTTGCTTCCAGTGCACTTATAGATGCAGCGATCGCATCAGAACTGTTCTTTGCTGTTGTCTTAGCTGTTGCAATTGTCTGATTGTCAGATGCAACTACATCATTGATATTCTTACATGCATTCTCTAATGCTGTCTGCGCTGCATTAATATTTGCCAGAGCTTCCTGCATACCATTTAATGTCTGGGCAATTGTTGTAAGCGGTGCCTCGATGCCATTTGCCAGTGTTCCGCTTAATGTCTTAGTCTCTGCCATCAATGTATTGCCGGTTGTTACCATAGCATTTACCTGAGACATCAGACCCTCTACTTCTTTCGTTCCGAGTGCTGCTTTCATCTGTGCTGTTCCTGCTGCCAGAGCCTGGGATGCTGCCTGAAGGTCTTCTGTCGTTGCACCCTTACCATCTGTTGCAGCTTCAAGCTGTGAGATAGCGCTTTGTACCTGCTTCAGTCCTGTACTTAACTGTGTCAGCTGTGAAGCTCCGGCTGCCAGCTGCTTCTCGCCGTCTACATAACTGCTCACACCGTCTGCAAGTGTATTCACACCACTTGTATAATCCTGTACACCTTTGACAACTTTGTTTACACCATTCACATACTCTGTGACGCTGCCATTCAGCTCTCCGTTAGAACCAAGGTATTTCTGGATGCCGGCGTTCAATGTATCAACGCCTTCTGTATAGCTGTTCACACCATCTGCAAGTGTTCCTGCTCCATCTGCAAGTGTATCGGAACCACTTACTAACTGAAGTGCCGCATCCTCCAGATCATCCAGAGCGTTCTGAAGATCATCTACATTTACGATACTGTCCATATCCACATCATCTAACAGATCAGATAATGCAACAGTATAAGTAGAAGACATTGTAAAATCTGTTACATCTGCTTCAATACTTAAGCTTTCCGGAATCGTAACTTTGTCACTTTCTTCACTGCTTAAGTTCAGGCTGTCTTTTAATCCCGGCATTCCGAATCCGACTACGATATTCTTATTACCATCAGAAATGATCTTGCCGTTATCAATTGTTACATTACTGAATGTCTCATTCGGAAGTATCATTCCCGTCATCATCACGAACGGTGTATATACTTCTGTATCTTTTCCATCCAACGATACATTCTGCTTTTCATTATTCTTATAATCAACGGTAATTTTCAAATGTCCGCTCTTTCCCTTTAACTCAGACGGCTTCATCTGTTTTCCGTCCAGATAATAGTTCAGTTTTACTGATACCGGAAGTTTCTTATCTGTCGTTCCCTGATAATAGATGTCCTCACCGTCTGTAGCCCAGGTCAGTTTATCTCCATCTGACGTATATTTTTCATCACCTTTTACATTCTTGATATCGCTCAGTGTGCTTTCATCTTCCAGATTTCCGGATACGCTTCCGGAATTCTTAAGCCAGTTAGATACGGTTACCTTATCCGTCTTACCACTTGCCTTGGCATTCACGTATACTGTTTCTTCTTTATATACATCACTGTCTAAAGTTCCATTTGCCGCGAAAGCCGGTGTTACACCCATCATCACTGACATTCCGACTGCTACAGATGCTGCAACTTTTCTTTTCATTTTCCTATTCTTATTCATAATTCCTGCTTCCTTTCTTAATTATGATGGATTGTTAATAACAGGTTACTTTGCTTCACTTGTCTGTGCTTTTGCCTTTTTCCCAAGAAATCCGATGGATGTCTTACAGATTAATTTGTCAAATATCATAAACATTGCCGGCAATACCAGAAGAACTACGATCATACTGATAATTGCTCCTCTTGCAAGCAATGTACAGATCGAACCGATCATCTCAACCTGTGAGTAGCAGGCAACTCCAAATGTTGCTGCAAAAAAACTAAGTCCGCTGCTGATAATGGACGGCATGCTTGTTTTATGCGCAATGCTGATTGCTTCCATCTTATCTTTTCCAAGGCTTCGTTCTTTTTGATATCTCGTTGTCATCAGGATCGCATAGTCAACAGTTGCACCTAACTGAATGGCACCGATCACGATACTTGCCACAAACGGAAGGCTGATTCCCTGATAATACGGAATTGCCATGTTGATCATAATTGCAAATTCGATAACTGCCACCAGAATAACCGGCAGTGAAATCGATTTGAAAATAATCAGAATGATCACAAATATCGCTGCGATAGAGATAATATTAACATTAACAAGATCGACATCCGTGACATCCTGCAGATCTTTCATCAGAGGCGCTTCTCCGATGACCATTCCCGTCTTATCATATGATTTTACAATCTTATCGATCTTTTTAATCTGTGTATTGACCTGATCTGTTGCGGATTCGTATTCTGTACTTACAAATGCCAGTTCATAATCTTTACTCTGCAGCATCTTCCGGACATCCTTTGGAATTATGGAATCCGGTACACTAGGCCCGATAAGTGAACTCATACTGATGGTCCATTTCACGCCTTTTACTTTATCGACCTTATTCAGCATCTGCTGTTTTTCCTTTGCATCCATGTTCTTATCCATCATGATAATATGCATGTTGCTTGCCCCAAAGTCATCCTTTACTTTTGCAATTGATACATTACTGTTCAATGTTGCCGGAAGTGAATCTGCAATATTGTAGTAAATCTTTGTATGGTTATTTCCATAAATTGCCGGAAGTAAAAGTATAAGGAATGCCGCAATCCATACTTTATAGTGCTTTGTGATAAAGGCTGATGGACGATCCATATTACTTAACAGCAATTTGTGTCTTGTCTTCTCGATTGGTTTATCAAATACAAGGATCAGTGCCGGCAGAATTGTTACACAACAGATAACGCCGATCACAACTCCTTTTGCCATTACGATACCAAGGTCACGTCCGAGTGCGAATGTCATAACACAAAGTGCGATGAATCCAGCCACAGTAGTTACGGAACTTCCGACAACCGACTTAAATGTATTGGCGATCGCATGCCCCATAGCTCTGTCTTTCTCACCCGGGAATCTCTTCTTATTCTCTTCATAACTATTCAGAAGGAAGATGGAATAATCCATCGTTACGCCAAGCTGTAATACTGCTGTCAGTGCCTGCGTAATATAAGACGTTTCACCGAATATAATATTACTTCCCAGGTTGTATAAAATCGCAAGCCCTATACTTAGCAGGAATAAAAACGGAACTACAAATGATCCCGATGTAATCTCCAGTACGACCAGGCTTAACAGTGCCGCGATCACTACATAGATCGGAAGTTCTTTCATTGCGATATTCTTAATATCTGTAACGATACCCGTCATACCACTGATAAAGCACTGCTTATTTGCGATCTTACGAAGCTGTGTCAGTGCCTCCATGGAATTATCAGATGATGTCGTATCATCAAATAATACCAGCATCATCGTTGCATCTCCATTGATAAATGCTTTTCTTATATCTTTTGGAATCATCTCTGTCGGAAGACTGATATCTGCCACATCGTCATACCAGAGTACATCCTGGACGTGCGGCACTTTTTCAAATTCCTTTTCCAGTTTCTGTACATCCTTCATATCCATATTCTCGACTGCGACCATGGAGAATGCACCCATTCCAAATTCATCTACCAGGATATCCTGTCCTTTTACCGTCTCCAGGTGATCCGGCAGGTAACTCAGCAAGTCATAATTTACTTTTGTTTTTGCGATGCCGATTATTGACGGAACAATTAATAAGACTCCTATAAGCAGCACCAGTATTCTGTGTCGGGCAATCCATTTGCCAACTTTGACCATTCTTTCCATCTCCTCTTATTTTCTTCATGCATTTATTATTATAATCAAAAATGACTAGTAGTCAATATTTTATTTAAATTATTTTTTTATTTCGTTGATAATCTTTATCCATATTAGCGCACACTAAAAAAGAAACAGCACATCCCGTGTTGTTTCTTTTTTGTTTCTATTCTATAATTTATTGCTTCACACATTCCGAGAGAAGCTTAATGTGCTGCTGCCTCTGCATTTCCGGCAACTTTTTCTTTTCGTTTGTCATGCATTGCAAATAATCCGGCTAACAGAGTTCCTGAGATGGAATGCCATGTACAGGATACCGCACAGATAATTGCAGATTCCGGTGTAGATGCAAACTGGGCAGTTGTAGTTGCAAGATTCGTTGCAAGTCCGGCATTCTGCATACCCACTTCGATAGAAATGGTTCTCTTCTTTGATGTATTCATACCAACCAGTTTTCCTGCTCCATATCCAAGCAGATATCCAAGCCCGTTGTGCAGTAATACTGCTACGAAGATCACAACACCTGACTGGAAGAACTTGGCTCCCTGTGAAGATACCACCCCACCGACAACACATGCAAGTCCGAGAACAGCAACTCCCGGCATAACTTTCTGAAGTTCCCGGAATGTTTTATTCTTTCCCAACAGATAATTTAATAAAAATCCAACACCAACCGGAAGGATAACAGTCTCAATGATTGATACGAACATCGGAAGTCCCTTGATCGTAATCTGTGTACCGCTTGCCAGTAAAGATACCATGAGTGGTGTCATAACCGGTGAGACCAGTGTGGATACTGTTGTCATTCCTACAGAAAAGGCTACATCCCCGCCGCACAGATAAGACATGATGTTGGAAGATACACCTCCCGGACAGCAGCCTACAAGAATCAGCCCAAGTGCGATTCCATCCGGCAGGTTCAATACCTTTGAAAGCGCAAATGCAAGGAATGGCATGATCAGATACTGCGCAACCGCACCAACACAAATGTCAAACGGACGCTGTGCAAGAATCTTAAAGTCTTCCGTTGTAAGTGTCAGTCCCATACTGAACATGATAATACCAATGATAATAGACTGACATGTGAACTTGTTCGATACCATGTCTGTGAACAGTGCCAGATTTACCCAGCCCATCATAGACGGAAGGAAAAATGTAACCACTGCGATTGCGATTACAACAATTGACGTGTAGTCTGATAAAAATTTGCTTGTTTTTTGTAATGCTTTCATTACTCTTCTCCTCCTTTAAGCAATCACTGTCCACCAAAAAAAAAATCCCTTTCCAGAATATACTCTGAAAAGGGACGAAATCTATCCGCGTTACCACCCTAATTCTGTAGAATCTTTCTACAGCTCTCATTCACGTACCATCATACATGCTCCCTGTAACGGGGGATACCGGCGAGGTTTACTTTGATATTGCTTTCAACCCGCTTCTTAGAGAGGATATCCTTATCTGCTTATTACCTGCTTCCACCAACCGCAGGCTCTCTGTGAAATAACGATAGATACGGCATTGTTCTCATCAACGAATTTCGGTGAACTATATGTGTTTTTTACAAGTCCTTATTATAAACCTGTCATTTCAAATGTCAAGTATAATTTTTCATGATTTTGCATATTTTTTCATCTCATCTTGCAAAATACTCCTTGCCTTCCCGGATTTTTACTCTCCGATCCTTGGAAGATTCCATCTGTAATGAGCCGCAAGAAAACGTATCAGCATAACGATCAGTGATGACACCACCATCGCCGGAAGTTCTCCGTAACTTCTGTATATGATCACACATATCCACGCCCCCGCAATGGATGCGCATGCATAAATATGTTTCACAAATATATACGGCGCAACTCCTGCCATCGTATCACGCAAGAGTCCTCCTCCGACTCCCGTCATTGTACCAAGGAAGACCAGCAGAAATGTATTATCGATATAGCCGCAACTGATACCTTTTGTCACTCCCATCGCCGAAAAGATTCCAAGTCCTACAGAATCCATTGCCAGCATAAGTTTATCATAGACCTCACCAAAACCATTCTGCAGATATTTCCTGCGGAAATATATAATACAAAACACAAGCACCGCAGCAAGTACGGCATAGATCACATATACCGGATGCAGAAGTGCCGATGGCACCTTCCCAAGTATAACATCACGAACCATACCTCCGCCAACTGCCGTTGACACACCAAGCACGATTACTCCGAATATATCCATGCTGCACTCAATTCCAACCATTGCCCCCGATGCCGAGAACGCTACTGTTCCGATCAGTTCGATTGCAAATATAATCCACTCCTGAATATCCATCTTGTTTTCCCCATCTTGTCTTTTATTCTTTGTAAATTTACTGTCCTGTTCATGCTCTGTCATTCTATTTCCGAAGGTCTTCCAGCATCTCTCTGACCGTCTTCCCATACACCGGATGACGTTTATAAGGTGCAATCTCATGCAAAGGCTCCAGTACAAACGCTCTCTTATGCATCTCCACATGTGGAATACATAAAGTATCCGTCTCTGCAACCAGATCATCATAAAATATAATATCCAGATCCAGCGTTCTCGGTCCCCAATGTATGATTCGTTCTCTTCCTGCCTCTTTTTCAATTCGGTTCAGCTCTTTTAATAACTCTTCCGGATATAATAATGTCGAAAGCTTCAGACAACCGTTTAAGAAATCCGGCTGATCCGTCACTCCGTACGGAGGTGTCGTGATAAATGTCGATACCTTCTCCACCTTTGTATTCTTTATCTCATCCAGCGCCTGTACCGCGGCTTCCAAAATGCTTCTGCTATCCCCCATATTCGATCCGAGCGCAATATATGCCGTATGCCATTCACGCTCAATCTCTACACTGACCGTCTTAAGCGGCAGTCCGACCGGTGCCCACGGTTTCTTGATCTCAATCTGCACCTTCTGCAGACCTGCTATACGCACCAGCATCTCCTCTGCCAGTCCTTCCGCAACCTTCTCCAGAAGCTTAAACGTATGACTTTTCAAATACTCTGTGATAAATGCACTTGCTTCTCCATAATGGATAGATGCAGTCAGCTCATCTGTCAGTCCTGCCCGTCTGGTATCCGTATACATAACCGCAGACACCACAAATTTCTGCCCCAGTACATTTTCCTCCGGAAACACACCATGATTGGCAAATACTTCCAGATCTTCTATCTTTATCTTGTCCGGTTTCATCTCATTCCTCACTCTTTCTATACTTCGTGTCCCCGCATGATTGCTTTCGTCATCTGAATGGCTCTCTTATTTTTCTCTACATCATGGACGCGTACGAATGCACATCCCTTCTGTACCCCATATACGGTCGTAACCATCGTACCTTCTTCCCGCTGCGTCACCGGAAGATCCAGCGTCAGTCCGATTACGGATTTTCGTGATGTTCCGAGCAATACCGGATATCCAAGTTCATTTAATATCTCCATCTTATCGATAATCTCCAGGTTCATCTCATAAGTCTTTCCAAATCCGACACCAGGGTCAAGGATGATCTTGTCATCCTCAATGCCTGCTGCTTTTGCAAGTCTTACACATTCTTTCATATCATCCATGAAATCTTTCAGGAAGTCCTGATATTCCGCCTTTTCCCGATTATGCATCAGACAGCATGCAGCCTGATACTTTGCGATCACACTTGCCATCTTCTTGTCATATTTTAATCCCCAGATGTCATTGACAAGATCTGCACCTGCCTGAAGTGCAGCCTCTGCGACATGGCTTTTGTAGGTATCGATCGACACCGGTACATCAAATTCTTTCTTAAGCACTTCAATAATTGGCGTCACTCTTGCAATCTCTTCTTCATCCGTGATTTGGATATGTCCCGGACGCGTAGATTCCCCGCCTACGTCAATGATATCTACACCTTCTTCAACCATCCGGTGTGCATGTGCAATTGCCGCATCCATTCCGTTAAACTTTCCTCCATCGGAAAAGGAATCCGGCGTCACATTCAGGATTCCCATAATGTATGTATGATTTGCTGTATCAAAATTCTTTCCACCTATGATCATATTATTATCTCCATATTTTTCTCTTCTTCGTTCCAGTTACACTTCTTCTCTGCCATGCAGGAAAGACACATTCTGGAACGTTTATCACTTTCATAGAACAGTTCCTCTATCGGCTTCATATGCTCATGCCGTCTGCGGTGTCCCCTGACTGCCAGACAGATCAGTGCTTTTTCTTCATCCGTAAATGTAAAACCAGTCGGAAGAGAATCCAATATCCGCCTTGCTATTCTCTCTCCTGCGATCTCATGCGGAATCTGCTGTCTGTACTGAAAAGATTTGCCAATATCATGCAGCACCGCCGCTACGTAGATCAATTCCTTATCGAATCCAAGTCCTTCTTCCAGATTCTTAATGTAAGCAATTCTTGCCACATCCAGAAGATGGTTCATCTGATGACAACAGAATACCCTATCCGTCTCACATTCACAGATACGCTTATAGTATGTCTGATACACTTCATGATTCACCACCGCATTCAGACGGGGCATCCCTTTTTGTCTTTCTGTTACTCTTTTCATCTACATCTGTATCTCTTTCTTTTTATCGTCCAAGCATCCGGAAAAATCTCTCTTCCAGTACCGGATCTGTCTCAAATACACCGCGTCTTGCAATTGTCACAGTCTGGCTTCCCGGCTTCTTGATCCCACGCATTGTCATACACATATGCTCTGCTTCGATCATAACGATAGCCCCTTTCGGCTGCATATACTCCATCAAAGCATCAGCAATCTGTCCGGTAAGCTGTTCCTGAAGCTGCAGTCTTCTTGCGAATACCTCCACGGTACGGGCAAGTTTGCTTAATCCTACAACTTTCCCATCCGGAATATAAGCAATATGTGCTTTCCCATAAAATGGCAGGAGGTGATGCTCACATGTCGAATAGAATGTAATATCTTTCTCTATTACCATCTCATGACTGTCAACGGTAAATGTCTTAGAAAGATGTTTTCCGGCATCCTCATCCATACCTCCATATATCTCTTCATACATTCTTGCGATCCGGTCCGGTGTATCAATCAGTCCTTCCCGGTTCACATCTTCTCCCATTCCTTCCAGGAGCAGCCGCACTGCCTGTTCTATCTTCTCATGATCTATCATATTCTTTCCTTTCTCTGCGGATTCTGTACGCATCCTTCCATACACCGGATTACTTCATTTAGATATGACAATGAACCACATGCGATCACCGCACGTTTCCCACTGTCTTCTGTTGCATAAGTATACGCTTTTGCAACAGCATCTCCAATACTCTTTTCTGCGTACACGCTCATCTGTTCTGTCATACAGTCTCTTACACATTCTGCAAGCTTCTCTGCCGGCAGTGTACGTTCCTTATTCGGCAGATCTACCGTATACACCCGCTTTGCTGACGGACACAGAATCTGTACGATCTTCTCATATTCTTTATCTTTAAATACACCCATGATCAGGATAAGTTCCTCTCCCGTAAAATACCGTTCAATGGATGTCTTAAGCTTCTTCGCAGCATCTTCATTATGCGCACCATCTACGATCACAACCGGATCTTCAGACAGACAAGTAAAACGTCCCGCCCATCTCGTTGCATCAAGACCGTCCCTCACTGCTCCTTCCTCAATCTGATATCCCAGCTTCCTGAGGCTTTCAATTACTTCCAGTGCCACAGAAAGATTTTCTCTCTGGCACTCTCCTGCAATGTGGTTCTGCATATGCGCATATTTTTTATATGAAAATGTAAGTCCTTTATAATCTTCTTTTTCGATACTCATCTGTTCCGGCTCTGCTTCTGTGTATATACAGTTCAGACTCTCTGCTTTCTTTCGCAGGATCAGTCTGACATTCTCCTGCTGTCTTGCTGACACTACCGTACATCCCGGTTTGATGATCCCGGATTTCGTCTGTGCGATCTCTTCCAGGGTATCTCCGATCACCCCCAGATGATCAACACTGATCGTTGCAAATACTGCGCAAACTGTATTCTTAATTACATTCGTCGCATCTGTCTCTCCGCCGAGACCGGTTTCCAATACAACCAGATCACATTTTTGTTTCTTAAAATACAAAAAAGCCATCGCCGTCTCTACTTCAAACACTGTCGGAACAGGTTCTCCTTTACATACAAGCCGGTCAATTGCTTCTTTTATCTCTTCCATGATCTCTGCAAATTCTGATTCAGAGATCCATTTCCCATCTATCTGTATCTTCTCCAGATAAGAAATGACTGTCGGTGAAACATATCGCCCGGTTTTGTATCCTGCCTTACTTAATATCATTGAAGTGTATGCAAGCACAGATCCTTTTCCATTCGTTCCTGCAATATGTATGAACTTCAGATCATCCTGGGGGTTCCCAAGTTCACGCAACAGACCTCGAATCGTATCTAAGCCAAGTACACTTCCGTATTTCGACATCTCGTCCAAATATACCCTCGCTTCTTTATAGGTCACGTCTTTATTTTCCTTTCATCAAAAAAATAGTGCTGTCAAACAGACATTTCTGCCTAACAGCACTATCATACCACTATTCAATCACACTAACAAGTGATTGCTTCTTTAATTTATTAGATATTCAGCAGATCACTGAACACCTTCAGTGCACCATCTGTCTCGTGTGCAAGTACACGTTTTGCAAGTACTTTACCAAGCTGTACACCTTCCTGGTCAAAGCTGTTCACATTCCATACAAATCCCTGGAACATAACTTTATTCTCAAAGTGTGCAAGAAGTGCACCGAGAGATCCCGGATTTACCTGCTCTCCGATAATGATGCTTGATGGACGTCCGCCTTCGAAATTCTTATTACGGTTCTCATCGGATTTACCACATGCAAATGCAACGATCTGGGCAGCTACATTTGCACAAAGTTTCTGCTGGCTTGTGCTGTCCTGGATCACAACATCTGTTTCCATCTGGCTGTTCTTGTATCCAACGAACTGTAACGGCACGATATCCGTTCCCTGATGCAGTAACTGATAGAATGAGTGCTGTCCGTTTGTTCCAGGCTCTCCGAAGATGACCGGTCCTGTAGGATAGTTAACCGGCTCACCGAAACGGTTGACAGATTTACCGTTAGATTCCATATCCAACTGCTGTAAATGTGCAGGGAAACGGCTCAGTGCCTGGGAATATGGAAGTACGGCCGTACTTGGATATCCTAATACATTTCTCTCATATACACCAATCAGTGCATCCAGCATAGCAGGGTTCTTGAATACATCTTTGTTCTTAGAAAGTGCATCTTCTGCTACAGCACCATCCAGGAACTGTGCAAATACTTCCGGTCCGAATGCCAGAGATAATACAGCGCCTCCAACTGCAGATGTAGAAGAATAACGTCCTCCGATATAGTCATCCATGAAGAATGCTGCAAGATAATCGTCACTCTTAGCCAGCGGAGATGTCTCACTTGTAACAGCAATCATGTGCTTAGAAGCATCCAGTCCCGCATTCTTCAGTGCATCTTTTACAAATGATTCATTGGTTAATGTCTCAAGTGTTGTTCCTGATTTTGATACCAGTACGAAGATAGAATGTGCAACATCGATAGAATTAAGTACAGCTGCCGCATCATCAGGGTCTACGTTACTGATGAATTTTGCTTCCATCTTGAATGTGTCATTCTTCTTAGCCCAGTTCTCAAGTGCAAGATACATTGCACGAGGTCCGAGGTCGCTTCCACCGATACCAATCTGTACAACCGTTGTGAACTTCTCTCCTGCGCCGTTTGTGATCTCTCCTGCATGTACTTTGTTTGCAAAGTCTGCGATCTTAGCCTGCTGTTCTGTATAGAATGTACGCTTGTCCACTCCGTCAGCCTCTACAGCTTCTCCAAGCTGTCCACGTGTCATGTGATGAAGTACCAGACGTTTCTCGCCTGTGTTGATCACTTCTCCGTTGTAAAGTGCTTCAAATTTCTCTGCCAGCTGTGCTTCATCTGCTAATTTTGCAAGTGCTGCCAGTACTTTATCGTCAACCTGCTTTGCAGCATAGTTATAAGTAAGTCCTTCTGCCATCGGAACACTGTAATTCTTTACTCGTTCTGCTCCGCTTTCTCCTGTCATTGCTTCTACAAGATTTACTCGCTCAACTTTTTCAAGTTCTTTGAATGATGCAAGGGTATCTAAGTTGTTCCAGGTAATCATAATATTAGATTCCTCCTTCAAAAAAATAAATATGATCTTTACGGTCATGAGTCCGGCCGCATTTCTCGTTAATTTTAGCACATTTTCAGTATAATAACAATTAAAAAGCAACCAACATATGTTGATTGCTTTTTACCTTTTATATATACCTTCAAAACTGCATACAAGAAATATTTCTTTCATCCTACCTATCACCTTGCTTGGTCATGCCCTCGACCGATTAGTATCAGTCAGCTCCATACATTACTGTACTTCCACCTCTGACCTATCTACCTCGTCGTCTTCAAGGGGTCTTACTACTTACGTAGGGATATCTCATCTTGAGGGGGGCTTCACGCTTAGATGCCTTCAGCGTTTATCCCTTCCCGGCTTGGCTACTCTGCTATGCCCTTGGTAAGACAACAGATACACCAGCGGCCAGTCCATCCCGGTCCTCTCGTACTAAGGACAGCTCCTCTCAAATATCCTACGCCCACGCCGGATAGGGACCGAACTGTCTCACGACGTTCTGAACCCAGCTCGCGTACCGC
>OKSA01001106.1_pt1 | contig 25313 bp, 25 predicted proteins | sample 1601181 | NCBI WGS metagenome assembly OKSA01 (sample SAMEA3541538, study PRJEB24748) | human gut metagenome | biome: human gut; feature: human-associated habitat; material: faeces | place: China | collected 2012
TCTGGATGTCGCATGGTGACACGATCACCCGTCTTCCTGAGGGCTTTAAGGTGATCGCCTCGACTCCCTCGGTGCAGTATGCCGCTTATAGGATAGAGGGTGAGGAGACGTGGGGCGTACAGTTTCACCCAGAGATACATCACAGTGAGGAGGGTACGAAGCTCCTTGACAACTTTGTCACGCTCTGTGGCATCAAGGGCGAGTGGTCGTCCGAGTCTTTCATTGAGAGCAGCATCGCCTCAATCAAGGCGCAGGTAGGTGACGAGCAGGTCATTATGGCGCTCAGCGGAGGCGTGGACAGTTCGGTCGCAGCGGTCCTCCTACATCGTGCTATCGGTGATCAGCTCACCTGTATCTTTGTGGATCATGGCTTGATGCGACTAGGCGAGGCAGAGCAGATCTTGGCAGACTACAAAGCTCTCGGGCTGGGTTGTATCAAGGTCGACGCGAGTGCGAAGTTCCTCGGAGATCTAGCTGGTGTTCGTGATCCCGAGGCTAAGCGTAAGGTGATCGGTAGGGACTTCATCGAGGTCTTTGAGGCTGAAGCTAAGAAGCTTCCGCAGGCTCGTTGGCTGGGGCAGGGAACTATTTACCCAGACATCATCGAGTCTATTAACATCACGGGCAAGGTGATCAAGAGCCACCACAACGTGGGTGGACTGCCTGAGCGTATGCACCTGAAGCTGGTGGAGCCGCTGAAGCATCTCTTTAAGGATGAGGTGCGTCGTGTCGGTTTGGCACTGTCTATGCCACGACATATGATCTTTCGCCATCCCTTCCCAGGCCCGGGTCTAGGCATACGTGTCTTAGGCGAGGTGACTCCTGAGAAGGTCGCCATCCTCCAGCAGGCTGACAAGATATACACCGACATGCTCCGCAAATACAATCTCTACGATGAGGTGTGGCAGGCGGGAGCTATCCTACTGCCGGTGCAGAGCGTAGGGGTCATGGGTGACGAGCGCACCTACGAGTACACGGTGGCACTACGGGCGGTGACGAGTGTCGATGCGATGAGCGCTGACTGGGCTCGGCTGCCGTACGACTTCCTCGCAGAGGTCTCCAACGAAATCATAAACAAGGTGCGTGGCGTCAATCGTGTCTGCTACGATGTGTCGTCAAAGCCACCCGCAACGATTGAGTGGGAGTAACGCTTCGCTCAGTCTACTATTTAATACCTATTCAATATGTCTACCTATAAAGCTATCGATAGTCGCAAGGTGACCACCCGACGACTACTCGAGATGAAAGAGCGTGGGGAGAAGATCTCTATGCTCACCGCTTACGACTACTCTGCAGCACAGATCATCGATGCTGCCGGTATGGATGTGATCCTCGTAGGCGACTCTGCCAGTAATGTGATGGCGGGTAATGTGACTACACTGCCTATCACGCTCGACCAGATGATATACCACGGCAAGAGTGTGATGAAAGCGGTGCAGCGTGCACTGGTCGTCGTAGACCTTCCCTTCGGCTCTTATCAGGGCAACTCGAAGATCGCTCTAGAGAGTGCGATCAAAGTGATGAAGATCACCCATGCTGATGCGATCAAGATCGAGGGCGGTAGCGAGATCCGGGAGTCGGTAGAGCGTATTCTCTCGGCCGGTATCCCGATCATGGGGCACCTTGGGCTCACGCCTCAGTCGATCAATAAGTTTGGCTCTTATGCTGTACGTGCCAAGGAGCAGGCGGAGGCTGACAAGTTGCTGACCGATGCACATCTTCTCGAGGAGCTAGGTTGCTTTGCCCTCGTACTGGAGAAGATACCAGCACCGTTGGCTACCAAGGTCGCCTCTGAGCTAACGATCCCCGTCATCGGCATCGGAGCAGGCGGTGGGGTAGACGGACAAGTCCTCGTCATGCACGACATGCTCGGCATCACGCAAGGCTTTAGCCCGCGCTTCTTGCGTCGCTACGCTGACCTGGGCTCTATGATGACCGAGGCGGTGCAGCACTACATAGCAGACGTCAAGAGCCAAAACTTCCCCAACGAGGAAGAGTCTTACTAAGTCTCAACTCCGCAAATCTCACTTGAGACTGTTGCAAAAGTCAACAGTCTCACAATCTTGCTTGCAAGATTGTCCTGACTTTGCAGAAAGGATGAAGCGCAAGGCGCTGAGGGTGAGGTCTGAAGGGAGCATACCTCCGTATGTGACCGAAGCCGAATCCCGAAAGCAACACAGCGATTCGCCTTTATGCAACAGTCTCCACTTGGGACGATTGGGATGGACGGACAGCTAGTACCGAGTCGGAGGGCGTCCGTTGCGTCAAAGGTTACAGCATCATGGTTTTAAAGTGTAGGGATGCACGGTCGTGCGTTCCTACATTGTCTGTCATGTGTCCCTGCAGATCGTTACCCGTTCTGAGTCGGTTGCTTCTCTTCTAGCGTCGCTTTCGTCTGAAGTAGGAGACCATCAGCTCACGGCACTCCTCCTCGCAGACGCCCCCCACGATGATGCTCTTGGAGTGGGGGAGCGCATCGCTATAATGCATATAGCCACCCTTGGGGTCGGCGGTACCATAGACGATACGCCCTATCTGTGTCCAGCGCAAAGCTCCCATGCACATAGGGCACGGCTCGACGGTGACGTATAGCGTGCACTGCGGTAGGTACTTACCTCCGATGGCTGCCGTCGCCTGCGTGATGGCGAGCATCTCGGCATGAGCTGTGGGGTCGTTGAGCAGCTCGACTTGATTATGACTCTTTGCTAAGATGCGTGTGCCGACGGTTATGACTGCCCCGATGGGTACTTCGTCGGCTTCGTAAGCTACGAGAGCTTGCTGGAGAGCTAGTTGCATCATGCGCTCGTCTAGACGGGGATCTATGGGAGGCAGCGCGATCATACTTAGCCAAAGATAGAGTCTAGCGTGGAGAAGAGCTCGGCGCCACGCAGAGAGCGAGCTATGATCGTCCCATCGGGAGCTATCAGCATGATCTCGGGAATGCTATAGATGCCGTAAGCGATAGAGGTCTGGGATGATGGGTCATAGAGTTGCGTCCATGGTAGCTGATAGTCCTCAAGGAGCAGATCTTGGTTGTATGCCTCGTCCCAGAGGAAAATGCCGATCATGTTTAGCCCTCGATCATGGTAGATGTCGTAAGCTTTGATCAGATTGGGCATCTCGTCGAGGCAAGGTTTGCACCAGCCTGACCAGCAGTGCAGGAGGGTGTAGCAGCCTGGGGGCATGTGATCTGAGAGACGGGTCGTATCCTCTTGGAGGGTCTCTAGAGTCAGGTCAACCATTGGAGTGCCAGGAGCGGTACGATAATAATTGTCGTAGATGAGTAAATAGAGGGCTATCTCGCTATTGTTCAGCACGACAGGTCCCATATACTTACGAACGAAAGGCACCGTCTCGAGGAGACTCTCATAGTTGATCGTCAGGAGCATCACGGAGGAGATGATCCCAACAGGGTCGTTGGGGTGGCGTAGGCAATATTCCTTAGCGAGTACTATGTAGTCATCGATAGAGCCCTTAAAGTTCTGATCGAAAGCGTCATAGAGCGCACTATCAGAAGGTATAGCAGCGAGCTTTAGCTTGAATTCAGTGCCTAGGCTGTCTAGGGAGTCATAGAGACGGTTGAGCTCTTTATTGAGATAGTCCCCCTCGAGTAGTCTACGCTTGATGAAGTCAATGGAGAGCGGCTGCGTCGTGAGAATGACTGGGATAGGCTGCTCTCCTGTTACCTCTAGGTAAGCGATGTCTTTGCTCATACTGTCCACATAGTTGCCCTTGAGGAGAAACTGCCCTTTGTGTACAAAGCCACTGTCGATAGTCTTACCGCCTAGTACTAGCTTGACTATTGGGGGGTCGGCACCTTCCTGCGCATTGGTGTATCCCGATATGTGGTACTTCTTCTGCTGCTGGCAGCTATAGAAGAGAGTCATTGCAACGAAAGAGAGCAGTAGCAGCAGCCTCGTGAGATGCTGCCGACAGAGCTGTGAAGGCGTGCGGGTAGACATGAGAGGAGGGGCGGTTTATTACGACTCGGGCATCAAGATCTCTAGTAGCTCCTGGACCCCTTGTGTGGCTACCTTCTGGATATGAGTAACATGAGCGATGCCGTGCGTGTTGACCTCTTTGGGATCAATGAGGTAGATGGGGGTGCCGTTGGGAACGTAGGCGAGGAGGCTCGCAGCGGGGTAGACGTTGAGCGAAGTGCCGACGACCACCATGATGTCTGCCTGGCTAGCCTCACGAATGGCTGGCTCGATCATCGGCACCGCCTCGCCAAACCATACGATAAAGGGTCTCAACTGCGACCCATCGGGAGCGAGATCACCCACATGCAGGTCGGGGTGTTTGGGATCGACGGGGTAAGTCTTCTGCGTATTGCGTACGGAGCAGTTTTTCATCAGCTCGCCATGGAGGTGTATCACCTTGCTGCTGCCCGCACGCTCGTGGAGGTTGTCCACATTTTGCGTCACGATGGTCACATCGTACTGACGCTCCAGCTCAGCTAGCCCGTAGTGTGCCGCGTTGGGTTCGCAGCCCACATAGTCGCGACGGCGGTCATTATAAAAGTCTAGCACCAGCTTGGGATTGCGAATGAAGCCCTCGATAGAGGCTACGTCCTGGACGGGGTAGTTCTCCCACAACCCGTCGCTATCTCTAAAGGTTGATATACCACTCTCGGCACTGACGCCAGCGCCTGTGAGGATGACCAGCTTGCGCTTCGCTTGATTGTTTGGGTTATTCATGATGTCTGTCTTCTTTATAGTGTGCACCTAAGATACGAAACTTATTTCTCAAGGTCAAATAGAGGTTCGGGTTGCAAGAGCTGAAAGCCCTGTCGGTGCAAGGGGCAGGAGCCATATTGGCGTATCCCCTCACGGTGCTGTGCTGTCGGGTAACCTTTGTTTTGCTTCCAGCCGTAGTGTGGGTATTCTTGTGCTTGCTGAGTCATATACGCATCTCGGTGCGTCTTGGCAAGGATAGAAGCTGCAGCGATGGCTAGGTAGCGGTCATCGCCCTTGACGATCGTATGGTATTCGACCTCGTCGGGACGCGGGTCATAGTAGTTGCCGTCGATGAGCAGACGCTCGGGTGTGCAGGGCAATGCCTCGATGGCGCGCTGCATGGCGAGCATAGAGGCGTGGAGGATATTGATCTGCTGGATCTCTTGAATGGTTGCTACGCCTACCGCCCACGCTGTGGCATGCTCCTCGATGAAGAGGCGTAGCTCCTCACGCTGCCTAGCCGTGAGCTTCTTACTATCTCGCAGATGTGGATGGTCTAGCGTGTCGGGCCAGACGACCGCTGCCGCATAGAGGTCTCCAGCAAGGGCTCCTCGTCCAGCCTCGTCACAGCCGCACTCGATGAGTCCGTCCGATGCGTAGCGATGTAGTAAGGGCATGCTCCTTTAGCCTAGCATGGTGAGAGCACGTCGTAACGCTTTTGCAAAGATCTCTAGGTCCTCGTGCGTGTTGTACAGCCCGAGGGAAGCTCGGATCGTGGCGTGGTGTCCCATCCCCTCGATGAGCGGGATAGCGCAGTGATGCCCCGTGCGGAGTGCTACGCCTTGCTGGTCTAGGAGCAGACCGAGGTCGTAAGCGTGTGCTTGGTGGCTGATGAAGGTGACGACGGCTCCTTTGCCAGGGGCGGTGCCGAGGATCTCGAGCGAAGGCTCCTGACTGATGATCTGCGTGAGATGCTCTAGGAGCTCCGTCTCGTAAGCATGGATGCGGTCGAGACCGATCGCTGAGATGTACTCAACGGCTGTGGCAAAGGCGTGCGAACCGATGAAATCGGGCGTGCCAGCCTCAAACTTGTACGGTAGCTCGTTGAAGGTAGTCTCCTCAAAAGATACATGCTCGATCATCTCGCCACCATACTGGTAGGGCGGTATCTGCTCGAGGAGCTTACGACGTCCCCATACGATGCCGATGCCTGTAGGACCGTACACTTTGTGAGAGGAGCAGACGTAAGCATCGATGCCTAGCTCCTGCACGTTGACCGACATGTGGGGCGCAGACTGCGCTCCGTCGACGATGAAGATAGCACCCTTGTCGTGAGCCAGACGGGCCAGCTGTGCAACGGGATTGACCGTGCCGAGGACGTTGCTCACATGCGCCACGGAGACGATCTTGGTGCGGTCGGAGAGTAGCGCCTCAAAGGCGGGTAGATCTAGCGAACCGTCCGCTAGCAGCGGAGCGACACGTAGATGCGCTCCCTTGCGTAGGCAGAGCTGTTGCCACGGTACGAGGTTAGCGTGGTGCTCCATAGCGGTGATCAGCACTTCGTCATCGGGTCCGACGAGCGTTTCGCCAGCCGTAGAGGCTAGCAGGTTGAGCCCCTCGGTGGTGCCGCGTGTGAAGATCACTTCGTTAGGGTCGGACGCACCGATGAAGTGCGCTAGTGTGGCACGCGCCGCTTCGTGGCGATCAGTCGCCTCACGGCTAAGCTGGTAGACACCTCGGTGGACGTTGGCATTGTATCGTGTGTAGCCCTCGGTGATAGCGTCGATGACCACTTGGGGCTTTTGCGTAGTGGCACCACTGTCTAGGTAGACCCAGCCAGGCTGCGCTGAGGCGTAGTGCTGTATGAGCGGGAAGTCTAGACGATATGAGGAGAGGTCTGTAGAAGACATAAGGATAAGGGGGAAAATGTTCGACTAAAGCAACAGCCCGTCAATCAGGTAGGCTGCTATATGTACGACGGCTAGCAAGACGACACCCATAGAGGTGCGCCTGAGCACAGCGTTGAGATGTCTGCCTGTCACATGGATCATCTGACGGTATACGGATAGAGCGTAGAGGAGGTAGGGGAGGAGTAGGACGATGCCCCAGATGTTTCCCTTGAAGGCGACGATGGAGAGCAGCCATGCCAGGAGTATGTTTGCCAAGTAAAACTTTGGAGCAAACTCCTGACCAAGACGCACGATGCTCGTTCGCTTATCGTTCTTGCGATCCTCCTCGTAGTCTCGGTAGTTGTTGACCACAAGGATATTGACCGCCACGGCGCCCATGGCTGTCGCCACGAGAAAGCTTTGTGTCGTGACCGCTCCCGTCAGGAGGTAATAAGTGGTCATCACTGCGACCCAGCCGTAGAAGGTCATCACCGCCACATCGCCCAGCCCTAGGTAGGCTAGCGGATAGGGACCGCCCGTATACATCCAGGCGAAGAGTATGATGAGTGCACCGAGGAGGAGGAGCCACGGGTTGGTCAGCAGGCAAAGGGTCACGCCCGCCACAGCTGCGATAAGACCCCAGAAGAGTGCCACCCCGATGATGTCCCGCTCTCGCAATTGACCCGAAGCAAGTGGACGGCTAAAGCCTACACGCTCGCCTCCATCAGCACCACGCTTGAAGTCGTAGTAGTCGTTGCAGCAGTTAGAGAAAGATTGCGCCGACAGACCCACGACAAGGCAGAGCACCGCTATGAGCCAATTAGACCCCCCCTGTAGCCAAGCCAAAGTGATAGCAACGGCTATCGGAGCTAGCGATGCTGGCCAACTGTACGGTCGTGAGACCGAGATGAATTGCTTGAGGGTCATAGTAGCTCTGGACCTGGGGTGCGCAGATGAGCGAAGAGGTGATCCGAGAGATAGATCATCGCTCGCTTCTTCTCCTCCGTAGCGATGACCAGGTCGATGCTATTGCTACTAGTCCCGTAGCAGATGAGCCGCACAGCGACATCGTCTACCGCCTCGAGGATGCGCGCCTCAAAGCCTATGCGATGCCACCCCATATCTCCTACGATCGCCAGGATCGAGAGGTCGCTCTGCACAGAGCCCTCAGCCCAGGGCGTCATCTCCTCGATCAAAGCAGGGATCGCCTCCGAGTCCTCCTCCGCGACGATGACGTAGCCATCGCCCGAAGCCATCAAGATATCTGGCTCTATGTGCAGGCGGTGCATAGCCTCCGTCAGTGTAACGAGGAACTGCCCCGTAGAGACATCGCTATTGCTCAGATGCTTCAGCAGGAGCGTCACGACACACATCCCGTCCTTTGCCGAGATCGCCTTGATCATATCTCTGTTTGTCACATGAGATATGAGCGTGCCAGGGGCCGAAGGATCGAGCGTGTTAAGTAGCCGCACAGGTATGCCGGCACGTCGTGCCGGCTCGATGCAGGCTGGGTGCAGTATCTTAGCTCCACAACGCGCTAGCTCGGCAGCCTCGCCAAAGCTCAGACGACGCACAGGCGACGTCATATTGACCACCCGTGGATCGTTGTTGTGCAGTCCATCAATGTCGGTCCATATCTGTATCTCCTCAGCTTGCACCGCCTCGCCAATGAGCGTAGCACTGTAGTCGCTACCGCCACGACGCAGGTTGTCCACCTCGCCGAAAGCATTGCGACAGATGTACCCCTCCGTGAGGAAGAGTGCCTCCGCATCGCGTACCTCTTCGACCATCGGGCGCAACCGCTGAGCGATGTACTCGATGTCGGGTCGCCCCTCGTGGGTAATCCGCATGAAGTCTAGAGCTAGCAGCTTGTGCGGTGTGATCCCCTCGTAGAGCTGTAGCGTGAGCGCCATCAGGGCGGTACACATCATCTCACCGCATGCGAGGATCTGCTTTTCGTCGTTGTGGGTAAAAGCCTCGTTGAGCGTCTGCAGCAGGAGACTGTCCAAGATCGGAGTCAACGCCTCCTCTGCCAGCTGCTGGTGTAGCTCATGCCCCGCAAATAGTTCCGGTACCACATTGTCTATGTAGCGACTACGTAGCATCTCCACATGACGGGTCGCGCGGTCACGCTCGCCAGAGGTGATCAGCTCAGTCAGCGTCACGAGGTCGTTCGTCGTGCCAGCCATAGCTGAGAGTACTAGGGCCTTGCGTCCAGGTACATTAGCCACTAGATGCGCTACCGAGCGTATGCGATCAGGTGAGCCGACAGAGGTGCCGCCAAACTTCAGTACGATCATAGTGCAGCTTCTATAGGATTGACAAAAGGCTCTGAGCTAGGCTCCTCAACGTGCTCTAGGGTGGGGAATAGGTCGATGCGCTCCAGCGTACGACTCTCTAGATTGATATGGTATCTTGTAGCAGGCAGCTCTTGTATGAGCGTCTCATTGTGCGTACTCATCAGTACCGCCACGCCTTCCTTAGCCAGAGACTGGATCAGCTGACCGATCAGCAGCGACGTCTCACTATCTAGACCCGTCGTAGGCTCATCGAGTAGGATCAGTCGTGGACGTACGACCAGGGCACGCGCTATGCAGATACGCTCGGCCTCACCACCACTTAGCTCGTGGGGATACTTGTAGTGCTTGCCCTCCATGCCGACTTGCGTCAGTGCCTCCTCGATACGCGCAGCACGTTGCTCGCGCTTTTTCACACCCACGGCACGAAGTACGAAGTCTAGGTTGCCCTGCACCGTATAGTTATATAGGAGCTGCGCCTGTGACTGAAAGACGATCCCCAGAGAGCGTCTCAGAGCTTGTCGCTGGCGTACAGACATGTGGTGCAGGTTGTAGTCCAGCACCTTAGCGACGCCTCCCTTAGGCGCCAACTCGCCATAGAGTATCTCTAGGAGCGAACTCTTGCCACTCCCCACGGGTCCTGTAAGGTAGGCAAAGTCCCCCGCTTCGAGCGACAGTGTGACGTCTCGTAGTAGCTCATGCTCGTAGCGTGATACGGTGACGCCCTGTAGGTCAATGATCGTACTCATAGTGGCTAACGTCTAGATTAATTGGTTACTGTAGCGCAAAGCGTAGATACGCCTCACAGTTTGCCGGCAGTCTCTCGGCGACCGTATCGCTATAAGTGTCGTAAAAGGCATGATGACCTATATAGTCAGCTCGAGCGAAAGCGGCTAGCCCCTCGTAAGGTGTGAGGAAGGTCGCTAGCGTGTGTTTTTGGGACCCGCCCTCGCAGAAGTTTACCTCAGCACTACCACAAGAGACAGCGACACCCAGCTGGCGACCCACCCATGCGTCGCCACCCTCACCGAAGGCCCACCCCTCGCCAAAGACCTCATCAGTCCACTGCTTCAGGATCGCTGGTGCGGAGTACCAGTAGAGGGGAAATTGCAGTATCACACGATCGTGACACTCCACGAGCGCACGCTCATGCGCCACATCTATAGGCGTCCCCGTGGGGTAAGCGTCACAGAGACTATGTATCGTAGCGTGTCCCGTGAGCGCCTCCATCCAAGCTTTGTTGATGACAGAGTGCTCCAAGTCGGGATGCGCTACGATGATCAGCGTGTTATGTCTCTCCATATTCAATTAAAATGTAAAGCCAGCACCTAGGTAGAAGGAGGTATTACGCATCGCCTTCTGACCAAGCTTCTCTAGCTTGGGATCATTCTTCTCGAGCTTCAGCTCATCGACGAAGCCCATGTCAGCACCGACCATACCGTACCAGGAGCCGAAAGTTACCTTAGCCTTAGCACCTAGACCGATGTCGTAGCGTTTGAGCTTGGCACCATCCATCCCGAGGATGCCGTCCTTGTACACATTGTAAGTCTCCTGTATATCGTCTAGGATCTTCCCCTGGCTAACGGTAGCTCCCAGAGCGTAGGCGAAGTAAGGACCAGCCTCTACTGAGGCACCAATAGTAGGAGTCAAGTTCAGACGAACACCTACATTTACGGGGATCTGCATGTAGTGGCTGTAAATCTTTATGTCGCCCTCACCCTTTGGAGAGAGGAAAGTATATTGATTTCCCTTCATCGCAAGAGATAGTCCTGTGCCGACGTACATCATCTTGCTAACGTTGACATCTATTCCAGCGCCGAGGCGGTAGCCAACGAAAACCTTGTTTTCAGAGACATCTTGGAGCGTCTTAGCATGTGAAAGGTTAAATAGCGGAGCTGCATCCACGTAAATGCGCAGAGGCATCTGAGCCTGAGCCGTGCCACCGAGCGCGCAGAGCGCCACGAGTGAGAGTAGTAGTGTACGTAGTCTTGTCATAGTAATATCTGTATAAGCTAAAGTTGTAATTACTCCTCAAAAGTACAACAATCTTGCGAGATGAGCCGGTTCGAGCGTCCGTTGTCGATTATCCCCTTTGCGGGCTCTCCTAGTCAATATGTATCACATAGCGATCCTTGCGGGGTGCCGGCTCAGGCGACTCGTCGGGGTAGCCGATGATACAGCAGGCGACACCCACGAGGTCACCCTCCAGTCCCCACTCCTTGAGGAGCGCTTGACCCTCCTCCAGCTCGAAGATCCCCTTAGCCGCATTGACCCAGCAAGTGCCGAGACCTAGCGCGTGAGCTGCATTCTGCATATTGCCCACTACCAGAGCACCGTCTTGCAGGTAATTGTTCGATAGCGACTTGTCAGCCAGCACGACGAAGACCGCTGGAGCCCCGTAAAACTGATCCTTGTCCCCACCGCGAGCTTTGTTAGCCAGCTGCGAGAGCTGGTCGCGCACAGCCCTATTGGTCACAGCCACGATCGTGACCGACTGCTTACCCATCGCCGAGGGCGCATAGGTACCCGCCTCGAGCACCTTGTCTAGTAGCTCCTGAGACGGTAGTTCAGGCTTATACCTACGTATACTCCTGCGTGTTAGGAAGATGTCCATTTTCTCTTGAGTTGTCATACGCATAGTCTCTTCTGTAGTGTTTGATTGATCTGTTGTCGTAGCCTTCTGACAAGCGACAGCTCCCACGAGGAGCAGTATCATCGTCATCGTCAGCGGCATCCATTTACGTAGCATAGTCAGTTAGTATCGATTCGTTAGCATATAAGCCCTTGCCCCTTGCGACAAAAGCCCTCTACCCACAAATATACGAAAAGCTCCCCACAGCAAAAACACCCCACCCGCCTCTCGCTCCTCGCCAACCCGCTACGTAGAAATTCACCAATCTCCACGTGGAAATTCGCAAATCTCCACGTGGAAAATAAAAATTCTCCACGTGGGCGAGAAATAAAACTTCGGAAGAATCAAATAAAACTTCGGAGGAAATGATTCGTCCCCACGTGGAGAATAAAAAATATCCACGTGGAGATTTGAAATTTCCCACGTGGCTATTCGAGAAAGGAGGGAATCGGACGAATTTCCCCGTAAAGATATGTTATTAGAGATTAGAGGTTAGAAGTTAGAAGTTAGAGGGGACGAGTAACCCTTTGCTTTCTAAGTTCAAATGCAAGCAAAAAGCGAAGTTTTTTTCGATGATCTTGCTGGAAGTCGGGAACTGCTCGGCTGGTGGGGGCTGTGCGGTGGTGTTGCTCGCCTTTGGCTTTGAGTGCTTGCCAGCGAGCGGTCGTGGTCGGGATAGCCGTGTAGAGCTCTTGGAATAGGCGGTAGACCTCGTCGTAGCTGCCTTCGTTGTAGGCGGTCGTTATGGCGACCTCTGCCTCCTCCATACGCTTGTTCGGTATGTAGGCGATGATGGGTTGCTCGGTCTCTCCGTCTCGTAGCACCCCGAGTATGCGGAGGTCACGGACTTTGAAGAAGTAGTCGTCTAGCTCTAGTCGCCCCTCCTTGTTGTTGAAGTCGTTCATAATCATTCCGCCCCACATCAGATGCGCTCGTTCTCGTAATCCTTCTGTATATCATCAATACCTAGTGGGCGGTCTGGTTGACCGTGTCTTGGCTCTGTGAATAGGGATCACCCTGCACGACTTCACGGGGGGGTGGGTATGGGGCCTTCTGTGTCGAGTGTGTCTTGCACGTCTCTCATAGGTTCATTTCTTACGTTAATGTAGAGTCTAGCTGACGGGTCTAATCCTTTCTGTGTTGACTCCTGCGCGGTCTTGTATGCTACGTAGAATATTGGCTTACGCTGATGTGCGTCTGCGTTGTTGATGATGCGGACAACGAAGTAGTCAGGTGCAATATCGTAGACTCGTGGCGTGAGTGATCCGTTGATGTCGTTGATTGCCCAGTCTGATACCTGCACTATCGGTATGTAGTTGGGGTGTCCGATGCTGTAACTTTTAATACGGCGGACGCCCTCTCACTGGTACTTGTCGCGCGAATGAATCTTTGCGCTATACTATTCCAAACGTGTAAACCTATCCATAGCTAAAGTACTAGAGCCCCCCACTTTACTACAGACTCCTTTTTATGCCACGCTCTCGATGAAGTGTCTTCACAGAGAGCCTATAAAAAGAGAGGAGGGAGCTACATCTCTTTTAGTAGCACCCTCCTCATTATTAAGTGATAGAGTCTATTGCTTAGCGCAACGTGTCTCTTTTAGTTATCTCGCTTAGGTCTTGCTGAGTATGATATATTCAGAGCATCAGCACGACGTAGCTCTTGCTTGATATCTGCTATGATTTTCATCTTAGTAGAGGCATCGCCCTTGATAGAGATGGTCATCAGCTTGCGACGCTCATCCTGTATCTGAGCCTCTTGATCCTTGACAAAGCCATAAACAGCAGAGGCATCCGTAGTAATCTGGTCATTGAGCTGAATAGCTGGCGCTGTACCAAACTTAGACTGGAGCTCAGGTATAGGCTTGCCTACGTAGATAAAGGATACAAGGGACTTCTCCTCCAACTTGGTTAGCTCTGTCGCTGTGGGGAGATTCTGAAAGGCTACCTTCGGAGTGACCTCTCGAATACTCGTCACCATCATGATGAAAAACAGAAAGGCAAAAATCAAGTCTGGCAATGAGGATGTATTCAGCTCAGGCATCGTACGCCCTCCAGCTTGTTTGAACTTACCCATAATAATGCGCTATAAGTTGAAGATTAGGAGTTGAGTGGCATCTCAGAGATGTGCATCGGATAGCAGTCGACTACCACCTTCTGCTTGTCTGGTGTAAGGTCATTGTACGGCTGACCATACTCCTTCTGAGCGACGATATCCCATACCTCATTGTAAGCACGAAGTAGCTCGTTCTGTACGTCGATATACATCTGATAGCTGGTCTCGACCTCGTTCTTGAGCGAGATAGCATACGAAGATATCGTCACGAGTCGATCTCCTAGTCCTGCGATGTAGCGAGTCTCCTTCTCTGGGAGATGCGGCAAATCTTGAGGGTTAAGGATAAACTCGACAGCACGATCTTTAAGCCTATCAAGAGGTACGATAGCCATATCGTCACGTCCTGACGCATCTTTTTTGATGATAGCTATCTGATCCGAGCGGTTCACAAGGATACGAAGTACGTTACGATCACGTATCTCAATATCTTGGTGCTGCTGCTCGGGGGGAACCAACGGCGGTAGGCGCCTCTTTAGTCCCTGATCGGTGTCCATTGAAGTAGTAATCAAGAAGAAGATCAGAAGAATAAAAGAGATGTCGGCCATGGATGACCCATTGATACTGGGTACCTTCTTTTTAGTTTTAGACATTGCTCTTTACTGATATGTTTGATTACTTACTTGGCAAGACGCTTGCGGATGCCACCCCAGATGACACCTACGATGATAAGAGCCACGAGCGTGTATGCAGTGTAGATACACATATCGATGGTCTTAAGCCACCCTGGAGTGTTGTATTGTGCTGAATCCTCGTTGACTGACATAGGGGTACCATCGCCTATAGCATAGGTGATAGCAAGTATGACTATCAATAGGATGAAGACTAAGAGGCTCTGAAGAGCTCTCTTAGGATTAGCGCGGAATCCTTGTATCAAAGAGATAATCGAGAATGCAAGGGTCGCAATAAGCGTCAGCGCTACAAGCGCATAGCCCCAATACAAGACTAAATCTGTATTGGCATAGACCTTATTGCCCGAAGCATCTAGCTCGACTCCCCCGACGAAGAACGCAAGGCAGACCGCAACGGAGACTACTAAGAGTACTAGTAGTGTCCAGCTAGAGATCTTACGAATTTTGGTTACTGCCATGGTTGCGTATTACTTATGGAGGTTGTACTTGATAGCAAAGTCAACTAGCGTGATTGAAGCATCCTCCATACGATTGAGGATAGACTCAACCTTAGATAGGATGTAATTGTAGAAGACCTGTAGGATCATGGCGACGATAAGACCACCGATGGTCGTGATTAGAGCCACCTTCATACCACCAGCGACGACCGTCGGGCTGATATCACCTACCTTCTCAATCTTATCGAATGCCATGACCATACCAACGACGGTACCAAGGAATCCGAGTGAAGGAGCAATAGCGATGAAGAGGGTAATCCAAGAGAGGTTCTTCTCAAGAAGTCCACCCTGTACACCTCCGTAGGAGACGATAGAACGCTCGACAACGTCGATGCCCTGATCAAAGCGCATGAGTGCTTGGTATGCGATGGAAGCAACAGGACCACGTGTGTTGCGTGCGATCTCCTTAGCTCCATTCATGTCACCGCGGTTGAGAGCCTCCTCGAGCTTGCGTAGGAATGCCTCGTAGTTATTGTCTGCTAGGTTGAGGTAGATGATACGCTCTAGGCAGAGAACAAGACCGAGGATCAAGACGAGTGCGATGAGTGCCATAAAGTCAGCACCACCCTCGATGAACTTGGTCTTAAGAGCCTGGTGGAAAGACTGATCAGCGGTAGCATCTTGCTCCATGACAGCCTCCATGTCGACTTCGACAGCCTCTTCAACGGGAGTAGGTGTCACCTGCTCTGTAGTTGCAGAGTCTACAGCATCTGCGGTAGCCTCCTGTGCGTAGGTCATCTGTGTGAGGCCCAGTGTGAGTAGAGCCATGCATGATAACGTTGCAAATAACTTTTTCATTGCGATAGTTGTGTTAGTTGATTATTTCTAGTTTGATTGTTATTACTGCGGAGAGAGAGGGATTCGAACCCTCGAAACGCTTTCGACGTTTACACGCTTTCCAGGCGTGCCTCTTCAGCCACTCGAGCATCTCTCCTTATGGGACTATTCTTCTTGTTCTTTCCTACTATGTTTGCTTGTTCTTTCCAGCTATGTGTCTCAGTAAATCGGTTCTCTTGATCCGTTTAGTAATGCAAATCTAAAGAATTTTGGCGACTTAGCACGCATCTAGACCTTTGATCTCTCTTTTCTCAACCTAATCGAGGGATCGTTGCGATCCTCTCATCATCTAGGACTAAGCGATTAAGTCTAAGGAAAAGAGTCGTATAGCATTACTTGTCGTATGCTCTGCCAGGTTCTCTAGTGAGATGCCAATCTGATCTGCGACATAGCTAGCTGTATGAACTAAATATGCTGGCTCATTGCGCTTCCCCCGCTGGGGAATAGGAGCCAAATAGGGTGCGTCTGTCTCTAGTAACATCTTGTCTAGAGGTATCTGAGACAATAGTCGAGCGGTGCGAGACCGCTTATAGGTTACGTTGCCATTGACCCCTATCATCATCAGCGGCAAGTGATCCAAAATGCGCTGTAGCTGCGTCTCTTCGCCTTCGAAGCAGTGAAAGACTCCACGGAGCTTCTCGGGAGCGAAGTGAGATGTCAAGAGGTCTATCGTCTCGTCTAGAGCTGATCGTACATGCAGTATCACCGGTAGGTCTAGCTCTGTAGCCCATCCGACTTGCTCGATGAGAGCTCTCTGCTGCTCGTCGACGTAGGTACGATCCCAATAGAAGTCTAGTCCGATCTCCCCTATCGCTACGATTGCCTCACTAGACTGAGCTATGTATTGGCGTAGCTGACGTAGCTGCTCTGCGTAGTCTGTCTCCACGGAGGTGGGGTGCAGTCCTAGAGCCATCGCAGTACAATCAGGATAGGTGTGGTGCGTCTCGACTAGTAGAGGGAGTGACGTGAGATCTACATTGGGCATAACCATATAGCCTACCCCCGCCTGACCGGCTGCTGAGATGACAGCTTCTCTATCAGAGTCATACTCGACACCATATATATGTGTGTGGGTATCTATCAGCATATTTCTGTCCTACCTCTACCAAAGGGAAGCTCTCCCTTTCGCTACAAGCTTACTAGTCCTTCGCTAAGGACTAAGCATTTAAGTGTTGCGCTCAGCTATTTTGGATACAAAAGCTCGCAACTGCGTAGCCTCTCTACCCAAAGCGGATTCCAAAGCGTCTAGTGCCTTCTGCGCCTCTGCTAAGTAGTCTCGCACGAGTGCCTGCACTTGGGTAGCTATGTCCATCTCGTCATATAGAGTCTTGACTGCAGAGATCTTCTCTTCAGCCTGCTCGTTAGATCTACGCATCGTCTCTGTGAGTGCTTGTCGCTGAGCTTGAGAAGCGGTTGCATAGGCGAGTGTATGGAGGATAGTCTTCTTGCCCTCTAGGATGTCACCTCCGAGAGGCTTGCCAAAGGTCTCACTATCTCCGTATAGATCTAAGTAGTCATCTTGAAGCTGAAAGGCTAACCCGAGGTTCCACCCAAAAGCGTAAGAGGACTCGAGCTCTGTAGCACTCCCCTTAGAGAGGATAGCTCCAAAGCGCGTTGCCGTGGCTATCAAGACCGCTGTCTTATAGCCGATCATCTCTAAGTATTGCTCCTTAGAGACATAGTCTAGCTGCTCATACTCTAGGTCTAACTGCTGACCCTCCATGATGAGCGTAGCCATCTTATTAAAGTTCTGTATCAGATCAGGAAGCATCTCAGGAGAGACACCTTCTGTAAGCATCTGATAAGCTAGAATTAGCATAGCATCTCCCGAGAGGATGGCAGGGGTCAGTCCATACTTAGCATAGACCGACGGTTTGCCACGTCGCACGGGGGAATTGTCCATCACATCATCATGTAGTAGCGTGAAGTTGTGAAAGACCTCTAGAGCTACTATAGGAGATGCTGCCAAGGGAGCCTCAGGACGTAAGTACGCCTGCATCAAGAGAGCCAAGACAGGACGCACACGCTTAGCCCCCTCTTGCTCCAGCGTATACCGTATCGGAGCGTAGAGAGCTTGAGGAGTGCGCTTATCTAGCATCAGACTCTGCAGCGTATCCTGCACTATCTGACGATAAGCTTTCAGGTCTTTGGCTTCTAATGAATGAGACATCCCTTAATTTGTATAGGGGTAAAGGCTTCCTGTGATATGGTGCTAATGGGTGATATAGTTGTCTACCTACCAGAGCTACTTGATAGCAGGTTGGATCAACAACGTAGGGAGACACCTATATCATCCGATAGCGCGTTGTGTTACTACAGAAAGGGTTTCACGCCTTTTACGTTAACCTAGGACGAAGGCAATAGGTAGTGTAAAGTAGGATCGTACAGCCTTGCCACGCTGCTTACCTGGTGTCCACTTAGGCATAGACTTAAGCACACGGACAGCTTCTTTGTCTAGTGCTGGGTCCACCTTGCGAGCTACGATTATATCTCCGATAGATCCATCCTTCTCCACGACAAAGCGGAGCACGACCTTACCCTGGATGTTATTGTCTAGAGCACTCTGTGGATACTCAATATGATTAGCGATCCACTTAAGCAGTGAGGGTATATCACCCGTGGGTGGTACTGCGGGATTCTCGACGATCTCGAAGATCTGATCCTCAGGCTCCTCGACAGTCTGTACAGGCTGTACAATAACGGGTGGCGGTGGTAGCTCACGATCTTGGTCTACAGAGACAATTGAAATCTTAGCAACCTCCTTATTATCGTCCACAACCTTAAATTCCTCAGGTAGTGCTACCTCTACGACCTCCTGTGGAGCCTCAGGTTCTGGTTCTGGTTGCTCTTCTTGCTGCTCATTGATGATGAGCGCATCCTCCATATCAGCGATATTGAGTGCGGTCGTTTCATCTGCACTATCGTCCTTTGTAGAGGTCCACTCTAGAGCGGTATAAAGGATACCTAGAGCTAAGACGAAACCTATAGCCAACGATAAGGGTATCGTCCTTCTTAGGTCTGCTTGGGGTGATTTCTTGATTTCCATATAGCGAGTTATCTTATTTCTTCGGTGTGAAGGGTAGTTCTTTTGGAGCGCGCTATCAAGTAAAGCCAGCTCTCTCGGCACAAATGTACGAAGATTTTTGTGAGTAGCCTACACCTTCTAGTTAAGTCTTCACTAAAAGGTACGATGTCACACACCAAAAGAACCCCTTCTCCGATGGATAAGTTACTTCTTAATGTTCGGCAACTCAAGACCGTAGCCCTTCTTCTTATCTGCTGCCTTAAGGAGTATAGCCGTTATGAGAGCTACTACACCAAATGCAGTAAAGACGAGCATAGCCTGGAAGTAGTCCTTAGGCTGTCCAGGAGCTACGTTTTGGTTGTTAGCATCGAGGATAGCACCGATGAGCATAGGTACAGCCATCAGACCGATGTTCTGAATCCAGAAGATAGCTGAGTAAGCGGAGCCTAGCACCTTACCTGGGATAATCTTAGGTACGGAAGGCCACAGAGCAGCTGGAACTAGAGAGAAGGAGATACCTAGGACTACGATTGCTATGATAGCGATCGTAGCTGCTAGTCCGTGAGAGACAGAGCTGAATGGGAAGAAAGCGAACGTACCATGGCAGACAATCATCAGGATAGCTCCAATTATAAGCATCGTCGCACCCTTACCACGAGCATCTAGGTAGAAGCCCAAGATTGGGGTTATAACCATAGCACCTACTGGGAAGAGACTAAAGATCTTAGCAGCCACATCAGCCTCAAAGCCTACATTGCTCACAAGCATCTCAGTAGCAAACTTCTGGAAGGGGAAGATAGCTGAGTAGTAGAGCACGCAGAGGATCGCAACGATCCAAAACATCGAATTGCCAAAGACATGGCCGAGGTCTCTAAACTTAAAGGGCTCCTCCTCCTCTTGCTCTATAGCAGCGTGAGCTGCTTCTAGCTGATGGTCGAGCTTTCTATCCATAAAGAAGTAAACGACGTAAAGGAGTAGTGCTACTACAAGGAGACAGGTGCCAAAGAAGACAGACGCACGTACAGTACCATACTGCTCAGCGATCATCGGAGATAGCCAAAAAACAGCAAAGACACCTAGACGAGCTACTGCCATCTCAATACCCATTGCTAGAGCCATCTCCTTGCCCTCAAACCACTTAACGATCGATCGAGAGACCGTCACGCCTCCCATCTCTGTACCGCAGCCGAAGAGCGCAAAGCCCACACAAGCTAGCTTTGCAGAGGCTGGCATAGCTGGCCAGAAGCTATTGAAGAAGTTATACCCGAAGCCTCCTGCATTAAACGCGGGACTCAGTGCGTACAGCTTGATCAAAGCTCCGATCACCATCAGAGAGCCTGATAGGAGGAATGTAAAGCGTACACCCATCTTGTCTAGAATGATACCAGCGAAGATGAGGAAGAAGAAGAATACGTTGATAAAGAACTCACTACCTCCATAGGTGCCGAAGACGGTGGAGTTCCAGTTGAGCTCGGACTCAACCATCGTCTTGACAGGTGAGAGGATGTCCACAAACATGTAGGCAAAGAACATCGTGAGTGCGACTAGTGCCAGTGCTAGCCATCTCATCCCTGCGTTGTCTCGCAGGGTCTTTAGTTGCATAGTTTCAGTCATTACTTTATGTAGTATGTTTAGTTTGTTGATGCGTATTTATAGATAGAGCGTCTAGCCCTCCATAGGGACTGGACGCTCTTTTTGTATCAATGGATAGCTCTTGAGTAGCTCGGCAACGATGAAGTTGCTACCACCGACGAAGATCAAGTCGCCTGCATTGGCGAGTGCCACGACCTCTCGCAGAGCCTCCTCTACCGAGGGATAGGCTCTTCCCCTTAGACCGATAGCCTCAGCTCGTTGCTGTAGCTCCTCGGCGGGTAGTGTACGCTGTGATGCCGTCGTGCAGAAGTAATAACGAGCCGATGAGGGCAGGAGTGCCAGATTGGTATCTATATCCTTGTCGGCACTCATACCTATTATTATGTGTAGGTGATCATAGGACTCCTCTTCGAGCTGATGAGCTACGACAGCGATCCCAGCGGGATTGTGAGCCGTGTCGCAGACGATATGTGGATCTGTCGAGAGCGTCTCCCAGCGACCACGCAGTCCCGAGAGCTTGTATAGCTCAGCAAAGCCTCGTGCCACCACCTCATGAGTGAGTGGTGTGTCGATTACTTTGTCATCCAAGATGCGTAATGCCGTCAAGACGGTATGCGCATTTTCCAGCTGCGCATCACCCGAGAGCGGAGTCTCTATGAGACCATAGTCGACGGTGTCTAGTCGCATACCAGGGTGTAGCTCATCGTATCGCTTGATCGTGTGCTCATCTTCGCAGAACGTAATCGGTGCATGACGCTCGTCAGCCACCTGCTCAAAGAGCTCACGTACAGAGCCTCCAGCATTTCCAATGACTGCATGGACGCCCTCCTTGATGATCCCCGCCTTCTCATAGGCAATTGCTTCAAGCGTATTACCGAGATACTGCGTATGGTCGAGACTTATGTTAGTTATGATCGAGAGCTTAGGCAGTATCACATTGGTACTGTCTAGTCGCCCTCCTAGCCCCACCTCAATGACAGCATAGTCCACATCATGGGTGTGGAAATGCTCAAACGCCATCAAGGTCGTGTACTCAAAGAATGAGGGTCCGACAGACTCAATCAGGGGACGCGTCCGCTCGACAAAAGCGACCACCTCCTCCTCGGAGATCATCTCGCCATTGATCCGTATGCGCTCACGAAAGTCCACTAGGTGTGGCGAGGTAAAGAGTCCCACCTTATAGCCTGCAGCTGTCAGCACAGAAGCTATGAGCGAGGTAGTCGAGCCCTTACCATTTGTACCGCCCACATGGATGGTACGTATGTATCGCTGAGGATTGCCTATAGCCTCGCACATCTGCTGCATACGCTCTAGGCCAGGCTTATAGGCATCGCCCCCTTGGTTTTGGTAGCAAGGGGTCGCTTGGTAGAGATAGTCTACCGTTTCTTTATAGTTCATTGTTGAGCTTGCGCATGATGGTCTGTGAGCGGTCAGGCCCTACAGATATGATCGAGATAGGTACTCGTAGCTGTGCCTCTAGGAAGGCTACATAGTGACGGAAAGCGTCTGGTAGATCTTGCTCCGAGCGACAGCCATCTAGCGGTGTCTGCCATCCTGGGAGCTCCTGGTAGATAGGCTCTATGTCTGCCTCGAGGGAGTACGGCATATTCTTGTACTCCTTATCTCCTATGCGGTAGGCGACACAAGCCTTGATCGTAGAGAGCGTATCGAGCACATCACTCTTCATCATGATCAGATGAGTCACGCCACTGAGCATAATCGTGTAGCGCAGGGCTACAAGGTCTATCCAGCCGCAGCGACGAGGACGACCCGTGACTGCGCCAAACTCATGGCCTCGATCTGCCATCAGATGCCCCACCTCATCTTGTAGCTCTGTGGGGAAGGGACCTGACCCAACACGTGTACAGTATGCCTTGAAGATACCATAGACGCGACCTATCGCCTTGGGCGAGATGCCAAGACCGATACAGCACCCGGCACTCACCGTGTTACTGCTCGTCACAAAGGGGTAGGTACCAAAGTCCACATCTAGTAGCGAGCCCTGAGCGCCTTCAGCAAGGACGTTCAGTCCCTCCTCTAGGGCTTCATTGACAAGGATCTCACTGTCTACAAACTGGTAGCCCTTGAGGTACTCAATGGCTTGGTAGAAGGCCTCCTCCATCTCAGGTAGCTTAGAGAGGTCAGCACCCATCTTTTGCAAGAGATCCACATGACGATCCCGTACAGCCTTGTAGCGGGTCGCGAAGTCTCGCTCGATATCACCGACACGCAGTCCCGTACGAGCCACTTTGTCCGTATAGCAGGGTCCTATACCCTTGCCTGTGGTACCAATCTTAGCAGCGCCCTTAGAGAGCTCCTGAGCAGCATCTAGCAGACGATGCGTCGGGAGGATCAGGTGTGCCTTGCGGGATATGACTAGCCGCTTCTTGATGTTATGACCGCTCTGCGCCAACTGCTCAGCCTCCTCACGTAGCAGGACGGGGTCGAGTACGACACCATTGCCGATCAGGTTGAGCTTGTTGCCCTGAAAAATACCTGAGGGGATCGAACGCAATACGTAGCGCTGTCCCTCAAACTCCAGTGTATGCCCTGCATTAGGACCTCCTTGAAAGCGTGCTACCATCTGATAGCCTGGGGTTAGGACGTCAACGATTTTGCCTTTGCCCTCATCGCCCCATTGTAGTCCGAGTAGGACGTCTACCTTTTTCTTGTTCATATCTTAATATATCTCTATCAGTCAGCGGTTTGAGGTGGCTTTTTGTAGCCCACTCGATTGAGTCGCCGACTTCTTATTATTCGTTTTAGCAGTCTCACGCTCGCAGCGCTGGCATAGCCCGTAGAAGATCAGCAGCGGCTGCGCCAGACGATATCGATGCATCGTAGTATGACGTAGCGCCTTAAGACGTCGAGGCTGTCTATAGAGCACCTCAGCGCCACAGCAACGACAGCGACAGACAGCATAAAGACTAGCCTGCTCACTCGTGAGGTAATGCGCCTCACTCGACTGCGGAAGCTGTACGATCAGACCCGCCTCAGCTAGCAGACGCACCGTACTATAGACCGTGCCTCGGCTCTGGCGATAGCCCCCCTCCTTAAGCTGAGCCATCAGCTCCTCGGTCGTAAAGATACGACGTTGCTGACTGACCACCTGGGCGATCTCTACTCGCTCAGAAGTCAGCTGATAGCCGTGCTGCTTGAGAAAGGCCTTAAAAGGCGACACCAAATCCGACATCATACTGCGCCACTCTCCTATCGTAGGAGACGCGACATACTACCATTTTACTGCGTTACACATTCGTGAGTACCACCACTTCTGTCGTAGCCCCACAGCGAGACGCGTCACCACTTCGTGCGACACGCTCCACGGCAACCCTCTTCACGTCACTGCGCCTCTAACTAGAGAGCAGCGAGTGTAGCAGGATCTGACCGATGTCGCAAAGTTATACAAATTACTTTACTTACGCCACCTCTCGGCCATCCCCGCTCCGCAAAGCCCACGAGCAGCGACCTCTCTAACACTCTAGATTTCACAAATCGGGAAGTAGATAAGACGAGTAACCGCTGTAGGGACGCTCGGGAGTGTCTAGTCGGAGAGCGTCCGTTGTGTCAAAGGTTACAGCGACAAAGCTTTAACAGGGACGGACGCACCTGACGTATAGCGATGATACGTGTGTAACCCGTTGTAGGGACGCACGGCTCGTGCGTCCGTCCCCGTTAAAGGTTACTGAATTATATGCCTTGTCGTTCGACAACGGACGCCCTCCCACTAGACACTCCCGTGCGTCCCTACAGGAGTCGTCTTGTCATTCGACAACGGACGCCCTCCCACTAGCTAGACACGGCCGTGCGTCCCCACAGGAGTCGTCTTGTCGTCCGACAACGGACGCACGACCGTGCGTCCCTACACATCGTTACTCGTCTCGCTCTAACTTCTAGTCTCTAGCCCCTTCGATCACTCTGATAAGAAAAGGACCTCGCAGAGGTCCGATGCATCGTAGCCGTCGGTCGGAGGGGCAAAGCTCCGAACGACCGATGGAACGGCGAACGTGGTAGATGATCGACCCCTTGTGGGTCGGACTAGACGAAGAAAACAGCCCCAGTCCGACCTCCCACACAGGGGAGGTCGCTTGCTTCGTGTGGCTCCTCTGCCCCCGCAGTCGTTCGGGGCTTTGCCCCTCCGACTGGGGGCTACGATGCGTCCGACCGCAAGCGGTCGTCTCTAACCTCTAATTTCTATCCTCCGATCTCCCCTCTAACGTCTAATCTCTAACCCCTAATCTCGTCCCCCCTCTTGCTTAATTTCCAGTAAAGGTATAACTTCGCAGAAAATACAACCCGCACGGCCGAGTCCTCACCGCTCCCCCCACTTCTAACCCCTAATCTCTAACTTCTAATCTCTAGCTACATTATGAGCAAACATCTACGCATCTAGCTCTTCGCCATTCTCGGCACGCTCCTAGCGTCCACCACTCTCCTCGCCCAAGGCGTCATCACCATGACCACATCCAAGGCCGTCGGAGAGACAGTCAAACTGAGGATTGAGGCCAATGGTAACGTCACCATCGAAGGTGTCAAGGAACTACCTCAGCTAGGCAAGGATAAAAAAAACTATACCCTTACCAGCCAAACGATCACCTTCCATGGCGATGTAACAAAGCTTGACTGCTCCGACAATCAACTGACCAGCTTGGACTTGCCAAAGAGTACCGTCTTGACATGGCTTTGGTGCTCTGGCAATCAACTGACCAGCTTGGATCTGTCAAATAACACCGCCCTGACAACGCTTGGCTGCTCCAACAATCAGCTGACCAGCTTGAACGTGTCAAAGAACACCGCCTTGACAACGCTTTACTGCGACAGGAATCAACTGACCCGATTGGACGTGTCAAAGAACATAGCCTTGACAGAGCTTTACTGCTCCAACAATCAACTGACCAGCTTGAACGTGTCTAGGTGTGCTAGATTGAATACTCTTTATTGCGACAGTAATCGTATCAATGGCAAGGCTATGAACAAGCTAGTGAATAGTCTTCCCAATCGAAGGAGAAAGAGTAGTGGTGCTATTTTGCTAGTAGATAACTCCCCTGAGAAAAGGGATAAAAACCAATAGTGTCCTAAACGTTTTGCAGGATAAAGAGAAAAGGGTAGGTTTGTAATTG
>OKSA01001113.1_pt1 | contig 25169 bp, 19 predicted proteins | sample 1601181 | NCBI WGS metagenome assembly OKSA01 (sample SAMEA3541538, study PRJEB24748) | human gut metagenome | biome: human gut; feature: human-associated habitat; material: faeces | place: China | collected 2012
TATATCAAAGAACCCGAGTAGTAAAGACCGTTGCCCGCGGAGTCCGTCGCCGAGAACTTGGTACCATCCGAAAGATACGAATATTTTGCAACAATCGTATCGCCACGCATTACTTTTTCGATCAGGTTCAGGTCATTATAGCGGAGGTTCAAACCCGCATGGGAATCGTAAAGCACATTGCCCGCGGAATCGTAGACATACCCTACACCGTTGTAAATCGTGTCGCGAGGGATAATAGGCACGGCGGGATCGGGGATAGGATCGGGGATATCACCTTCGTTTTCGTCGGGGGTTGCGGGGAAGACGGGGATAGTCGGATCATACTTCCCGGGGTCGGTCGGATCGACGACTAAGCCAGGAGGAACGGTAATGCCCGGCCCCGGATCATCGGGATCGCCGGGATTAACCGGCTTGATCGGGCCGGTCGGATCGGTCGGGTCAAAGGGATTGTTCGGATCGACAGGGGGAATGATAACACCCGGATCGAGCGGATCGCGGATAACCAGTCCTGCGGAGTCAACCGGGACGGCGGCAGCAAAGTCCACAGACTGCGGCACGGCATTGCGGGAGGAAACAGGACGGACATAGATTGCCAGCAATTGATTCCCCAAATAATTATAATTATACGAATCTTTTAAAATTCCTTTATCATAGCGTTTGAGCGCCTTGATATTACTATTCAAATCATATGAAAAACCTGTTTCAATAAATTGATTATCGGGCATTCCATTGATATATTGTTTGGTATCCGTCAGGCGGGAATGGCTATCATAGGTGAAGGCATACGTGTTTTCGTCGGACTCTCCACCCTGCCGCCATGTCCATTCCGAAATATTACCCGCGTAGCTGGGCGTAGTCTCTCCATACTGAGGATCATAATAGCGCAGATGCGTATCGAACAGCGGGCTGCCGCTGTCCGTGACCTGCATATCCGTCTGCCACCCCTGAAGATTATATGCCATCGTCGTATTCAAACCTCCGTTACGCGTTGTTTTGCCGACCAATTTCCCAAGGTCGTCATACTCATAATCCACAGCCACGGAATTCTCGTAATTTAAAGCTCTGACTTCACGGATCAAGCGCCTGCGGTTGTCATAGACATATGAGGCAGTCACCATATCTTCATCGGCACCGGCATAAGGCTGGCGAAGTTCTTTGTAGCGCACGACATTTCCCACAAGATCGTAATCGTAGGACGTACGGGAAATCCCGCCTTCGGGATTACGTTCGACGACCTGCATGAGCCTCTTTTTATAATCGTAGAAATAAGTGCGCTCCACATACCGGGGTTCCCCGGCATCGTCACCCAGCACGGCGAGTTTCTCATAGGTTTTCAACCCCTTCGGATCCTGAAGGCCCGCCAGACCCAGTCACCCCCGACCCTGTTCCCATAGATCCGGTACTCCCTGTCGATCCCGAAGCCCCGCTCCTCCCGGTCAACCCCGAAGAGCCTTACCGCCCCGTAACATATGATCCGGCCGTCACAAACCTCGCTTTCGGCGTCACCGAACCGCACGATACCGAACGTTATATTTACGACGAATACCGGCTGGATTCTCCGGCATTCGGCACACATGCGTTCCTTCCCGTCGCCGAGGTGACCGACGAAACCATCCGCAGTACAAACGTCCGCGGGCTGAAAACGCATGAGGAGATTTTCGAAACATTCGACAAATCCGTATTCTCCCCGGCCAGGAAAGCCCCCCTGTCCGCACGCCGGACATTCTACTACGATGCCCGCAACCGGGTAATCCAGTCGGTCGAAACCACCCCGCTCGGTTACGGTTTGCGCATCAGCTACAAATACGACTATTCGGGAAATATCCTGATCCGCGACGAGCAACATAATATTTCCGAAGGCGAACCTCTGAATCTCCGTTATGCCTACACCTACGACGGGCGGGGCAGACAACTGCGCGAGGTAGTTTCCATAAACGGCAAGGTCTGCGCCGACGTTGCGTCCGCATACGACGAGTTGGGACGCCTGCAAACAAAAACCGCCGGAAACGGCTTGGAGACCGAACACAAATACAACATCCAGGGCTGGCTCTCGGGAATCACGCACAGAATCAAAGCCCCATCGGTAAACCTGCAAACCGGGGATACGCTCTGGATTCGCAACATTATCTTCACCGAACAACTCAATTATTTCAAACCGCAAGCCGCCAAACCCCTGTATTCGGGAAATATCGCGGAAATATCCTGGAACCGGGGACGTGACGTCATGGGGGATAACACCTATGCTTATTCGTACGACATGCTGGGGCGCCTGACCGATGCCGAGTTGTATAAACGCGAACCGTCCGAAAATTTCCCCGGATTTTCCCCGCTCAGGGACAACACCTTTACCGAGCGCAGGATGGAATACGACCTGAACGGGAACATGCGGAGTTTCGAACGCTACAACGGCGATGAAATTCTCAAGTATAAATACCTCCTCGACGGCAACCAGCTCGTCCGTGTAAAACGCGATCCCGGCACAAAAGACTCGGAGGGAAAGGTAGCCTTCGGCATTGAGGAGGTAGACAATCCCTTCGAATACGACACGATGGGAAATCTGGTATATGACGGTCAGAATCAACTGAAAATCTCATACGATTTCCTCAACCTGCCGGAAAAAATCGCACCTGCGGAGCTGCATTCGCAGGCGGGAGAACTGTTTTTAGCAAATTATTGTTATCTTTGGAATGGCGAGAAGGTCGCCTCGACTGACGTCCGGGGTAACGGATACTTGTATATCGGAAGCGTCCGTTATGAACTGGAGGGGGCAAAGCCCGCATTCGAGAGCGCTCCCTTTGCCATGGGACGCATCGGCAGACTGGGTGAAGAATACGATACCCGCTATTTCCTGAACGACCATCTGGGGAGCGTGAGGGCGATCGTAAACCAGAACGGGGTCGTTACAGTTGAATACGACTACATGCCATACGGCATGCAGCATAAAAACAGTTCTTTGGCAACATCTGATGCAAACGAATTCAGGTACAACGGAAAAGAGTTCCTGTCCAGGTTCTGCGTCGACCTATACGACTCGCAGGCCAGATTGCAGGGTATGAACGCACGGTTCAACTCGATAGATCCGCGAGCGGAAGAGATGACTGACATAAGCCCCTACGCCTATTGTGCCGACAATCCAATAAATAGGATTGACTACGACGGGGAATATCCAATCTTGCTCCCCCTAATAAAGGGAGCAGTCGGCGCAGTTGTAGATGCCACAGCCCAAGTTTCCGTTGCTATGGCTGATGACCAAGGTTTCTTTGAAGCACTATCAAACATTGATTATACCAGTATCGGGGCGTCGTTCATGACATCTGCCTTATTGTCTCCCGGAATGTCTACAGCGGCTAAAGTTACTACCGCAAGTGTTATTGCTGTTGATGTGGCAGTTGATTACAGTGAAAATAAAGGCTTAGAATATATTGGAGAAGGTAAAACGCCAGGAAAGGCTGCTCTCGACGCTGCCGCTTCATTAGTACCGGGGAAAGTGGCAAGGGGAGTTACGTCTGGATTGGAAAAGGCAATAGTTTCAGATTTATCATCAAAAGCGTCGGCGACACTTTCTAAAGAGATAAAATCTTCGTTGATGCAGATGCAGACAATAGTTAATAGTGATGGTTTTCAGATCGGAACAAATGTTATTGCTAATTTCACGGCAGGATTAATCAATGGACAGCTTAGTGCTATTCCATTTGGAGGTATGAAGCAAACTTCCATGCCGCAAACACATGAAATAATACGGGCGGATGCTTTACAGGTATATAAACCAGAGTATAAAATAAAAGTAAAATGAAAAATAAAGTAAAAAATAGTTTAGCTGGTGTTCTCTCGGTTTCATGTATTCTTTTTATAGGCATTGTATATTATAATGGATGGAAAGAGTATAACTCCCTTAAAAAGAATGCGGAATATACAAAGGCTATAGTGCTGAAAATAGAATCAGGCCCTAAAAGTAAATATTATGTTTATTTTGAATACTCTATAAATGGTCAATTATTTCAAAATAATATACTATATCAAAGACGAAAACCTACATTTTCAAGCAGACCCATAATCATTGGGGATACATGCACAATAGCCTATGATAGAAAAAATCCGGCAATCAGTACAATATATAGGGATTTCTCCCGATAAAGAAATTTTAGTTTCATGCTCATTATCCCGTTGATAGAGTATGTCAATGGGATAATGAGCAAATTATTGTTATCTTTGGAATGGCGAGAAGGTCGCCTCGACTGACGTCCGGGGTAACGGATACTTGTATATCGGAAGCGTCCGTTATGAACTGGAGGGGGCAAAGCCCGCATTCGAGAGCGCTCCCTTTGCCATGGGACGCATCGGCAGACTGGGTGAAGAATACGATACCCGCTATTTCCTGAACGACCATCTGGGGAGCGTGAGGGCGATCGTAAACCAGAACGGGGTCGTTACAGTTGAATACGACTACATGCCATACGGCATGCAGCATAAAAACAGTTCTTTGGCAACATCTGATGCAAACGAATTCAGGTACAACGGAAAAGAGTTCCTGTCCAGGTTCTGCGTCGACCTATACGACTCGCAGGCCAGATTGCAGGGTATGAACGCACAGTTCAACTCGATAGACCCCCTTGCGGAGAAATATTTTCCGGTCAGTCCGTCTGCTTAACTGCTCCGGATACTTTCACAGCCTCCGGAGCGGTTCTATTATACCCGCCCGGGTCGAACGCGACCTGAATCACGGCCTGAACGGGAACATACGGAGCTTCGAGCGGTACACGGCGACAGACTGTACAAATATGTCTACCATTTAGACGGCAACCTGCTCGTCCATGTAAAAAGCCACCCGGGCCCGCAAGACGAACCCGGGTGTTTCAGCGATCGGGATATACCTACCGGGTACTGAACTTGTAGACACAGACATGGTGGTAGCGCTGGCCAGGGCCGAGCACCGTCGAGGGGAAGCCGGGATGGTTGGGGCTGTCGGGGAAGTGCTGGGTCTCGAGCGCCAGCGAAGCGCGGCGGCCGTAGGATTTGCCGCCCTTGCCGACCAGGGAGCCGTCGAAGAAATTACCGCCGTAGAACTGAATGCCCGGTTCGGTCGTCCAAACCTCCATATAACGCCCCGCAGCGGGTTCATAGACCGTAGCCGCCAGCTCCAGGTCATGGGCGCTCCTGCGCGACAGCACCCAATTGTGGTCGTAGCCGTGGCCGTGGCGGAGCTGTTCGAAATCGGCATCGAGGCGCGACCCGATCGGTGCCGGACGGCGGAAATCCATAGGCGTGCCTTCGACGGGCATCAGGCGGCCGGTGGGGATGAGCGTCGAATCGACGGGCGTGAAGAAATCGGCTGCGATCATCAGCTCATGGTCGTTGATCGGCGGCCCGCCCGCCCCGTGCAGGTTGAAGAACGAGTGGTGCGTGAGGTTGACGACCGTACGGCGGTCGGTCGTGGCCTCGTGTGTGACGACGAAGCTGTTGTCGTCGGTTAGCTCGTAGGTCATCGTAACCTTCAGGTTCCCGGGATATCCCTGATCGCCGTCGGGCGAGAGGCAGGCCAATACGATCTTCTGCGGCGTCACCTCGACGACATCCCACACAACCATGTCGAAGCCCTTGGCACCGCCGTGCAGGCTGTTGGGGCCGTCGTTCAGGGGCAGCGTATACTCCTTCCCGTCGAGCGTAAAGCGCCCTGCGGCGATACGATTGCCGTAACGGCCGATGGTGGCGCCGAGGAACCGCTCTCCGGTTTGATCGACGTAAGCGCCGAGATTGTCGTGCCCCAGCACGATGTCCGCGAAATTGCCGTCGCGGTCGGGCACCCATAATTCGACGACGCGGCCGCCGAAATTGGTCACCGTCATCTCCAGCCCGCGGGCATTCCTCAACGTGTAAAGGTCGGTCGCCTTGCCGTCCACCGTGGAGCGGAAGGCGGCACGCGAGACCTGCGAATGCCGCGCGGAGCCGCATCCGGAAAGCATTCCTGCCATAAAAAATACGATTAATAAGTTCTGTTTCATTTTATTCGGGTTCGGGAGCCCCCGCCCGGGGCCGACGGCGCCTGCCGCCGGGCAGGGTGCTGTCAGTCGGTTACGACGGGGATGCGGATCAGCGTGAACGAGTGCGCCGGGAAGGCATAGGTGAACCGGTCGCCCCGCGCCTGCGCCTCTTTGGTCACGGTTTTCACGGCCTGACGGGTCATCGAGTTCTCGGCCTTGATGTCGGGGCCGTTGACCTCGTATACCGTCGCCTTGCCGTCGAAACGTCCTGTCTGGCAGAGGATGTCGGTCGTGATGGCCTGCTCCCGGTGGCGGTTGGTGACGTTCACGATCACTTCGCCGGCCTCGTTGTCATAGGCCGCCGATACGTCGAGGTAAGGGATCCGCTCCCTGCCCAGCGCATAGGTGTCGCAGTCGACGAAGGTGTCGAGAGACGTGCCGTGGCAATGCGTGGCGAAGAGCTGCAACGGGTAGAAGATCGTCTGGTACCACGAACCATCCTTGGTGGAGAAGATCGGGGCGATGACGTTGACCAGCTGCGCCATGTTGGCCATCTTGACCACATGGGCGTTGCGGACGAAGATGTTGAGGAAAGTCGATACCACCAGCGCATCTTCGAGGTTGTAGACCTCCTCGTTGCCCTCCTCGCCCTTGGCGCGGTACCATACGTTGTACTCGTCGAAGGCGATGTAGATCGGATCCTTGCGTTCGGCCTTGGTCATCGCCTCGGCGATCAGCCCCTCGGTGATGCGGATAGCCTTCTCGGCGAAGCGCGTCGTGGCCATGAACTTGTAATAATCGTTGCTCCGGTTCTCGACGTAGTTGTGCAGGGCGATGTAGTCGGCGTGATTCTTCAGGTACTCCAGCACGGTACGGTTCCAGTCGATCCAGTTGCCGTTGTAGTCGCTCGACCCGGCCACGACAAGTTTGATGTCCCGGTCGATCCACTTCATCAGTTTGGCCGTCTCGAGGGCGAACTTGCCGTAATCCTCGGCGTTCTTGTGCCCCATCTGCCACTGGCCGTCCATCTCGTTGCCCAGGGCCCAGTATTTCACCTTGTGGGGTTTCTCGTAGCCGTTACGGCGGCGCAGGTCGGACCAGTAGGTGCCTTTCTCGACATTGCAGTACTCGACCCAGTTGCGGGCTTCGTCCATCGTCCCCGTGCCGAGGTTCACGCAGAAATAGGGCTCGGTGTCGGCACGGCGGCACCACTCGACGAACTCATCGGTGCCGAACGCGTTGCTCTCGCGGAAGCCCCATGCCAGGTCGATGCGCGTCGGGCGCCCGGCCTGCGGGCCGATGCCGTCCTCCCAGTGGTAGCCCGAGACGAAGTTGCCGCCCGGCCAGCGCACCAGCGATGTGCGAAGCGCCCGCGTCGCTTCGAGCACGTCCCGGCGGTAGCCCTTCTCGTCCGAAAGGGGCGATCCGGGCTCGTAAAGCCCGCCGTAGATGCAGCGGCCGAGGTGCTCGACGAAGTTGCCGTAGATATTCCGGTCGATTTCGCCCTTTTGGCGTTCGATGTCGACCTTGATTCGGGCATTGCCCGTTTTCCCGCGCGCCCAAAGCCCGCCGGGGATCAGCACGGCGGCCACGAGCGCCGCCAGCATGGTTCTTTTCAGATTCATAGTCTTCGGTTTTTCAGGGTTATTCATCCAGCACCACGATCGTATAGGAATAGGGCGCTATGTCGACAGTCTGCGCAGCCCGGGCCGGCAGTTCCCGCCCGACGGGGGCGATGCGGCGCGGCTCTTCGGGGGTGTTCACCGCGTCGAGGTCGCCCGAGAGCGAAACCATGCGGGCTTGGGAAACCTTCCCCATCCCGTCCACACGCAGGCCCACACGCAGCGGCTCGGCACCCGTATTGGCGATATGGAGCACGACGCTCCCCGCCTCGCGGCTGCGGGTTGCCGTCACGTCGAGCACCCCGTCGGCGCCCTCGACCCCGCAGCCGACCGTCAGGGGACGGTGGTGTGCCGCAGCCATCTGCTGCGCATAATAGGGGGGCATCCCCCACACCTGGGACGGGGTGAAGAAAACCTGCCCCTGATCCCAGCCGTTGTCGTTTTGCCGGTAGGGTTGCAGGGCATTGGCCGCGCAGGAGGTCAGCACGAAGTCGCCCATGCGGCGCACGGCGTTCTGAAGCGTGACGTGTCCCAGCACGCGCTGCATGTCGTGGCGGTTGCCGTTCTCCTCGAAGATGGCGCATTTCATCGTGGTGGAGGGGTTCCACCTGAGGAACAGCTCGCGCATACGGCGCAGTTCGGCCTCGACCTCCCGGCCGCTGGCGAGCTGGTCGGCCCACGGATGGTAGTCCCAATAGTCGGCTTTGCCGTCCAGGGCACGGAACGTCCGTTCCATGCTCGGCGAATCGGCACGCCACCACGCCGTGGAGATCAGTTTCACCGACGGGTCTTTACCCTTGATGGCGTCGTGCAGCAGGTTGAAGCGCTCGACATAGTGGTCGTATTCGTCGGCACGGTCGCCGTTGAAGAGCACCTCCTCGTTGCCGATGCCGATATATTTCACGCCGTAAGGCTCGGGGTGGCCGTTCTCGGCACGCCGGCGCCCCCACTCCGACGTCACCGGGCCGTTCAGGTACTCGATCATGTCGGCCATATCCTGGGGCGTCTCTTCGATATTGACCGCAAAGGCCGCCGTGAAGCCCGCCTTCTCGCAGAATTGCAGGAAATCCTCGATGCCGAAGCCGTTGGTCGACCAGCGGTACCAGTGCCCGTGGTAGGGCGGCCGCTTGTCACGGTCGCCGATCATCTTCTTGAAGCGGTAACCGGAAATGTTGATCATCGTACCGCCGTAACGCAGGAAGGTCAGCCCCTGGTCGACCATCGCCTGCCCGATGTCACCCCGCAGCGGCAGGCTGCGGAAGCGGTCTTCGCCCGTGGACATCAGCGTCACCTGATCGGCCTGCACCCTGCCGGGGCGGTCGAGGTAGAGGGCGAAGCGGGCATCCCCGTCCGCTGCGGCGGCAGTCAGTTCGAACGGAAATTTCTTCCAGGCCGCACCGATGCCCGTGATACGCTGCGAGGCATATTCCTTCGTGCCGTCGGCACTCTGCAACGCCACGACCACATCGCCCGACCCGCGCAGGTAGAGGCGCCCTTCGAACATCTGCCCCTTGCGCACGGCAATGCCCCAGCGGTTCAGTCCGGCATTGGCGATGCCGACGGTTCCCGTCCCGGAGACGAATTCCACGCTCTGCGAGCATGCGCCGTTATAGGCGTCCCCCGCCTCGTGGCGGTAGGCAGCCACGGCACCGCCCGTCGAAAAGGCGTCCCACTGCCGGCTGACCTGCACGGCCGGCGTCGTGCGGAACACGAGTTTGCGCGACGCACCGTCGGCCGTAACCTTCACGTTGCGGAACCGTGCCTCGGAATTCCACGTACGCAGGGCGACCCTGCCCCTGGCCAGCACGGGATCGTCGTCCTCGGCACGGAGCACGCAAGCCCCGTTCAGGAAAACCTGCAACGTGCGGCCGTCGGTCTTGAATCCCAGCCTGTTCCATTGTGCGGGGTCGCACGACACGGCAGCATCGGCGATCGGCGTGAAATTGTTCTTATGCTTGCCCAGCACGACCTTACGGCCGTCGGCCGCAAGGCTTATCTCGTAGCCGTGGAAATTGTCGGCGCCGTTGCCCGGCTCCGAAACCCCGGCCAGCAGACCGGCATTGTCGCCACCGCCGCCGCGGGTGAATTTCAGTTCGGTCTCGACCTCGCCCGCAGCCATCTCCAGCGGGTCATAGACCAGCTTGGCACCCGCATGAGCGGCACAGAGCAGCTCGTCGCCGGCAACCTGCCACTCCCCTTCGTAGGCCGAGCAGTCATCGAAAAGGGGGTTGGGCACGGGCTCCTCGAAACTCTCGCCGAAGATCCGCTGGTCGTAAAGGCCTCCGTAAATCTCGTGGTTGACGTCTTCGATGCAGGCCCCGTAAAGCCAGGGGGTGACGCTGCCCTCGACTTTCGACGCATCGACCGTGATCGTGGCGTCCGTTGCGCCGCCCGCACAGGCGGCGGCCATGGCGGCACACAAGGCCGCAAGGGGAATTTTTTTCAGGGAACGGTTCATATGTCCGGGTTTTTATTTTACCAGTTCTTTCTGTATCTGTTCGAGCGATTTGTCCTTGGTCTCGGGGAGCTTTATCGCAAAGATAAGGCTGCCGAGGGCAATAAGCGCGAAAAATCCGAAGATATAGGTGCCGCCGACCGAAAGGAAGACGGGGAAGAACCACGACAACAGCGCCGACCACACCCAGTGGGTCATGCTGCCCAGCACCTGCCCCTTGGCACGCACCGAATTGGGGAAGACCTCGGAAATGACCACCCAGATCGTAGCGCCCAGCGACACGGCGAAGAAGGCGATGTAGCCCATCAGGCAGACGAGCATGTAGTAACCTTCGAAGCGTTCGAGCCAGAACCCGCGCGCCACGAGCACCAGCGAGACGAACATCCCCACGGCACCTACGCCGATGAGCTTCTTCCGCCCCACCTTGTCGATGAGGAACATGCCCAGCATGGTGAACGTGAGGTTGGTGATGCCGATCATGATCGACTGCATCATCGCCCCCTCGCGGAAGACGCCCGACATCTCGAACAGGCGCGGCGCATAGTAGAGGATGGCGTTGATCCCCGTGAGCTGGTTGAACGTCGAGATGAGGAACGCCAGCAGGATGGGGATGAAATATTTTTTCCGGAAAAGCCGCTCGCCTGTATCGCCCGCCCCGGCGAGCGAGGCGCGGATCTCGGCCATTTCGGCTTCGACATTCTCGCGCGTGGTGCGTTCGAGTACACGGCGCGCCTCGGCGTCACGGCTGCGGATAAGCAGCCAGCGAGGGCTTTCGGGCACGGTCATCAGCAACAGGCCGAAGGCCAGTGCCGGGACGGCCTCGATGCCCAGCATCCACTGCCAGTCGTGGGGAATCCCCACGATCCAGTAATTGGTCAGGTAGGCGATGACGATGCCCAGCACGATGTTGAACTGGAAGAAGGCCACGAAACGCCCGCGCCAGTGCGACGGGGAGATCTCGGCGATATACATCGGCCCCACGACCGACGAGGCGCCGACGGCCAGCCCGCCCAGGAAGCGGAAGAACATGAACGAATACCAGTTGACGATCACGGCACTGCCCACGGCCGAGATCAGGTAGAGCCACGCGATCACTTTCAGCGAGCGCAGGCGCCCGTAGCGTTCGGCTGGGCCGCCGCAGACCAGGGCGCCGACGATGGTGCCGATAAGCGCCGTGGCGATCGTGAAGCCGTGCGCGAAGTCCGAGAGCGCATAGATCCCCTGGATCGCCTTTTCGGCACCGGAGATCACGGCCGTGTCGAAGCCGAACAAAAGGCCGCCGAGCGAAGCGACGAAGGCGACATAAAACATGAAGCCTTTAACGGATGTTTTCATATCAGGTCGGATTAGTTGGTTTTCAGTTTCGGTTCACGCCGGTTCAGAGGCCGAATTCGATCCGGTTGATCACATGGTTCTGGTAACATTCGTCCAGTTCGACGAAATAGCCGCTCCAGCCCCAGACGCGCACGATCAGGTTGCGGTGCCGCTCGGGATGCACCTTGGCGTCGAGCAGCTTTTCGCGGCTGACGGTATTGAGCTGCAACTGGTGGCCGCCCAGGGCGATGTAGGTCTTGACGAGCATTCCCAGTTTGCGGACGCTCTCCTCGTTGTTGAAGACCGACTGGTCGAACTCGAGGGTCAGCGGCCCGCCGTTGACCACATCCTCCAGACGCGGTTTGGTGAAGGATTTGATGACCGATACGGGCCCGCGCTGGTCGATGAACAGGCTCGGCGAATAGTTGGCGGGGATCATCTCCCCGGCACTGCGGCCGTCGGGCGTGGCACCGAGGCCTGCGGCATGAAAAACATAGTACATGGCCGTACCGGTGCCGGCGCGGTAGATGCCGCCCCGCTCGTTGCGGCGCCCTTCGAGCGCACGTGCGAACGATGCGAGCAGGTCGCGCCCGATGGAATCGGCATAGTCGTCGTCCTGCCCCATCTTGGGAGCCTCCCGCCGCAGCAGGCGTTGTAATTCGGGTGCGCCGCGGAAGTCGTCCTCCAGCGCCGAGAGCAGCGTCGGGGCATCGAAACGGCGCTCCTCGAAGTAGAATTTGCGCAGCGCCGCCAGCGAGTCGGCCGCCGTGGCAATGCCCGTGCCGTGCAGGCCGTAGTTGTTGTAGCGCGAGCCGAGCGAAATGTCCTGCGCCCGTTCTATGGTGCCGTCCATCAACAGCGACATCATCGGTGCGGGGGCGATGTAGAGGTTGCGGTGCTTGCGGCAGATGGCGTCGGCCTTTTCGGCGATCTTCCGCTCTACACGGCCGTAGAAGGCCGCATAATCGGGGCATTGCTCCAGTTCGGGCAACACCTCGCGCACGCAGCCGATGAGCGACACGGCGTCGATGTTGGGGATGTCCATCGCATGGTTGGGGATGATGAACTCCCAGCAGGCGGCCACGACATAATTGCGGGCGTCCTGCTCCGAGTACCCTTTCTTCATGAGCCCCGGGACGATCACGTCGTCGTTGCTGTACTGCGGGAATCCCAGCCCCTTGCGGGTGAGCTGCGACCCCAGGAAGAAGATTTCGTCGGGCGTATCCGCGTCGACGCGGATGTTGATCTTGGGGTCGATCAGCTCCAGTTCGCAGCTGGCCCGCAGGCACATCTCCGAGAGGCGGTTGAAAAGGTAGTCGCCGTTTGCGGCGCGGCCGCCCAGCACCATGCTCTGGCCGTTGTCGCCCTGCTGCATACCGGGATAGAGGTCGCTGTCCTTGTTGCATGCGAGGAAGAACTCTTCCACCAGGTCGAACGCCTCCTCCTCGGTCAGCACGCCGCTGTCGATGTCATGGCGGAAATAGGGGTACATGTACTGGTCGAAACGCCCCAGCGTATTGTGGTAATTGCCGGCCTCCCAGATCGCGAAATGGAGGATGCGCAGCAGTTGCAGCGCCTCGCGCAGCGACCGGGCGCCGCGCGTACGCACGGCCTCGAGCACTTGGGCCGTATCCGCCTGCCCCGCCTCGCGGGCATGAGCGGCGTAACGCCCCGTAAGCTCCTGCACGGCCTCGATGCAGAGCGCCACCGACCCCAGGAAGATACGCTGTTCCTGGTCGAGCGAATCGTCCGCCAGGCGGGAAGCGATTTCGGCCTTCCGGGCATCGAGCCCAAGGCGGATGGTGGTTTCGTAGTCGGGCGATATGTTGCAGACCGTCCCGCGCTCGTGGATGTAGTGCGACGCCTTGATCCCGTCCCACTCCTGCGGGGTGAAGATTTCGGGCACTTCGGTAACGGTGCGGGTGAATACGATCTTCTCGCCCGGCAGGATCACGGGCTGTTCGGCACGCATCAGGGCGGCGAGCATCTCCGCCGAGCGCCTCACGGGCGGCATTCCGGCCGCTGCAAACCCGATATTGAGGTTGTCCAGCCCGAGCCGGGCCGGGGTACGGCGCAGGACATGGTGCTCTTTGCGGAGGATATAGCCGCGCAGGTTTTCGATTCTGGGATTCATTGTATGAGTGTTTTAAGATTGTAGTCGCTGAAAACGTCGTGGACACGGGGCTCCGCCCCGGTATCGAAACCGGGGGCATACGTCCGGCCGATCATGGCGTACTTCGCCCCGGCGGTCTTGTGGTAGCGCAGGATCTCGACCCGCTCCAGCCCCGGGGCATCCTTGATCAGCAGGCAGGTCTGCAACATGTTCTCCCGCGTATCGTTCACCCCGGGGATCAGCGGGATGCGGACGACGAACGGCCGGCCCGAAGTGCACAGCCATGCCAGGTTGCGCAGGATGGGGGCATTGTCCACCCCCGTCCAGCGGCGGTGCTGCACCGGGTCGGCGTGTTTCACGTCGAACAGCACCAGATCGGCGTGCCCCGCCACCCGGCGGAAAACATCCGGCGCGGCATAGCCGCTCGTCTCGACGGCCGTATGCACCCCCACGGCCTGCAACGCGGCAAGCACCTCTGCCGCAAATGCGGCCTGCAGAAGCGGCTCGCCGCCCGTGAGCGTCACACCGCCGCGGTTCATGGCATATACCGCCTTGTTGCGCAGCAGTTTGCCGGCCAGCTCCCCCGAGCAGATCGCGTACCCGCACATCGTGCGGCCGTCGCGGCGATCCATATACTGCGGCTCGGGGGAAATGCCCTCGGGATTGTGGCACCAGGCACAGCGAAGCGGGCACCCTTTCAGGAAAACGGTGGTGCGGATACCCGGCCCGTCGTGTATGGCGAACTCCTCGATGCTGAAAACGATCCCTTTCTCCATTGCGCTGTGTGATCTTTTGGGCAAATATAAATAAAATTTCGTCATACTGGTACGAACTGGTATGATTTTTTTTTATTTTTCGTACCGGTTCGTACCGATATTACCCGATTTTACGTATATTTGCACGACATTGCGTGTGCAAAGCCATGAAAAACAACGAATCGAAATACAAACAGGTCGTCAACTTCGTCATCGACGGCATCGCCGAAGGGAAGCTCCAGAAGGGGGACTGGATACCCTCGATCAACGAATTCCGCGAGAATTACCACCTCTCGCGCGACACGGTCTTCGCCGGGCTGAGCGAACTCAAATCGCGCGGCATCATCGCCTCGACGCCCGGCGTGGGCTACTACATCGCCTCGGCGCGAATCCCCTCGGAACAGAATATTTTCCTGCTCTTCAACGAATTCAACGAATTCAAGGAAGACCTCTACAACTCGTTCATGGAGCACGTCGGCAAAGGCGTAAGCGTAGACCTCTATTTCCACAACTACAACCGCAGGGTCTTCGACGCGCTGGTGACCGACGCCAACGGCAAATACACCACCTATATCATCATGCCGGGCAAGTTCACCGGCATCGGGCCGCTGCTCGAAAGCCTCTCGGGGCGGGTGTTCCTGCTCGACCACTTCCACCCCGAACTGCTGGGCAGGTATTCGTCCGTGGCGCAAAACTTCGAAAAGGACACCTACGAGGCGCTCTGCCACGGGCTGCGGCATATCCGCAAATACGAACGGCTGCTGATGGTGCAGCACGAAAAAAAGGAGCCGCAGGAGCGCTACGACGGACTGGTGCGCTTCTGTGCGGAACACGGGTTCGGGCACGAATACCTCGCCTCGATCCGCGACCGCGAAATCCGCGAAGGCGACCTGTTCATCCTCGTCAGCGACCGCGACCTGGTGACGCTGCTCAAGCAGGCCGAGCGGCAGCAGATGACGCCCGGCCGCGAATTCGGCATCATTTCGTACAACGACACGCCGCTCAAGGAGATCCTCGCGGGCGGGATCACCACCCTCTCGACCGACTTCCGCCAGATGGGGCTGACGCTGGCGCAGCTAATCTCCCAGAAAGGCATCCGCAACATCGAGAACCCCTGGATGCTCAACATCCGGCGCTCCCTGTAAAACGGCAGCGGGCTGTAATTCCGGGCACTCTGCGGGCGAAGCGGCGGACTGACGGGCTGACGGGCAAATGAGTCGGAGGACTGGCAGACCGATGAGCTGACGGGTTGGCAGACAGACAGAAGGATTGATGAGTCGGCGGACTGGCAGACCGATGAACCGATGGGCTGATGGGCAGGCAGACTGCCAGCCGAGGGAAAAGGCCTGGGCACACGTCCGAAAAACAAACATCCCGCACATATGATGTGCGGGATGTTTTTATTTCTTCGCCCTGCGCAACTCTTTCGCCCTGCGCTGCGCCTCCTGCGCTTCGGCCCGCTGTTCCAGCACCTCCTTGCGGGATCGGAACTTTTCCCGCCCCGACAAGACCCGCTCTTCATAACGCCGCTGTCTGAGCCTTCCCAACCAGTCGGGCGCCAGCACGACCGAGACATACCCGATCGCCTGTCCCGCGCAGTAACACCCGACCTGCGCCCACAAATTCCCCTCGAACGCCCCGACGGGCAGCACCCGGTATTCCAGCCAGGGAAACAGGGCGAACATCACCAGCAGCATGGCTGCATCGAGCCGTTCATTGCGCGACCACCCGAGCCTGCGCCACCCTAAGAGGATAGCCAGCAGGTTGATGCACAGCATGGAGGGAATAAGCATCCGGGGCGTAAGCAGCGACACCCCGGGACGGAACAGGATGACATAAAGGCCCGGCACGGCGGGCAAGACAAGCTGTGCGGCAAACAGCCCTATTTTCATTCGTTCGGTTTTCATAGAGATACGGAGATCGGGGCAGCCTCCGATACGGCACATCGAATATAGGAAAAAATCCCGGACGGTGCAAATCGCCGTCCGGCTTTTCGTCCGGCAAAGCGAAACAAAATCCCGGCGAGCGAATCGCCGGGATCTGCCTCTGTCCGGCAGGCTCCAAGTCACCGGATACCGGACATATCTGTCCCTCTGAAAGGGATTTGCGGAACGGATCCTGAATTCCCGACGGAACAGGGAACCTCCTCCGCAGGAAGCCTACCCTAACTTCATGACATCGTCGATGCCCATGTCCTTATAGGTGGTTGCCAGCTCCTCGCTGCGGTCGGAAATGACCAGCAGCTTGTCGCCCAGCTTGAGTTCCGTCTTACCCTGCGGCACGAAATACTCGCCGTCGCGGCAGACCATCATCACCAGCGTATTCTCGGGGAGGGTGATGTCCTTGAGTGTATGCCCGCTTTCGAGCATCGTCTCGTTGACCTCGACCTCCGTAAGCGCCGACTTCATGTCCTGGTGCATGTCGACGCTGAAGGCCGACTCGCGCTCCTCATAGGCCAGCCCCAGAAGGTTGGCCATGCCGCTCACCGTAGTGCCCTGCACCAGCAGCGAAATGATCGTCCCCAGGAAAACCACGTTGAACAGCAGCCCGGCATTCTCCACATGCGCCATCAGCGGATAGATGGCGAAAAGGATAGGCACGGCGCCGCGCAACCCGACCCACGACACGTAAAGCCGCGCCTTGGTCGTAAACTTGCGGAACGGGAGCAGGCAGGTGAAGACCGTCAGCGGACGCGCCACAAGGATCATGAACGCCCCGACCAGCCCGCCGAGGATCAGCACCCGGGGTTCGAGCAGTTCGTTGCTGTTCACGAACAGGCCCAGCGTGAGGAACATCACGATCTGCATGAGCCACGTGAACCCGTCGAAAAAGACGGTCAGCGGCCGTTTCTGTTCGAGTTTATGGTTGCCGATAACCAGACCCGAAAGGTAGACGGCCAGGTAGCCGTTACCCTTGATCAGGTCGGTGAAGGCGAACGAGAAGAAGATGAATGCCAGCAGGAGCACCGAGTAGAGCGAATGGTTGGCCAGCTTGATGCGGTTGATCGTCCATACGGCCAGCCGCCCGATCAGGTACCCGGACAGGGCGCCCACGACCATCTGCACCACGAAAAAGACTACACTCATACCCAGGCCGACGCCGGACGAGGTATTCGACACGACGCTGATGAGCAGGATGGTCATCATGTATGCCATCGGGTCGTTCGAACCGCTCTCCAGCTCCAGCAGCGGGCGCAGGTTTTGTTTGAGCCCCTGTTTCTTGCTTCGCAGGATGGAGAAAACCGACGCCGAGTCGGTCGAGGACATCGTGGAGGCCAGCAGCAGTGCCAGCGCGAACGGTATTTCGATCCCCAGCCACGGAGCCACCAGCCACACGAAACCGGCCAGCACGAACGCCGTCATGACCACACCGACCGTAGCAAGTACGACGCCCGGGCCGATGATGGGTTTTATCTCCGAGAACTTCGTGTCCATACCGCCCGTGAAGAGGATAATACACAAGGCGATCATACCCACGAACTGGGTCATCTCGACCGAACGGTACGAGATGAAATTCAAACCGAACAACATGCCCACCCCGAGGAACAGCAACAGCGCGGGGGCCCCGAAACGATACGCGACCTTACCGGCCATCACCGCCACGAAGAGCAGCAATGCGCCTACCAATACTACATTTTCACCACTGATGTCTATCATTCTTCTCCGTTTATGTTACGTTATGCTTTATCTACTATGTTCAGCCTGGTCAGCGGCTTGTACTCCAGGTCGGCGTACTCGAACGCCTGCATGGCTGCAAAACTGTTGTCGGGCGTACGGTAGAGGGCCACCGTGAGCGCCGGGACATTCGCGCGTGCCAACCCCAGCAGCCGGTCTACGGCGCCGTCCTCCACCGACTGCACCACATCGGCACGGACGCCCCGGTCGAAGTAGAGCTCCTCGAAAACGAGGTAGCAATGCTTGTCCTTGTGGAAAGGCACGCCCCCCGAGCCGAAGAGCTGGATCGCAGCCATGACCATCCCCGAGAGGATCAGCAGCCCGCCGATGAAAACGATCGCCGAACGCATGTTGTTCGTGAGCTCCGCCCCGTACATATTGTTCACTACCACCAACGCAACGCCGGCGATGAACAGCACGGCAGCGCGCAACTGGGACTTACGGCGTTTTACCACAACGCCCCCGGGCAAGGCGTACATCGCCTCGCAAATTTTATTCCTATCCATATCTTTTTCATTATTAATCGTTTGTATTTCCTTTGTAAACCGGTAAAATACAACACGCTAAATAATGAGCCGGCGCAGGCGGTAGACGTAGTAGTCTACGGCATGCAGGCCGACGGACAGGTCAGAAGATTTGAATTCCGAGGTTACTTTCACGACACCCGCCTCGAACCGGTTCGCCGCAAAACGGTCGGCGTTCTGGCCGGTTTCGGATCCGCCGCGTTGGGAAACGGGCACGACCGGGGCAGGAGATACTTCCCCCGCCACGCGGGGCAAATTCAGGTCAGCATTGTACTCGCGCTCGCAACGCCATTGGTCGTGGGAAGCGCGGTCGACCGAAATCGTGACGGCGGCATGCTCCGCAACGGACGCAGGAATCCCCCTGCCGCCCGTTTCGTAGAACAGGCAACACAGCAAGCCCGACAGTATGATCGCGATTTTACGCATGCCTGAATTTCGATCGGCAACAAAGATAAAAAAAATCCGGCAAACATCACGCCTCTGCGGGGCAAAAAGAACTTATTGGGGGATAAAAATATACGTAATCGTCCCTTGCTGGCGTGCCGGGGCGGAGTCGTCGATGTTGAAACGCGACCTGCGGGCCGAACCGAGCGCCGAAGAGCGCATGCACTCGTCCCCGCCTTCGACCACCCGGGCGTTCGTCACGTCGCCCGCACGGTTGACCGTAATCTCGACCACCACTTCGCCGCCGCCTTCGCATTTGTAGGCCGGGACGGCCAGGTAGCGGGACGTCCGCACCGGGTCGGTCAGCGAAAAGGAAACCGTGACGCGCCCCTTGACCTTGCGATCCTGGTGCTCGGAATCCTCCCCGGCGCCGCGGCGCTGGCGGATGGCGCGCTCCTCGGCGAGCCCCTGTTCGTAAGCCTCGCGGTTGGCACGCATGCGCTCCTCGGCCGCAGCTGCGGCATCGTTGAGCGCCGCGGCATTGGTACCGCGGTCGTCCCTGAGCTTTTCGTTCAGCGCGTTTTCGTTCGAAACCTGGTTCTGGATGCTCCGCCAGTCGATCGGGTCTTTCTCCTGCCGTTCGCGCGCCAGCCGTTCCAGCCTGTCGCGCTCCTGTTCCAGCTCGGCCAGCGTCTGCAGGTCGATATACATCCCCTGGGTATGGGGCTTGCGGCCGACGACGATCTTCGACGAAACGAAGGCGATCATCAGCACCAGGTAGGCGATGAGCGTCACGCACAACCCGATGCGGTGGTCGTACGTCCACGAACCGGCATCCTGCTTCCGTTTCTCGAAAGGCAGGCGCAGGCGGGGGCGTTTGACTCGTTTTTCCGGTTCCGGCGTCGGCATGGCGTGTTTCCTGTTTTTTCCGCACAAAAATACTGTTTTTTTCCGAAATATCCACCCCCGCCCGCGGCGATGTCGCTATAAACCCTTACTTTTTATAATAACCGCATACGTACTTTTTATTAAGAAAAAATTTTTATCTTTGCGCGTAAATAATCGGAAACACTGCTTATGTCAACAAAACAACAAACGCTGAAGGCCCCGATCTCATTCTCCGGCAAGGGCCTCCATACGGGCGTCAAGGTAACCATGACCGTCAATCCCGCCGAAGTCGACACGGGGATCGTATTCCGCCGCACCGACATCGAAGGGCAACCCATAATCCCCGCACTCTGCGACTACGTCGTAGACACTTCGCGCGGCACGACCATCGAATCGGGCGGCCACCGCGTAAGCACCATCGAACACATCATGTCGGCGCTCTGGACGCTGGGCGTGGACAACGCCGTCATCGACATCGACGCCCCCGAGACCCCCATCATGGACGGTTCGGCCTGCGCCTATGCCAAGGCCATCACCGAAGCGGGCGTCGTCGACCAGGACGCCGAACGCAAATTCTACCACGTGACCGAAAAGATGGTCTATACGATCCCCGAGAAGGGCGTGGCCATCATCCTCTACCCCGACGACGAGTTTTCCGTCTCGGTACACGTGGACTACAACTCGAAGGTCATCGGCAACCAGTACGCCACCTTCAACCCGGGCGACAACTACGCCGAGAAAATCTCGCCCTGCCGCACATTCGTCTTCCTGCACGAACTGGAGCCGCTCATCAAGATGAACCTCATCAAGGGCGGCGACCTGGACAACGCCATCGTCGTGGTCGAAAACCCCGTCCCGGCCGACCAGCTGGAGCACCTGAAAAAGATCTTCGACAAGCCCGACATCGAGATCAAGGCGGGCTACCTCAATAACCTCGAACTGCGCTGCAACAACGAACTGGCGCGCCACAAGCTGCTCGACCTGCTGGGCGACTTCGCACTGCTGGGCGTCCGCATCAAGGGCCGCGTCTGGGCCACCCGCCCCGGGCATTTCGCCAACACCGAGTTCATGAAGCAACTCAAGCACACCATCCGCAAAGCCGGCGAGAAACCCCGTTTCCAGTACGACTGCCGCAAGCCGCCGCTCCACGACATCAACGACATCCGCCACATGCTGCCCCACCGCCCGCCGTTCCTGCTGGTAGACCGCATCTTCCACCGCGACGCGACGGACGTGGCCGGTATCAAGAACGTCACGATGAACGAACCCTTCTTCGTGGGGCATTTCCCCGAAGAGCCCGTCATGCCGGGCGTGCTGATCGTCGAAGCGATGGCGCAGTGCAGCGGCATCCTGGTGCTGGGCGACGTGCCCGACCCGGAGAACTACTCGACCTATTTCATGAAGATCGACGGCGTGAAATTCAAGCGCAAGGTCGTCCCCGGCGACACGCTCCAGTTCGAAATCCACCTCATGGAGCCTATCCGCCGCGGCGTGGCCGTCGTGGAGGCGAAGGCCTTCGTAGGCGAAACCCTCGCATGCGAAGCCGTCCTGATGGCCCAGGTCGTTAAAAACAAAAACAACAAGTAAGCGATGATCAGCAATCTGGCATACATCCATCCCGACGCCAAAATCGGGAACAATGTTACGGTGGAACCGTTCGCCTATATCGCCGGCGACGTCGTGATCGGCGACGACTGCTGGATCGGGCCCGGCGCCGTGATCCACGACGGGGCGCGCATCGGCAAAGGATGCAGGATACATACCGCAGCCTCCGTCTCCTGCCTGCCGCAGGATCTGAAATTCGCAGGCGAGGTCACGACGGCCGAGATCGGCGACTACAACGACATCCGCGAGTATGTCACGATCAGCCGCGGCACGGCGTCGCGCGGCAAGACGGTCGTGGGCGACCACAACCTGCTCATGGCCTACGTCCACATCGCCCACGACGACGTGGTGGGCAGCAACTGCGTCATCGCCAACCGCGTGTCGCTGGCCGGCGAGGTCGAGATCGGCGACTGGGTGGTGATCGGCGGCCATGCCGCCATACACCAGTGGACGCGCATCGGCGACCACGCCATGATCCAGGGCGGGGCGCTGCTGGGGCAGGACGCCCCTCCGTTCGTCATCGTACGCAACGACACGATGCGCTTCGCGGGCATCAACAAGATCGGACTCTCGCGCCGCGGCTTCACCCCCGAGCGCATCGGCGAGATCCACGACGCCTGCCGCATCCTCTTCCAGAGCGGTCTGAACTACATGTCGGGTTGCGAGGAGGTCGAGAAGCAGATACCCCGAAGCAAGGAGCGCGACGAGCTGGTGAGGTTCATCCGCGAATCGAAGCGCGGCATCATCAAGCCCTACGAAAGCGTATCGAAAGAGGAGTAAAATTTCCGTATAAATATTGGTATATTAGAAATTTTCACTATATTTGCAATGTCGAAAGACAAAGCAAGTGGTAAGGGGACGGGGAGTCCCCTTATTTTATACATATTCACGACCGGTATTCAGCTATGATCGACACAAAAAAGATAATCGAGGCGGCGGAGCGCAACCTGCAGGGGACGGACATGTTCGTCGTGGGATGCACCTGCACGCCCGGCAACGACATCGAGCTGCTCATCGACAGCGACACCTCGGTGGCCATCGACGCCTGCGTCAGGCTCAGCCGCTCGATCGAGGAGGAATTGGATCGCGACGAGGAGGATTTCTCGCTGACGGTGGCTTCGGCCGGCATCGGGTCGGAGCTCAAAAGCCTGCGCCAGTACCGCAAGCTGGTCGGCAACACGGTCGAGGTGCTGCTCACCTCGGGCATCAAGGTGCTGGCGAAACTCGACGCGGCCGATGACCAGGGCATCACCCTCTCCTACGAGGAGAAGCAGGCCGTCGAAGGCAAGAAACGCAAGCAACTGGTGACGGTGACGCGCCGCTACGGGTTCGGCGAAATCAAGTCCGCGCGGGAGTGGCTGGATTTCAAATAGGCACTCGCGCCGGACAACCCCGGACAAACTGCGGGGAACCGCAGGCAAAAACAAGCATAAACTGAAAACAAGATAAACGACACAATGGACAATCTCAATCTTATCAGCAACTTTGCCGAGTTCAAAGAGCTGAAGAACATCGACAAGAGCACGATGATCGGTGTGCTGGAGGACGTTTTCCGCCACGCACTGCAGAAACAGTACGAGACGGACGAGAATTTCGACGTCATCATCAACCCCGAGAAGGGCGACCTGGAAATCTGGCGTAACCGCACCGTCGTCGAGGACGGCGCCGTCGAGAATCCCAATACGCAGATCGCCGTGTCGGAGGTCAAGGCCATCGACCCGACCTACGAGATCGGCGACGAATATGCCGACGAGATCAAACTCGCCTCGTTCGGCCGCCGCGCCGTGTTGTCGCTGCGCCAGAACCTGGCATCGCGTATCCTCGACCTGGAGAAGGCCAGCCTCTACGAGAAATATTCGGAGAAGGTCGGCGAGATTGTCACCGGCGAAGTTTACCAGGTGTGGAAAAAGGAGGTGCTGATCCTCGACGACGAGGAGAACGAGCTGATCCTGCCCAAGGCGGAGCAGATTCCCAACGACTTCTACCGCAAGGGGGACACCATCAAGGCTATCGTCAAGTCGGTCGAGATGAACAATAACCAGCCGCGTATCATCCTTTCGCGCACGGCCAACCAGTTCCTCGAACGCCTCTTCGAACAGGAGGTTCCCGAGATCTTCGACGGGCTGATCACCATCAAGAAGATCGTCCGCATCCCGGGCGAACGCGCCAAAGTCGCCGTGGAGTCCTACGACGAGCGCATCGACCCGGTAGGCGCATGCGTCGGCATGAAGGGTTCGCGCATCTACTCGATCGTCAAGGAGCTGCGCAACGAGAACATCGACGTGGTGAACTACACGGCCAACCCGTCGCTGATGATCCAGCGCGCGCTGAACCCCGCCAAGATTTCGAGCATCACCATCGACGAGGAGAAGATGACCGCTTCGGTCTACCTCAAGCCCGACCAGGTGTCGCTGGCCATCGGCAAGGGCGGCCTGAACATCCGCCTCTCGAAGATGCTCACGGGGTATGACATCGACGTATACCGCGAGGTCGAAGAAGAGGACGTGGCCCTCACCGAATTCGCCGACGAGATCGACGGATGGATCATCGACGCCCTGAAGAACGTCGGCTGCGACACGGCCAAGAGCGTGCTGGAGCTGCCCGTAGAGGAGATCGCCGCGCGTGCCGACCTGGAGCTGGAACAGGCACAGAAGGTCGTCGAAATCCTGAAGGCCGAATTTGAAGAGTAACATAAGCAAGAAAGGAAAACACAAGATATGGGTAACGAAAGAAAATTAAGGCTCATTCAGGTTGCAAAGGAGTTCAAGGTGGGACTGAATACCATCACGGACTTCCTGCAGAAGAAGGGCATCAAGAGCGACGGATCGCCCAACACGCTGGTCGATGCCGAGACTTACGCCGTTCTGGAGAAGGAGTTCGGGGCGAACCGCAGCGCCGCCAGCGCACGTGATTCGATCCGCGAACGCATCTCCCTGAAGCAGACGACCGTAACCCTCGAAGAAGCCAGGAAGCAGGAGCGCGAGGAAGAGAAAGAGGTTGTCATCAAAAGCAATGTCATTCCATTTTTCACCACCGTCTGCGCCGGATTCAGCTGCAGGTGCTGTGGCAGTGGGAGCCTCTTCCTTGGCAGCGGGAGCCTCCTCCGTCTTGCCATCGTTTAAAATATCATTCAGGGCCTTGATCAGATTCTCATTGTCGTTGGTTCCCTCATCAGAGGTCTCCTGAATATTGTTCTTGAACACTTTCAGTATTTTCTCCTTTTCCTTCTGATTTAGTTATATTAATTGTATATGTTTTTTTTGTTCCATCTTCAGCAGTTACTACAACTGAAAATGTATTTTTTCCTGCTTCTAATTTTTTACTTCCTGTTCCACTTATTTTTGCATTAGAGTCTTGTGCAGTTGCATATATTTCTATTGTATCTGTGTCTGCTGGAACTGTTACATCATATGAAGTTGTCCCTGCTTTAAATCCAGAAAAATCATTTGGTCTTATTCCTAAATTACTTAAATTTGCATTACTTGATTTTTTATTAGAACTATTTGTACTAGAGCTATTAGTTGTTTTATTTGAACTAGATGTATTGCTTTTAGTAGAGTTACTTGAATTTGTAGTATTATTATTTGTTTTGTTTTCTGCATAAGAATATTTATTTAAAATACCACAGAAATTGAACATTATTATAGTACATATTATTACTGTTAATATTTTTTTGTTTGATTTTTTCATTGCTTTCCTCCAATTTTCATTTGTTTTTTATTTTCTTCAACTGCATTATATCATTTGCATTTTTTTTAGTCAATAATTCAAAAATTTATTTTACCAAGTTACAATTCACATTGTTACAGTTCAGTAAGAAATGATTATGGTGTCCAAGCTTTGGCTCCCACTATAAC
>OKSA01001129.1_pt1 | contig 25041 bp, 12 predicted proteins | sample 1601181 | NCBI WGS metagenome assembly OKSA01 (sample SAMEA3541538, study PRJEB24748) | human gut metagenome | biome: human gut; feature: human-associated habitat; material: faeces | place: China | collected 2012
AGTCTATCTTGTTAAATTATAATGTTTGCTTTTAAATTCAGGCAAGGATACAAACACAATTTTCATTGCCAGCTCAATCTGCTTCCTCGCATTGCCCCGTTGTAAAAAATACAAACTTGATTGCTCCCCTGAACCACAATCATTAAGAGCGATTTTTTATCACTAACAAAAAAACTAATAAAGAAAATACCGACTGATCGTCAAATCAATCATAACTGTTTCTTATATCTTTTCATATCCCTTAGCATTTCTTTGTATAGGATAGTTTAATCCAACCATCTTTAGTTTTGCCCCAACCATTCTTAACAGCTTTGATTGTAACTGTTGTGCCTTTCTTATAAGCGTCTCTGACAATAGCAGCCGTTGTAGATGGAGACTTACGTACATTAAGAGCAGAAGCAGTTACTTTTACTTTGTATGATTTAAACTTAGAAGATGCTTTTGGTTTTACTACTGTAGAACCAGAAATGTCTGCTTTGAATTTAGCCCACTGTTTATTATTTTTTCCACACCAAGGTTCTGGGCACCGTTTTCCATTTGTGTCCCAATGACGAATAACATGACTAGCAGGGATATTATATTTTTTCATTAGTTTTTTTGTTAATGCAACAGCATTATTATATGTCTTTTTAGAAACGCCATTAGCTACACCTGCCATTTCAATACTCAGACTGTTTGCGTTTGTGCAGTTTTTATAATATTTTCCTGCCCCATTTGCTTGAGTGAAGAAACCTCCAACCGCCCATGCTATTCTGTTAACAGGAACAGATTTCCATACAATATCTTCATCATCAATAAAATAATGTGCGCCAGCAGATCTAGTGTTACCAGTAGCAAAATAATCTGCGTTATTCTTTGCACTATCTTTCTCCCCACCTGTGAAATGGATTACAATAAACTTAATAGAACTCGTGCTACGTTTACTTCCGTAGCTCACGCTCTTTGCCGTTCTTGTTTTGAATTTTAATGCCATAAATATCAAACTTCCTTTCCTTTATCTAAAAAGAGCAGTCACCATAACAGCAACTGCTCAATAACTAATTATTCAATTACTAATTACTCACTTAGCAAATTATCCAACAATGTCGTCAGATTCTTTACCTTCAGTAACATCATCTAATTCTTTTTCAAATAAATCCTTATCAACTTTTACGATCACGTCTTTTTGACCAATCTTATTCTTGATTTCCTCAGCCTCTTCAAGAGTTAATCTACCGTCTCTCAGAGCGTAAGCAATTTCATCTGCAAACTGAGCTGTCCATGTAAAACTATGATTTTTCCAATCTCCATACAGAGATGTTCCAACTACAAAAGCAATACCAACTACTTGGTTAATTACATCTTCATGTACATCAATTACTGGTTTACCTGCCGCAGTTAATCCCATATTGATCCAAGCTAACACCTGTAAAATCAGGCTCACAACAGTATGTGGTTTAACTTCACTCCAATTAATACTTGCCAAAAATTCTTTAAATTTGTTCATAATGCAATCCTCCTTTGCAATAAAAAAGACCTACAAGAATGACTCTTCATCCTTAATAGGCAATGCTTTAATTTCTTTGTACATTTTTTCTCCAACGCCATTTTGATGTAATTGGTCATGGTATACCTTATAAATAGCATTGATGTTTTCAAGCCCCGTAGGGGAAATACAACCTTTTTGCTTGTAATACCTGTGGGCTTGTTTGATTCTGTCTCTTAACATTGCAGCAACACCTTCAGATAAAGCAACGTCTATTACGCACGCATCATCTAATTTTTTAGCCAGTTCAGCTGTATGTGCAAATAGTCGTTCCATGCCTACCTTTTGGTCTGTTAATAATGCGGCTTGCTCTCTCATCATGTCTTTGATAACTTGAATATCCTTATTCTGATTGCTCAAAATCTGTGTTAGTTTCTCCAAAGTTTCTGTATGCTTATCGATCATTAAGCGTTGTTGTTCAATCACTTCTTTTTGATGTTTCTTTTCTAATGAGGCTCGTGTTTCAAACCCAAACTTTTCGTTTAATTTGGAAGTGACATCAAAAATTTTATCTGCAAACAAAAGAACCGCAAAGACAAACACTGTCAATGCAGCCCCATGTTGAGATAAAAAATTAATTATAATATTCCAATTTTCTATCATGTAATTACCTCGATTATTTTATAAAAATCACTCCTTTAAGTCTTTACCAAACATATTCTGGTTTTTCTTCTCCAAATAATAAATATCTCAACCAATCATCTGTAACAATACACACTGCACTCAGTAAAATCCATAAAATTGTATAAGGTAAGCAAATCTGCCCACACAGATTAAAAGGCATTTGAGAGTAATCCCAAATGCCTAAACCTAACCATAAATTTAAAATACAACCTGCTATGAATTCCATTACAGTAACAATCAATCCTCCGAGAATCATTTGTTTACGAAAGGGCATAAGATGGTAGAAGAAGCGACTGTTATTGATCAGTCCAATAAGAATAAAGCAAGTACCACCTAACACTCCCATTGTCCAATGTGTATATCCTCGCCAGATGATTTCAATTCCACAATAAGCAAATGCTCCAATAAGGAATAAGATAAGATATTTACATGATTTCTTTACATGCAACATTTATTCACCTTCTTTTTGATCTTCGTTCTCACTTTCATCTTTACAAATAAGCTGTAAAATCATGATGTCTCCCTCAAGAATTCCTTGACAATTCTCAATAACATCACAAACTTCGCTAAAAGTCATTCTCATCTTATGGAACTCAACCCCTGAGTTTTCCATGCTTAAAGGATTAAACTCTGCTAAGAATTTCTGTCCGTTCTCTGTGCTATTGATCTGGGCATCAGTAGTGATATCATATTTCTGTAAGAGTTTGCGTTTTTCTTCAAAATATTCCTTCAGCTCTTCTTGAATCTTTCTAATATTCTTGGCAAGCCCAGCACTTAAAGTACATGGTACTAATTCACTGTTTTTCATAAGGAATGCATAAATTGTATTTAACTGTCCTAAGATCATATCTGCCTGCATATTTGTCATTTCCATATTAATTTTCTCCTTTTCTCTGTTAAACTAATTATTCTTCAGTCGTAACTGAATCTTTTCCTGTTTCATCTGTCTTAGCAGTCGTAGTTGAATCTTTTCCCTCTGAAGGAGTAGTAGGTTCTGTTGACTGCACAGGAATTACTTCATATTTAATTTCAATCTTGTCCAATTCTTCTTTGCTAGTAGAACTGAAAATTTGCGCTTTGGTTACATTCATCTGTTGGAAATAAGGATAGATAAATGCTTTGATCATTGCTGTTAATTGCACAAATTCCTCAGCAGTGAATGTTTCACACGCACTCTTCTTACTATGCCATTCAAGAGTTACTTGCTGACCAGCAGTAGTAAGAGCTTGATATTGCATAAAGTTCAGAGCCATTTCATTCTGATCTTCTTCAGATACTCCATAAGGCTTACCATTGAATTCTACACTCTGACTTGCTAAGAACTCAGCGAGAGCAGCTTTGTTTTTCTCCTGTAAATAGTTCTTGTACTCGTCAAGAGTCAAGGTATTAATATCAACCACCTGATTGACTTTTTCATCAAGTCGTTGTACCTGTTCTACAATATTTGCTCTTGTAAGAGATACGATCAGCGCATCTTCCCATTCTCCATTTGTGTTGTTATATAATCCTTGCTGTAAAGAGATTTCTTTATAATTGTTAAAACATGTATAGGTTGCAATCTGCGCATCATCTCTGTAGATATCTAATGTTTTAAAGTTTGTAAATGCTGATTTAACCGTTTTTAGATCATCTGTGCAAACGACAAGTTTACATTCCATATCAAAAGTCATAGAATTAAACTGCATAAGATTAAATACTTTGTCGTCAGAGCTATCTAATTTAACTGTGTATACCATATGTATTTCACCTTTCTTTCTGTTTTTGAGCATACAAAAAGAGCAGTCCGAAAACTGCTCTATGTACGATCAAATTTATGTTTTATTTAGTTGTTTTTATCCGTTCTTAAAGTCCAAGCTTTGCTTCGATTGCTTGTAATCGAACTTCTAGGTCGGCTTTTTCTTGTTTGACTTTGGTAAGTTCTCTTCGTGTCTTTTGAATCATATGGGTATTTAATGCAATAAATTCTGTATAAGAAACACCATATTCCGTTTCAATATCGACCTCAACATCTTTGCCAAAACGCTTTTCAATATCTTCCTGTACAAGAGGTCTATGTGTTACTACAGCAAATTTATCAGCATCATAACCCTCGGATTCTAAGACGTCTTCTGTTTTATGAGCACCAAATCCAAAATGAGTTTTCTTACCATCATAATCTCCAATGTAATTGAACCCTATAGGATTTAGATTCATATAGAAATTTTCATATTGATCAAGAGTAGTAAAGTTTTCTTTAAGATTTTCGTCTGAAGTAGAAATGCTGTGTGATGCCCAGATAGACGAACCATAAAGTCGCAATTGTTGACTATCATCACCGACACATACACCTCCCCACGATGTTCCACGTGCAATTTGGTACCCATGCGCCCAATAAAAAGATTCGCTATCAGCACCAATGACAACTGCACCAGAACTATGCACTTCTGAGCAATAAAGCCAACCGTCCGCTACAAAATCTGTTGCATACAAATTTCGATAGCATTTGACTCCTTCTGGAACTGACATTAAATAATAGTCCCCATCAATACCAAATTTAAATCCAGTTGAATAAATTTCAACATTATTTGACGTACCTTGTATTCCTATATGTCCGTTTATTATAGAGACAGTATCTCCTTCATCTCCTAAATTTCCAGTTTCGATACTTCCTCTTATGGCGGCATTTTCTGCCCACAAAACTCCATCATACCCAACTCTAAAAGGAGCAGAATTGCTATCTTCAGCACCAGCCCAGAAAGCCTGATTTCCACCAATACCAGATGCATTACTTCCGCTGTTTGTCATCAGATATGTTGACGTAATATCATAGCGACCAATCTTACCATTCGTAGCAGTAATTGTTCCCGTAATATCTGCATCTGTGGCAGTTAATTTACCAGTGTGACCAACCTTAAATACGGCACTATTTCCGTTATCATTGCTTGTTGCACCCGCCCAGAAAGCATAAGCACTTCCGTACTTACCAATACCTGTATATTTACCAGATCCTGTCGTATACATCTTATTGCTAATTATAGTCCATCCCGCAATACTACCATTCGTAGCTGTAATCTCACCACTCAGGTTCGCATTCTTGGCAATCAAATTACCATTTGAATCCCAACTCAAATTAGGACTTGTAAAGCTACCATCACCCAGATTTAAGAATGATCCCTGCGTACCACCAGAAGAGATGTAGTTGTGAGATTTAATGGCATCTGTTGCGATTTTATCTGCCGTGATAGAACCAGCCAAAATTTGATTACCAGTAATAGTATCGGTTTTAATACTTCCACCATTTATAATGGTTTCCTTGTCGAATATGTAAGTACCAGGTTCATTTGAAATAGAATCAACCTCTTCCAACATGATGCAATCTACCCATACATTAAAAGTTTGGGGCGCACTAGAACTGCTTGGTCTACCCCAGATAAGAGGAACTACAGACCAGTATAATCGAGTTGCATTATCTGCGACTTTTATTGCACAAACAGCTCGTTGCCAATCCGTACTTAGATTAACACCAGTAGAACTTCCTGGTAATTTTCTCGGATCAATGTTAGATAGATAAAGTCCATCTGTTTTAGTGTCTGGAGTATCATGCCCCTGAATATCTATCATGAACAGTCCCGTAGTAGAATCTGATTTTACATAACAAGAAAGTATGTATTGTTTACCTGCTTGTATTTTTACACAGCCGTAATTATTTGCAGAACTTCCTAAATACAATGGTGTTGTACTTGAGTTTAAATTTGCAGTAGTATAACTGATTTTAAGAGATTTATCTCCATCATAAGATACCGAACTATCAATGCCGACAGAAGTTACACCGTTATCTTTTGCGTAGCATATAGCATCTTCTTGTGAGGCAACATTTTCAAAACTAGAGTAATCTAGATTATATAGATTCTTTCTGCCATCTCCTTTAGCAGTATTCATAAAGCTTACAATACCATCAAGATTAATGTTTGCTGATACAAGATTCATTAATCTATCAGTAATTTCGAAATTACTTGAACTTGTACCGCTTTTGACAATCCACTCAAATTTGTTAGCGGTCTGATTAGCAATAGTTTCTACATTTACGATCTTTCCGTTAACGTCCTCAGGAGCTAATGTGAATGGTGTAGCAGAAGTACCACGTTCGATCTTTAGACAGATTTGTGAAATGTCGGGAGGAGTAATTTGTGTTTTTGTGCCATCTCCCCATCGTAAGATGATAGACATATATTTGGCATCACCACAATTAATTGTACTAGGAAATGATTTCCAACCAGTTTCACGAAGTAAACCCTTTTTTGCATCATACAGTGTTCCGTAAAATGATAGAGTTTCCTTTGCTGAATTGGTTGTTGTACCACCAGCACTAACAGCTATGTTACCAGATACGGAAAATATGTCTTTAATACGAATCCGATAAGTGGTTGAAGATTTAATAGAAGCATATGTAGAACCCACAGCTTGCCCGCCATTAATTCCACCTTGTTCCCAATTAGAAGGAAGATTACTTACTAAGTTCTGACCATTAATTTCATTGTCTTCAAGAGCTGGTGTATAGTCTGTTGCTTTTGTTCCACGCTCAAGTTTAGGGCATGCGTAATATACTTTATCGTCTCCAGACATAGAAGCTGTTTCTCCGAACCCAATTTCGTTCATATATGTATCAGTTGCCAGCATATCTTTTGTAACTGTAAATGTAACAGAATATCTTGCCCAACTTGTATCAACATTAAAAGCTGAATCATTGAACCAATAATCCTGTGCGTTTCCTTTGAATCGGTACGAACATGCAATTCTTTTTCCAGATGCGTTATTTGTTTTGGCGTATAGAGAGTATGTCAGTGTATCTCCAACTTTAACCAATCCCCTATCAATAACATGCGATTTGAACGACCATCCCAACTTTCCCCATTGATTTTTAACCGACCATACAGGGCATCCGTTAAATGTTTCGACTTCGTCTGTTAACCAACCAACGTTATAATAATCATTATGTGCTCTAACAGTTTGAGAATACAGCAACAAATTCCTTCCACCAATCTCAAGTCCATTAAAATCATCCTTGGTCACATAAGTTTGACCAACAGTAGTTTTAAATCCATTCATCGTCTGTTTAAAATCACTGTAGTCATTCTTAAAGTCGGTAAAATTCTCACCATTTTCGCCAATTATACTTGTGACCTTACCAACCTTTGTACTAACACCTTCAATATCAATGGTATTCTGGACTAATGTATTAGTAATCTGACTTTCACGCCCAGTAACCATTGCATAGTAACAGTTCATTAGCTGACAGGTGCTTAATTGAGATAATACTGTTCCAAATTTAAATCCTTCGCTTCCAGCACCTTCATTTATTACAACCTCTAAACAGTTCCATCCTTTTACTAACGTACATGAAACAGTATCAGGTGTTGCACTACTATAAAAATTATTTGTGCCATTTGTACATATTAATTTCCCGTTTAAATAAAACGATCCTGCATCATCATGGACAAATGTTGTTTCTAATTTGGTAGCTTCGGACATTTTAACAAATGTTACTGCGTAACCAATGTAATTATCATCGTAATTAAAGTAACCGAGTTTTGTGTCATCTAATAATATACTTTGAGTTGGTATAATATTTTTATTTCTGGCGAATACGTCTAGACTGATTTTTCTCTGATCCTCTGGCTTATCCGTAAACAAACTCTTAGGATAAATCTCATATCTCCATTTGTTCAGTCCTTCATTCGCTTTGCTAATATCACCTTTAACCAAGTTCAAATCTTGCTCATAAGTAGTCTTTTCCACTCTTTGCTCAATGGCTTGCTTGTTTTTATCTACCTTTAAACTCACGTCAGATATCTCTGATTTGGTAGATAAAATCGCTGTTTGAAGATCCTCTGGAGCAGGTGACCAACCAGTAGGGGAAGAACCTTTTTCAAGTTTTAATTCTTCAATTTTTACCCCAAAGTTTGGATTTGTATTTCCTCGACCTGGTTGGATAAAAGTGTAGTTAACACTTGTGTCGGTGGCGATTGTATCGGGAGTAGTATAGCATACAACAATTCTATGACGTTTTCCGTCATTTAGAATTGTTCCAATTTGAGAACTCCCTCCAGCGTAACTTGCCGTATCATAGACTTTATCATCAACAAAAAAAGAAGTATAAACAACACCCTTACCGTTGTGGGATCCACCAAAACTATTCATAGTACCACTTGTTTTTGTAAAATAATAAGATAATACATATTTAGAGTTTGGTTGATAATTATTATAACTGTCAAAACTAAATCCAGAATTTTCAGACTTGTTTGTAAAAATAACCGTGCCATTTTTTGTATAATCATCCAAACTTAATTCGGCTCCATCGATCGGATTTAATTGCGATTTTTGGATTAAATTCCTACCATCACCAATATCACTCACGTCATAAATCTTAGCAATACTACACGTATCATAAAAACTACTATCGTTGGCAACAGCTCTGAAAGTAACCATAGTAACAGCATCACTATATAAACTGCTATCTTTGTTAACAGTCAACACATTATTACTGATCGTCAAGCCTTTTTGTCCACTCACAACATCAGCAAAGCTAACGCCACCATCAATACTGTACTGCCATTTACCAAAGCTGATTTCTCCTTGGATAGTAGGTTTGATTGCAATTGTGTCTGGTGCAAATGTTTTACCGCCATCTGTAGACTTGAAGTATTGAGATGAAGGTGTGATAGAGAGGTTTTTTGCATTTTCACCTTTTTGTCCTTTATCCCCATATACACCAATAACTTTAGGTGTGCTGATAGGTTCACTCGTGCCATCTGAATATTTAGTCTGATAACAATTCCATAAATATTTTTTATCCGCAGTGAGTTTTTGAGTTGTAATGTCTGTACTCCAACCAGAAGTAGAAGAAGTTACTCCAGAAGCTTGAGATGTTGCTAGGTAGTATTGAACTGTTTCTACAACGCCTTTTCCTTCGATATCTGATTGAGATGGACTCCAAGGAGTGTCGATATCTCCTTCAACTAGTTTGAGATTTTTGATGATAGAATAACCTACTTTACTTAAAGCATTTCTGCCTAGATATAGAATTTCGTTTGTAGGTGTTGTTTTTAAATCGTTCGTAGTTAAAACTACTGAGATGTGTTGCCACGTTTCATTCCCAATTATATTGTTTACAACGACAGTATTAGTGCAAAAATTACTTACATCTCCTTTACATATAGAGTGACTTATAGCTCCTGATCTGTTTGCTTTAATATCGTAACTTAATGTATATTTTGTAGATGGTTTCAGTTGTTTCAACATCTTAATATCTTTAAATGAAACAAAAGACCAATTTGATGTAGATATAGCCTCAGTACAAATTAGTTTTACAGCATCGATATTATCTTCTGTAATAAAATCTTCAACAGAATATTTTCCGCCAGAAGACTCTGTTCCCCAATGTTTTTTACCACAATTTGTTTCACTTAACATATTCCAAGCAAAACTATTCCCATCATTACCCTTAACACCTTGAGGTCCTTGTTTCCCACAACTCCAAGAAAACTGTTTCTTAACAGTCTGCCCATCAAGCGTAATAGGAATCTCAATTACTCCTGCATCGGCACCGATAGTAGTACCAGCACTCACACTAAATGTAACTCTTTTACTATTTTTACTGACAGTAATCCCACTGCCAGAAGTAATATTTCCAATCGTGTAATCAGTCCGTTCCTGGCTACCACGAATAACAATAATGTCTGTATAGTAACTTTGTGCGGAAGTTACTTTTCTATTTGAATCTGTAGCGAATTGCTGTGCTTCGTTTGTTAACATGACTGTAAATGGTTCTGTCATATTAGCAACAGTAATCTCGCCATAGCCTAAAGTTTTACCCATTCAAATATTTCCTCCTTAACGATAATTAGGCGTACATTAAAAAAGACAATAATGTACGCCCTGACATTATTGCCTATTCACTATCATCAACGACTTCACAGCCGAAAATCATTTTCCCATTTACAACAGATGAATCTAAGAAAATTGCTTTTCCAGATGCATAATTAGAAGCTGTGTCCAATTCCACCCCTTTTTTATCTCTTCGAGTCCAGTTGTAAGTATATTTTGGAAGATCGTTACCAGTAGCTGCTGACCAAGCTGTTCCATTATATTTCATTAAAGTAACTGTTTTAGTAGAAGCATCTACCTTATAATAAAAATCCCCACTCGCAGGCTTTGTAGGAGCAGAAGTAGAGAATGTTGTAGATTTCAATGTATCAATTTCTTTTCCGTTTCTTGTAACGATTACATATAAAGCACCTGCACCCTGTCCGTTAATCAACTGATCTCCTAAAGAACTCAATACATTAATTGAACATGGATCGCTCTGATCAATAACACTAACATATGCAGAATATGTCTTACCACCATAAACAGCATTACATCTGAACGAAGCAACAGAATCTACCATGCTAGGCGTTACTGTTAAATTCGCAGATGTAGCACTTGCGATATTTTGGTATGCTCCGCTAACATATTTACTCCATTGATATGTAACGCCAGAAGTAACAGTAGTTGTACCATTTGTTAATGTTGTTTGTAGCAAAACTGTATTCTCATCATTGATAATATGGCTTCCATTAGGTGCATAAGCTTGGAATAATATAGCATTTACGCCATTTGTGGCTTTCGTATTTTTGCTCCAATTAAATTTGTGCGTAGATGTTAATCCTGCTGCAACTATAGAAATAGTAATATCTCCACTCATGGCACTTGCTAAAGAAGCTCCATTCGCAACAGTTAAGATAATTGATCCTTCAGCAGAAGCAGTTGCATCTGTATTGGATTTTACAGTTATTCCACTTGGTAATGTCCCTACAGTAGCTTTACCTGCGATTCTTGTCGTTCCTTTATAGCAAGAATAAGGAATTGTGATATCTTTTGCAGCACTAGCAGTCCCATTAGAATTACAAGGAATTACTTCACTATAATTTCCAAGAACTGTACTTACAGCAGAAGTACCGTTTGTACCATTTGTACCATTTTTACCATCAGCAATAATTGTTACGGTCTGAGTATCCAATAATGTAGTTGTACCACCAGAAGCATACAATTCTGCTTTGATTGTCTTAATACTCGTGCTAGAAGGTGTATAGTTTACACTGCTTTGATCAGAACTTGATGTGTATTTAACTGTATATGTATTTCCATCTGTGCTTTCAGAGATTTTAAATCTACCAGAATAGGCTGTTGCAGATGTAGTATTTCCAACTCTTTTAGTAGCACTGAACTTAGCCTGTGCTGGACTAAGCACATTAGAAGCATTTAGTTTAAGAACATTACTTTCAGCTGTTACCTGATAAATAGTTGCATCACTACCAGATCTGTCTTTATTTAAAGAAAATCTTTTTGTAATATTTGCCTGACCTGATTTAGTACATACAAATTCAACATAACCAGAATCAACAGTAATTCCTGTAACAGTATATTTTCTTGTGTCTCCATCCCATGTACCTGTGATACCATTGCTTGGAGTAGCTTCGATAGTCCAGTTGGCTGAGTCATCAACCCCACCTTTGTAGATAGTAATTGTAGTATCAGCACCTGTAAGAGATGAACTATATAATCCACCATTGGCGTTACAAGGCACAGATTGTGTATCATTACTTAATACACAACTATAAACATCCTTACCTGCCGCTCCGTCCCTTAACTTAACAATCTGATGAATATCATAAACATTATCATCATTTGTAAGTAATTTAATAACTGCCACATCATTTACAAACACTGCATCATTGTGATTTACAGTAAGAGTAGTAGTTGTGCCAGCGCTAGGATAGGCAGCGAATGTTCCATCAGATTTCTTATACTGCCACTGTTTTACAGAAGTATTTGTTAACACAGCAGTTAATGTAATAGAAGAAGCAGAAGTAATTGCTCCATCTCCATTGTATTTAAATGTTGTATCTCCAGTAATGCTACAGTCGGATAATTCAGTAGCTTGTTTCACCAGAGTAAAGGACATCTGACATCTTGTTTCTGCTTTAATTTGTGTATCTGGATCAGTATAAACGATACTACAAATATAGGTGATCATTTCTGAACTATTCGGCACTAACATACTTTTGCTAACACTTAACACTCCACTAGATACACTTTCTCCTGTGACAATATTTGTAGATGCTGCTGATCCAACTTTTCTCTGCCAAGTAATGCTTAGCCCAGTCTGAGTTAATGACACCTGTTTATTATCAATAAAAATGACTGGCGTAAGTACCAATTTACTTGCTGACCAGTCAGGATTATATTTTGTAGTTGCATTGGGATCGTATGATACAAAATTTGGTTGGTTCGATGTCACATATGCTTGTATCTGCTTCCCATCTGTTAAGTCTGTAATTGTAATCTCGCCATAGGCAAGCACTTTTCCCATATAATTTTCCTCCTTAATTTAAAGTAGTTGCCAATGTTTCTCCATCAACAACAAAAGAGCAACCAAAAGTCGCTCCATTCATAATATCTTGTCTATTTACAACAACACTTTTCATACCAGAGTGCTGTTCATTCCAATAAGTATCTCCATCTGTGTCAGACGATTTTCTACACCATTCAAAGTGATTTTCTGACCATTCGCTTGTTACATCTGTACCATTTTTTGTTAATGTGATACTCAATGTAGATGTTCCGTCCACACCAAGCCTTGCTCCTGTAGAAGAAGTAAGAATGATATTATAACCCATCTCATTCATTTGAGAATCAAAATTATCCAATGTACTATTTACACTTTCCTTAAATGTCGTATACTCAGCTCCCCACAAACCGCCTTTGCCATCATAAATCTGTGTGATATCAACTCCGCCTTGTGCGTTCGCTTCAACGATAGGAAAGTTTAGCTTATCTTTAGATATAGATTTATCTCCAAGCATATTGTTTACAATCAATCCATCAGCAATCGCATCCTTAGTAATACCTTGACTTGTCATGATCGTTGCACCTTTATCGTCTTTGATAATAATGCTAGGATTTTTGTTTGTATCATAACCAATTTGAATTCCAACATTGCCTTCAGTGTCTAAGAATTGCATGGCAGACCCGTTCATTATAAAATTGCCGTTCTCAGATAAGATTCGCATTGTATCAGAGATTGTAATATCGCCTGCGGCTAAGTCACCGATTGTCATTTTCCCTGCGATACCATTAATGATCCATGCAGAATCAAACTTAGCATTTGCTGAGGAAAGGTTGAATACGATACCTGTTTCTGTAGAAGAAGCACCGATGATTGCAGAGTTAATATTGGCAACGTCTGTATTTAACTTTTTAATATCAGCTGAATTAGCAGCAATATATTCTGAGTTAATATATTTGCTAAACAACTCATTAAACTCAGCTTTGTCGCCAGTGATATTCCCGACATTAATTACTTTATAATTCAGATAATCTCCAAACAGTTTGTTGATCGTTCCTTGATCGCTCAACACATTTTGTACGCTATTGTTCACTGCATTTCCAAACAAAGAACTGTTCGTCATTCTCTGAAGCATATTAGTCATATACTCAACAGAATCTTTAGAGTCGCCTGTTCCGACAGAAATACTATTTTTCTGCGAAGCAGCAGTATCGTCAAACAGATAAGAGAAATCATCCCTACCTGTTAGACTCGTGATCATGTTAGTATACGTCACACTAATTTCCGAACTTTTTGTGCAAGGATTATATGCAACTGTCAATAATCTTAACTTAACTGCATAATCATCACGCAAGCCAACTCGAATAAAGTTACCGACCGTAAACTGATTATGCCAACCTTGTTTATTATCTGAATTTACGTCTGCATATTCATTTAATGAAAGAATGTTATCGAGAGAAGTCTCAATCTGATATTGTGGTTGAGAAGTTTCAGAGATACGTTTTAATCCATCTTGATATAATTCTTCGCAATGTTCGTAAGATGTGATTGCGTCATCAAGAGAAGTAGTAAAGATATTATTGTTTGTATAATCTCCCATACGAACAATATTCATGACAGCAGTATATTCTTTATCTGTCAATCCAAATTGCGGATCATTGAGTTCGGAATGAGTATTCATATCTGTCATTACATCGTCATATGGTTTCTTCTTAGTTTCAAGTTCATCAACCTGTGCATTTAACTCTTTTAATTTATATAAAAGTGAACCTTCTGTATTTTCATCTCCAAGCCAATTTTTGTACTTAATAAAATTCTTATGGAATACATTATAGGTTTTTTCATCCTTTACACCAGCTTTGCTAATCTCTTCATCAGTAAGGTCTTTCCATTCTTTTTGATATGCAGCGAGAATATCCATAATCTGTTTCTTATATTCATCACGCATACCTTCAAGTTCTTTGATTCCATATAAATCCCAATTTGATTCAAATTCATCATTGTAATCAATCTTCTTATCATCGGCTAAATGCAAGTTTTGAATTGCCACCTTAATATTTGGAATAATATAATCTCTTAATTCTTGATATGTATAATATCCTTTGTTGCTTTCTTTTAACAAAGCAAGATATTTTTCATGATCAACTTCGCCAGAAGGAGTAGTCCAAGGTTTATAGACACGATTTTGAATATCATCTGGTTTATCCCATTTTGTATAATTTCCGCTTGAATCTTTCTCATGATCATCTCTTGTATCTACACTGACTTGTATTGTAGTAAGCATCTGCTCATACATTTTTAGAGTTTTTTCAAGAGTTTCTTGATCCATTGTTTTATATTGAGCAATCTGGATTCCATCATTTGGCACACGATAATTAATCTCATCAATCTTTGCTTGATATTCCGCAGACTTCTTTCCATTCTCAATATATTTAGCATGGTTATCAATTTGCCACTTTTGCCATATTTTGACCTTATCAATAGTTTCTTGAGGAAAATAGTTTGTAGTCAAATAATAATCAAGATTATAAATCTGACTTCGACCATAATTGACTCTCGTAATATCTAACTCTTCATCGCCTTGAATTGTCAGAGCATTATACGTTGTATCTGCCTGCGGAGTCATTTTGAGCATATTAAGTGCGTTACGCCATCCAATGAAGATATTCGTGTCTTTTCCTATGTTTTCTTTTGCATATGCACTTACTGTTCTATTGATTGTATCGAAATAAAATACGCATTTTACAACATTGGCTACAGTTGTGTTAAGGAACGCATAAGCGTTGGTATTATCTGCCTCAAACGAATATTTTTCATTCTTTATTGCAGGATCGATATAACCGACACTCCATCCTGGAACTCTGTCTAATACTAAATGCATGAGCGATAATTCGTGGTTTCTATCGTTGCAGAATGTGATATATTCTTTCGCATAACCCATATCGTCTACATTATTTGTAGCCAACATTTCCATAGAATCGGTTGTACCTTTGTTGAAAGACAAACCTTTCATATCTTTATCTTCAAAGGTTTTTTCATCAGAATATGCTTCACATGCCTTGTATTCATATCTGCCATTATCATTCTGTAAAGTAGGCTCTTGAAGCTGAAAATAGTCAAGCCCTTCAAGATAAATCGTCATGTGGTCTTTTAATTTCTCATAGCCAGCAGATTCAACGTACTCACCATCAATATCTATATATCTGTCTACATTAAATGTAAGATGGTTAAAGTCTTTTAGTTGCTGTTCGTATTCCACACTGTTGATCTGTACTCCATTTAAAGCACAGATAACAGTTCTGTCAGGACGGCATAAATAAATTTTTGAATTGTGTTTAATCATAACAGATCACCGATCCGTTTCTGTGGCACATCAAACTCAATTTTATAAGTACACGCACCTGTAATACTTACAATATTGTATCCATCATGAAGTTTGAGCCATGAAATATTTCCAACATCAGCCCATCCAATATCTTCAAAATTAGTCAGTCCCGTTACTGTTCCGTCTGTTACCATACAATGCTTGCAATCAATACATACTTGCAAAGTAGGTCTACACAACACTGACATAGAGTTTTCATCACGTACTTCGATTGTTACTGTTTGACTTGTTTGAGAAGTGATCGTTACCTTTGGATAAATCTCATATTCCGTATCGTCACTATCTACAAAGATGTTTGTTGAGAATTTATTGCTTGTTGCGACTTCCCCAGAAATCTCATAGTGTTTCCATATAAATGGTGTGTCACAAACGAAACTGCATTGAACTGCATCAAGCTGCCCAAGTTTGCATGTGATCATTTTCCATCCAATATTCTGAAAGATTCCTCTGTAAATGACAGTTTCTTTATCATCTGCAATTCCTGTCAATGGTTTTACAAGAGTAGGAGAAGTCAGCCATTTATTGATCTTTCTCTGCTCTGAATTTGTAAATCCATGTCCGTTTTCTTTTACGAGGTAAAATTCATATGTGCTCTCATCAGAATACATTGCACCATAATGATTTGTCTCCTGACGTAACATTGTTTTTTCACCTTTAACAATCTCTCGTGAAAATCCCGTGATGTCATTTGTCACATCAAACTGCACGACCATCAGAGGTGTATCTAAGATTGTTTTTGTAGATTGTCCATTATATTCAAATGACAACATATATGTAATCTCCTTTCTGTATAAATTTTTGCATAAAAATAACAGGCAAGAGTGCGTATTTCTACGCACCGCTCAACCTGTTTCTTCCTTATTATATAAGGTTTAAACTGGACGTTTGCGACCAACGATTTTAGCCATGTCACGAGTAACTTTTTGAGAAGTATATTTATAAGATTCATTAACGATTCTTTGAAGTTCTTCGTCAGATACTCCAGAAGGAACATTAATTGCACCAATAGCTTCGCCAAAATTGACATTGATTTCCGTTGTTCCAATTCCATCCATAGTCATTCCGTTCAGTGTATGTCCATTTGCTAAGGCATTTAATACCTTATCTTGTCTTACTTTGTTTGCCAGATTAACAACATCGACAGTAGCAACCTCCTCACCTACTGCGAGAGAAGCGAGACCATCATCTCCGTTCTTATGCACAGATTTAACTAATCCACCTTGTGCATAGCCTGTGACATTGCTATCTGTCAGTCCAAGATCGCTTGGTTTGACACCATAATGTCCCAAGATGGTAGTAATCGTACTATCAATTTTTGCACCCTCTGAACTGATTGTTCCAGATAAAGATGTAAACGTCTCTTCGATCTTATCAACAGAAGAAGATAACTCCTTACAGTATTTCTCATAATCGTCATTCAGCTGTGTACTTAACTTATCAAGTCCGTCAATCTGAAGATTATAAATATGATCTTTTACTGTATCATCAAGTGCATCTTGTTTCTCTTGGAGTTCTGCTTCAAGACGTGCTTTCTTACTCTTCGATGCTGCATCAGCCACCCCATTAAGTGCATTTATCTGTGATTTTAGTATCTGAATATCCTTGTTAGAGGACTTTAATTGCTTGTCATATGTATAATAGTCATTAGATTTTTTTATAGCCTCAGAATATGCTGAAATAGTTTTGTTAATCGCATCCAATTTCTGCTTTGCGTTATTCTTCAGAATAGTTGTCACACTATCTTCGGCAGACTTAATACTCTTAACTGCGTCCGCAATATCTTGATCACTCTTCTGAATTGCATCAGCCCATTCTGTGTCAGAATATTCATCACGATGTTCAGCCATTTTGGCACGTTCTTGCATCAATTGATTTAATTCTTCTTTTTCAGATTTGACATTAGCAATATTTGTTGCAATGGCAGCAGTACCATAATCAGTCAGATTTCCGTCATCATCGAACATTGCATCTTCATCAATCAAAGAAGATATTGTTGTAAGTGAATTTTGTAAATTCTGAGCCGCTTTAATAACACGTTCAAAACCACGATAATAAATATCGTCACGCATACTATTTTTAAGTTCTTCGTTAGAGGCTCTTAAATCATCTGCGCTACCTTTACAAGCATTGATTTCATTTTGCATCTGCATCCATTCTTGAGAACCATATTTAATAGAACCATCGTTCAATTTGTTATTTAGGTTCTCTTGCATTTTTGCAGCTTCTTCATCAATGATCTGTGCTTGTCTCTCATTGGCATCAATCTGATTCTGGTAGTCAGAACTATCAAGGTCTTGACCTTTTGATTGTTTCAACTTTGCGGCAGAAGAAGCATTGCTACTATTTGTAGCTTCCATATTTGCTTTCGCATCATAATACGCTTTAATATTAGCCTGAGATTGTACGGCAGCATTTGTCTGTTCAGCAGCCCAATCCGCAGCAGCATCATTCGCATTTTTATTTGCAGTTGCTAAAGCATTTGTAGCATCCGCTTCATTTTGTTTAGCCTGTGCTAATTTATTAGAAGCGTCTTTTGCTTTTTTGACTTGTGCATTATATGCTTTGAGCTGTTTTAATAAAGTCTTATCTTTAATTCCTTTTAAAGAAACCTCTTTTCCAGACTTAATTGCGTTTTTCTGAGAGTTAGATAATTTCTTAGCCCGTTTGGTCTTCAGAATACTACTACCCTTGGTCTTAACTGCACTATCAGCTTTATTCTTATTAGCTTGTGCATTTTCACGTTCTTTCTGATATTTAGCTTGGTTCTTACTAGCTTCTCTTACAGCAGTCTGACTATTTTCGTACTGTTTCTTCTTATTTTTGACTTGATTGTCCAACACGTCATTCTGGTATGCGTAAGCAGGCTGACCTGCATAATTGCTGGCGATTGCCTGAGAATCTTGAACGTTTTTAAGATATACCTGTGCATCGTATAATGCACTGTTAGCATTTGATAGATTTGCACTTGTTTTAGCAGCAGAAGATTTTGCAGACTTTGTACTCTTAACAGCTTTATTGTAAGCAATAGCCTTTTTCTTTGCAGATCCTTTAAGACCCTTAGTAGAGATCATCTTACCTGCTTTAATGTTCTTATTAAGAGACGCTTTCTTTTTCTTAGATAACCCAGACTTCTTGACTGCTTTGGTAGCAGATTTCGCTTTAGATTTCTGACTCTTTGTCGCTTTTGAAACCTTCTTTTGTGCTGTTTTATTAGCAGAAGAAGCACGACTCTGAGTAGATTTTGCAGAAGAAACGCTAGATTGTGCTTCAGATAACTGATCGTTTGAAGTTTGAACTAATCGTGCAATACCAGACTCTCCCGTAGATGCAGCAGAAGAACGATTAGATAATGTATCGTAGGAGTTTTGTAAGTTTTCAATTGCTTTCTGCGCCTTTTCAGTAGGCATATTCAACCATTGATTAAATAAATCACGCTGAGTATTCTTTAATTGTTGAGCAGCAGAATTGCATTTAATGTAATTCTCCCATAAATTCTGATAGGACTCCACAGCAGAACGCATGTTATCATTCTTGATAGTATTGATATTCATACTACCGTTGCGCACACGTTCAAAGTATGTCCGTAATCGTTTCTGATTCTTTTTCTTAGAACTGTTCTTTGTCTTAGGAACTGTCTTAATTGCCTTACTTGCAAATGAACTTGCTTCAGATTTATATTTCTTAGCTGCTTGCTGATTTACAGAAATTTCCTTGCCAGTTGATTTATATTGATTCCAAAGTGCGCTTGTTTTTACACTAGAGTCAACATAATCATTAATCATATTAGCAAATTTTTCTGTAGCAGTTGCAGCTCGATCAATAGCGATTGCAATGAAGTCGAATTGTTTACCCATATTGTCAAGCAATGTGGCAAATTTTGACTTTTTCTTTGTACTCTTATCTGTAGCTTTGCTGTCTTTCTTCTTAGAATCTGTATTCTTTTTCGTTGCTTCTGTATTCTTTTTAGTGGATTCTGTATGTTTTTTGGTAGAGGAAAAACCTGATGAATGTTTTTTATATCCAGAAGCAGCACCACCCTGGAACGCACCACTACCAGTAACACGATGTCCAGAAGCAAAAGCAGTACCATGAGCAAATGCTGACATACCGCCTTTAATAGAAGCACGACTATTTGTAGATCCTTTTGAAAGTAAATCCGCTGTCTGCTGATGATTAAAAACTATATCGCCTCTACGTATATCAGTGAACTCCGCACCGTTATCTCCCGTAGTAAACCATTTGTTGCCACGGACGACTAATTCTGGCGCAACCTCCCCTGTTAAAGATAATCCAGAGAATTTAGCGCCTAATGTTCCACTCGCTAACGCACGTCTGCTATTTGTGATTCTTGGTATAGTACCATGAGCAAAAGCAGCAGTACCGTGGGCAACACCACCACCTTTAGATGGTTTGCCACTCTGGCTATAATTTACAGACACATTAACAGATTTATCATGTAAGCCATTGATTGCTGATTTTGCAGCTTCAACGGCTGGTAATCCACTTGTATTGATAGTAACTTTTGGAGTTGGATGCATCTTACCTAATGCATTTAGTTTTCCTTTAATGCTACTAATTTTAGATGAAGCACTGTCTTTTACTTTGACAGTAATTTTCTTGTTTTTCAGTTTCTTTAAAGCACTAGCAATCTTTTTAATAACAGAAGACGCATTACCTTTTGCTTTAATAGAAATACTCTTAGATTTTAATTTCTTGAGAGATTTAGAGATAGAAGAAATGGTTTTCTTTGCATTTCCCTTAACCTTAATAGAAATGCTTTTGGATTTCATGCTAGATAAAGATTTCTTGATAGAATCAATCGTCTTTTTAGCATTGCCTTTTGCATTTACTTTTACAGTAGTAGTATCTGACTTACTTGAAGTAGTGTCGGTCTTGCTTTGTTTGCTAGTTTTACCACTTGAAGTGCTTGATTGTTTAGGTGCCGTATATGCTCCTCGTCCTGTTTGATCAATTGCATTACCAAGGTAATTATTCTTGACCATATTGCTTGTAGATTTTTGAGAAACTTTACCGTTTTTACCAATACCATATTGTGTCTTAATTTGCGTTACATGCTCATCTTCGACACTATTCACTGCTTTTTGTGCTTCCTCTGCACCTTTTTTAGCGCCAGAAGCATCAGCTGTATATGTAGTCTTCTTTTCTTTTGGAACTTTATCTGCCTCAGATTTAGTTTCTTTCGCTTTCTTTTTAGCGTCAGAATTATCACCAAGAATTTTAAGTGTCTCAGGATCAAGATAATCTTGAAGCATATCCAATAAATCTTCACGTTTTTGCTCAATCTGTAAACCAATTTTGATCTTTTCTTCACCAGAAGCAGAGTTATATTGCTTTACAAGATTTTGGATTTCATTCTGAATCCCATTTGCTTGCGTTTCAATACTAACAGGAATTTTAATTCCTTTGGTTAATCCTTGCTGACCAATATCTTTACCACCAGTAAGTTTAGCTTGGATTTCAGCAGAAGCTTCTAACTGTGTCTTAACAGCTTTTTGTTTTGCTTCGGTATCTCCATTTAAATCAGCAGCCTTGTACTGGTCTTTTGCTTCTTTGATTTGTGATTGCAGGGAAGAAATATTGACCTCAAAATCAATAACCTTTGTCCACGTATCAGGAATTTCCTTACCAGCTTCTTTTGCTTGATCAATTTGTTGACGCCAAGCCTCAATACGCTGTCCTTCTTCGTCCCCTGCGGTTCCACCATTTTTCTGCCATGTTTCAGCCCAACCATCAAGTTTACTCTGAGCTTCTTCATACTGTTTCGTAAGAGAACTGAAGTTGACATCAAATCCATATGTTTTCAGATTATTAAGTAAAGCTTCAAATGGTTCTACACCCATACCAAATTTCTTAGCAGCAGAAGCAGTAGAATCAATATTGATTTTCCATTTCTGAGTTTTCTTATCAAAGTCTGCCAGAGCTTTACCAGAGTCATTTGTTTTTGCTTTCAGATCATCAAAGAAAGTGTATACACCAGAATTATCTTCTGTGAAATATTTCTTCAGATTATCATAATTCTCTTTAAAGTTCTTTGCATCCGTTTTGCCAGTTGGTGACATCATTCCTGCAAATGTTTTGAACTGATCCGTACCAACTTTACCTTGATCGTACTCTTCTTTAGTTTGCTTCATTCCAGAAACAAGAGTATTATAAGCAGAATCATCATCATCTGTATCAAGCGCTGCTTTATATCCTTCTACAGTATAAGAAGCAGAAGCAGCAGAACTATTTAACATTTTCAGACGTTCTTTTAACTGATCTACAGAACCAGTAAATATATTTGTCTTATCCGTAACAATATCGAATGCATTTGACAAGTCATTTAAATTCAAAGAATCTGTAAACTTAGAGATATCTTGATTCTTAAATGTGTCATTTAATGTTTCCTGCATTTTGGCAATATCTTTACCAGTAGAAGACAGTACATTGTCTTTGTCATCAAGCTTAACACCAAGAGTTAATGCCAACGTATCTTTATCAATACCAGTAGATTTCTGTAATGCAGTAAATTGATCATTCACATTTTGTTGCCATTTATTGGCGTTCATTTTTCCATTTGCTTGTGTTTTCTGGAAGTCTTTGATTTGGTCTTGTACGTCTTTATTCTGAGTAAGCTTTTTAGTAAGATTTTCAACAGTCTTTTCTTGTTTATCAAGATAATCTGTGTCTAACATTTTAGATGGATCAATATCCATATTTGAAATAAAGTTAGATGCAAATGTTTTTGTTGTCTGATCTAATTTATCATACCCATCAACCGCCTGAGAGATATTAGATAAAGTGTTTTTTCTAAAACTATCAGAATATTTCTGTAATTGATCGTAATTTGTCTTTGAGGCTGCCAATAATTTCTTGAGATTCTTTGTGTCATTCTTTCCGATAAATCCTTCAGAATTAAAAGTATCTGCATTATTAGCAAGCTCTTGGATTTGTTTAGATGTTAATTTACTAACATCAACTTTCTCTTTCCCAAGAATTTTGGCAGCCTGTTTTTGAAAATCTGTATTAGAATACAAAGATTGTCTAACGGATGCTTCGTTCATGGTTAATCCGTCTTTGGCAAGATTTTTAGCCGATCTAAACGTATATGGTAAAGAGCGTTTTAGATTTGTGCCAAGACTTTCGTCAGCGAATGTACTTCCGTATAATGATTTCTGTGCCTTTAATGCCATAGAATCATTCTGGATACTTACATTCTTTTTACTAGCAATATCTTTCTTGCTTTGATCTGCTAATTTTTGATATTTGTCAATCGTATCTTGAATAGCAGTGTTGTTATTGATTAAAGCTTCACCCTCTGAATTATATCCAGTAACAAGGTCGCCATTTAACTTCACTAATTCTTTTTTGATTGCTAAATATCTTTCATATTGACTTGTTGACAATCCGATATTTTCATTCGTATTAGAGTCAACACCAGAAGATAAAGTATTGAATTCTTCCTGTAATTTCTTAGCCTGCTTAACCTTGTTATTATTTTTATCAATCTTCTTATTGTATTTATCAAGATTTTTCTGACCTGCGTTCAATTCATCTTTTCGCTGACTCTGTATATTAGAATGAATTGCTTTAATTCCTTCAAATGCAGCAAGTACGGCTAGAAGAGGGAGATAGGATTTTAGCGTTGTACTAAGACCAGATAATACAGATTTTATGCTTGATCCTAATGATTTAATGCCAGATTTTGCTTTTTCAACACCGTTTGCTACACCAGTTCTAAATGTTTCTCCAAGTTTAGATGCACTTGAATTTACATTATCAAGGTTAACTTGTCCGAGATTTGAAAGAGCTTCTTTGGTAGTTTGAGCCTCTGAAGAAACTTTGGAAAGATTTTTAGCACCTGATTCTTTTGCTGGTATAATTTTTTTATTATTTTTTAACTTTAATGTTTTCTCTACATCTTGTGGATCAATATGCGTAACTTTATCAGAGCGACCAATATATTGTAAGACAGATTCTGCCAAATCTTTTGTTCCGCCATTTTTTATAATCTTGTCATAAATGGCACTGGAATCGAGTGCGGACCCAGCAAATGACTCGACGAATCCTTTAAAATTATTATTTTGAGGATTTAATTCATTGGCACTCAGTTTATTTAAATCTTTAACTTTCTCAACAAAATTACCTAAATCCTTAAGTGACAAAAGTGGTAAATAGTTTATATCGATTGCGTTTCGATATATATAATGATATAATTTTGTTAAGAATTTTATTTAAAGGAGTATGAATAATGAGTTTAATAAAATGTGTAGAATGTGGAAAAGAATATTCCTCTAAAGCGCCTAATTGCCCTAATTGTGGTTGTCCAATAGAAGAAACATTAAATGAAATATGCAGAGAAGAAAAGAGTGTTATTATTTGCCATGAAGCATATGACGTATCTGAAATATTATCAAATATAGAAAACGGAGTAGACGACCAGATAAATATAGATGCAATAGCTGAGGCTGCCGAAATATCTGAAAGTGCGGCATACTGCATATTGCAAGAAATTAAAGAAGGAAACTTCTTGCCGTGGACTGAAGGTAGCTATGGTAATCTTACAAATCCAAAATATCAAGAGAAAATTAATCGAAGAAATGAACAAATTGCCAAGCAGAGAGAAAATCTTCCTCATTGCCCAAACTGCAACAGTACCAATATCAAAAGAATTACCACTGGCTCCCGTATGTTAAGCGGTTTAACATTTGGTATTCTAAGTTCTAATATTGGTAAAACATATCAATGTAATAAATGCAAATATAAATGGTAGGAGTACGCAAATGAATTTAAACAAAGGACATGCCTTGATTGCTGTTCTATCAATTTGTTTATCATTTAGTGTTGGAACTAATATCAAAACTAGCGAAGAACATAAAAAAATAAGGTCAAAATACGAAGATGTAAAAGGTTCTTATGATGATATTTATTCACGTTATTATGATCTTTCCAAAGAGAATGATAAAATACAAGAAGATTTGAATCGTTCTAGTGGAGAATATAATGATCTATGGTATAAATATACGTCACTAATTGACAAATACGATAAGTTAAAAGCAAAATATAAAGAGGTAGCAAAACCGAAAAAATCTACATCAAAGAAATCATCTAGCTCAAACAATACCAGTTCATCATCAAATA
>OKSA01001135.1_pt1 | contig 25015 bp, 31 predicted proteins | sample 1601181 | NCBI WGS metagenome assembly OKSA01 (sample SAMEA3541538, study PRJEB24748) | human gut metagenome | biome: human gut; feature: human-associated habitat; material: faeces | place: China | collected 2012
GCCCCAGGGCGGCTTCTCTTGCCGCTTTGCGGCAATTCACCTTCTGTCGTCAGAATTGACGATTAAAATTATTTGCCGCCTGCGGGCGGCAAAGTCTGCGACGCTTTTTCCCGTTTTTCTGCCCGTATGGGCAGAAAATGCGGCGGATGTAGGTTGATGGGTTTTGCGCCGATTGGGGTGTGGGGGCCTGTTTGCCGCTGGTCGCGGCAAATGCGGCATGGGGATCATGAAAAGACCGCTGCGGCGTTTCGCAGCGGCCTTTTTTATCGTGTTTACTGTTCCGTCAGGACGCGGCGGACCTCGCCGGTGAAGTAGAGCGAACCCCAGGAGCAGATGGCATCGTCCTCACCTGCAAGCGCTAAGACGCGGCGGACGCCGTCGTCGGTATCCTTGGCGGGGACGGCCTGCACGCCCTGTGCGTTCAGCCACGCGGCGAGCTCGTTTTCATCGAGTGCGCGGGCAGAAGGCGGCGTGATGACGACGAACGCCTTGGCGAGCGGGAGCGCGCGGCGCAGCATTTGCTGCCAGTCCTTGTCGCGAAGCACCCCTGTGAGGAAAATGAGTTTTTTGTCGCCGTAGAGCGCGGCGAGCGAATCCATCAGCGCGTCGACGCACTGGGGATTGTGCGCGCCGTCAACGATGAAGTCCGGCCCGCGGCGCAGAAGCTCGAGCCGTCCGGGCCACTGGGCGTGGGAAAGCCCCTCGTCAATGGCCTCGTCCGTGAGCTTGTCCCAGCCGCGCGAGCGCAGCGCGTTGCACACGTCGATGACCGTCAGCGCGTTCAAGAGCTGATACTCGCCGAGAAGCCGCAGGTGGTACGGCCCGCGGCCGCGGTATTTGAACTCTTGACCGTCGAGCGAGGACGAAATGCGCTCAAGCTTTTCCTGCGCGGTGATCGTGAGAGCCACGTCCTCCTGCGCGCACTTTTCGCGCGCGACGTTCTCCACGCCCTCGCTCTGGCCGAAGAGCACGGCGTGTGAGCCATGCTTGATGATGCCGCATTTCTCCGCAGCGATCTTCTCGACCGTGTCGCCGAGAATGGCCGTGTGCTCCAAGCCGATGTTCGCCACGACGCAGACCTCCGGCGCGGGGATGACATTCGTCGAATCCATGCGCCCGCCGAGACCGACCTCGAGCGAGACGATGTCGCACTGCTCCTGCACGAAGTACAAAAAGGCGATGGCCGTCATGATCTCAAAGCCCGTGGGCATTTCGCTCATGCTCTCCGCCGCGTTCCGCACGGTGTTTGTGAGCGAAATGAGGGAGTTGTCGTCGATCTCTTCCCCGTTCACGCGCATGCGCTCGTGGAAGCGCAGCAGGTGCGGCGAGGTATAGAGCCCCGTGCGGTACCCCGCGCGCTGGAGCACGGAGGCGAGCATCGCGGCGGTAGAGCCCTTGCCGTTCGTGCCCGCGATGTGGACGAATTTGAGCTTCTGCTCGGGATTGCCGAGCAGACCCAGAAGCTCGCGCGAGCGCGCAAGGCCCGGCGCGCTCTGCTCCCAGTTGTCGAATTGCAGATATTTGAGGGTCTCCTCAATGGTTTGCAGGTCTTTCACATTGTTCACCTGTATTTCCTGTAGAATAAGGCAAAGGCGTCGGCCCTCGCCTGCGGGATTTGATTTATCGGTCGATCTTGCGCAGCATGGCGGTGAATTCCTCGGGCAGCGGGCATGTGAGCGAGACAAGATCCTTCGTCCGCGGGTGGATAAATTGCAGCCCGACCGCGTGCAGGCATTGACCGGTTAGACCCGGCACGGCCTTTTTTGCGCCGTAGACCGTGTCGCCCAGGATCGGGTGGCCGAGGTAGGCCATGTGCACGCGAATTTGATGCGTGCGGCCCGTTTCGAGCCTGCACCGCACATGCGTGTAGCCGGGATAACGGGCGATGACCTCCCAGTGCGTTACCGCGCGGCGTCCACCCGGAACGACGGCCATGCGCTTGCGGTCGCGGCTGTCGCGCGCGATGGGCGCGTCGACCGTGCCGCTGTCCTCACGTAAGTTGCCGACCACGATACACTCATATGTGCGCGCGAGCGTGTGGTCGGCCAGCTGGGCGGAGAGGAACTGGTGCGCGTAGTCGTTTTTTGCCGCGATGATGAGCCCGCTCGTGTCGCGGTCGATGCGATGCACGATGCCGGGGCGCAGCGCGCCGCCGACGCCGGAGAGACTGTCGCCGCAGTGATACAAAAGGGCGTTCACGAGCGTCCCGTCCGGATGGCCCGGCGCGGGATGGACGACGAGCCTGCTCGGCTTGTTGACGACGATGACGTCGTCGTCCTCGTAGACAACGTCCAGAGGGATGTCCTGCGGAACGGCGTCGATGGGCGCGGGCTCTTCGGGGGTGAATTCGATCTGCTCGTGTCCCATGAGCTTGTAGCTCTTGTTCGGTGCTTTGCCGTTCACGAGGACACGCCCGTCCTCGACGGCTTTCGCCGCGGCGGAGCGGGTCAGGTCTTCAATTGCGCGGGCGAGGCAGGCGTCGAGCCGCGTACCGGCATCGGCTTCACTTGTTTGCAGCAGGATCGGTTCCATCGACCTTGTTCCCCCAGTTTTTCTCGTCGCTCTTGCTGTAAAAGGCAAGGTAGTAAATCAGCGCGCAGACCGTGCCGCACACGACGAACACATCCGCCACATTGAAGACGGGAAAGTCCATGAACATCGTGTCCAGCATGTCAACGACGTATCCGAGGCGCACGCGGTCAATGAGATTGCCGATGCCGCCGCCGAGGATGATCGCGAGCGACCACTGGCCCAGCGGATGGCGCACGATCTTGACGAGCAGCCATGCGATGGCGCACATGCCCGCCGCCGTCAGCGCGATGAGCAGCCACCGTGCGCCCGAAAAGCTCGACCACGCCGCGCCGTAGTTGTGCACGCGCGTGAGCTGTAACAGCGGCGGCAGCAGCGGCTCCGATTCGCCGAGCGACATTGTGTTCACGACGAGGAATTTGACGGCCTGATCCGCCGCCACGCAGAAAACCGCCGCGAGGGCAAGGCAGACCGCCTTGCCCTTTGAGCGTCGGTAAAATGCAGCGTATAAAATCACCATCAGCGCCAGCGCGCCGAAAAAGATCCACAGGATCAGCCCTCCGATGCTGCCGGAGACGACGATCTGTGTCGTGCCGTCCGCGCCGCCGATCACGCCGATATCGTTCATTCGCTCTCCTCTTCTCCTGCGGGGGTGTTTTCCGCAGGCTCTTCGATCGCTGGTGCGGTCTTGGCGACCTCGACGATCAGAATATCGTCTGCCTGACGGAGCGCGGTGCGCTCAGCCTCAGGCAGCTCCATGGCGTCTGCTAAGTCATGTGCCGCTTCGGCCACGACGAGGTAGCTGACGTACTCGTCATTTTCCGCGTACACGGCCATGCCGCGCTCGTGCAGAAATTCCGCCGCCGCGGGCACATCCAGCGTGATGATGGCATAGCCGCCGCTTGCGTCGGCGGAGCGGTCGTCTGCGCCGTCTTCCGCGTCATAGGTGTCGAACGGGCTGGCGTCGGCCTGCACGCCCTCCTTCTGCACGGCGGAATAGCTGTAGGTAAAGTCCTCCGCCGTGTTGCCGGACGCAGCGGGCGCACTCGCCGTGTCATTGCCGTTGGTATTGCAGTCCGCAGCGCTGTCGTTGCTGCTGACCATCGCGGGCGCCAGCTTCCACGCCGCGGCCGTGACGACAAGCAGCGCAAAGCACGCGGCCAGCACGCGCGGCCATGCGCGGCGGTGGCGTGATCTCGCGCGCTTTTCCTCATGCACCCGCTCGAGCACGCGCTCGGAAAAGCCCTCCGGCGCGTCGAGCTCGGGCATTTCCTCGAACATCGTGTGCACGATCATCAGTTCCGAGAGATACTCCCGGCAGTTCTGGCAGTGCTCTACGTGCGAGAGCACCTCTTCCTTTTCATTTTCGCTCAATTCTCCGTCCACAAAGGCAGAGAGCGCGGCGGCGTACTGTTCACAACATTTCATTTGGCGCTCATCTCCTCACGATTACATTCTGTAACTTTTGACGAAGCAATTTCAAAAAAGTTCCCGTTTCCGGATAAAAAGTTGCGCAAAAGTGATCGGCCCCTGCTGATGCGCGATTTGACCGTGCCCAGCTCGATCGACGCGCTTTCTGCGATCTCGGTGTAGCTCAGGCCTTCGATCTCGCGCAGGATGAGCACCTTTCGGTACTCCTCCGGCAAGGCGGAGAGGCCCTCCTGCAATAATTTCTGTGCCTCGCGGTGCTCGACCGTCTCCTGCGGCTGGGGCGAGGTGTCGACCGCGTCGACAAACAACTCCTCGTCGTCGAGCGAGACGCTGCCGCTCTGTTTTTTTCGCCGCCGCAGCGTGTCGATGCAGGCGTTCGTCGCCAGACGGTAGATCCACGTCGAAAGCGATGACTCCTGTCGGAAGCGGTCGATCCCGCGCCAGAGCGCAAGAAAGGCATCCTGCGCGGCCTCCTCGGCGTCCTCGCTGTTGCCGCACATGCGGAAGCACAGCGTATACACTTTTTTCTCATATTGGTGGATCAGCTCTTCGAAGGCGGCTTCATCCCGCTTTTGAAGGCGCGCAATGAGTTCCCGTTCGTTCATAGCTTTTTATCTGATCCTCAGCGCAGATCCCGCTTGATCGACGCGCTGAGCGCGTGCAGCTCAGAAAGCGTTGAGAGCTGCACGATCTTCTCCTTATAATAATTCGCGTGGCTGATGCCCTTTAAGTACCAGCACAGGTGATGGCGCGCCTGCAGCATGGCGACGCGCTCGTTTTGATACTGTGCGGCCAGTTCCACCTGACGCACGGCGGTGTCCCACCGCTCGGCAAACGGCGGCAGCGGCGGAATGTCGCGCCCTGAGAGCGCGGCGGCGGACTGCTCGAAAAGCCACGGATTGCCGAAGCTCCCGCGGCCGATCATCGCCATGTCCGCGCCCGTGAATTTAAGGATGCGCACCGCGGCCTCGGGCGAAAAAACGTCGCCGTTGGCGATGACGGGGATGCTGACGGCCTGCTTGACGTCGCGGATCGTGTTCCAGTCGGCCTCGCCGCCGTACATCTGCATGCGCGTGCGCCCGTGCACCGCGACGGCGCTGACGCCCACTTCTTCGAGCATTTTGGCGAGCTCGACGGCGTTGATGCTGCCCTTGTCCCAGCCGCGGCGCATTTTCGCCGTGACGGGTACCTTGACGGCGCGCACGACCGCCTCGGCAATGCGCGCGGCCTTTTCGGGATCCTTCATCAGCGCGCTGCCGTCGCCGTTTTTGACGACCTTGCCCACGGGGCAGCCCATGTTGATATCCAGGATGTCCGCGCCGGAAATTTCGATCGCCATCTGCGCAGCCTCGGCCATGCAGTTCACATCGCTGCCAAAGATCTGCGCGGCAAACGGCTTTTCGCTCGGAAACGGACGAAGCAGCTGCGCGGTCTTCGTGTCGTGGTAGCACAGCGCCTTGGCGCTCACAAGCTCTGTGACAGTGTAGCCCGCGCCTTTTTCGGAGCAGATCTGGCGGAATGCAGCATCCGTTACGCCCGCCATCGGCGCGAGCGCGAGCTTCGATTCAATTTTTACCGTTCCGATCTGCATAGTCCGCCTCTTTTCGATAACAATACAAGTATAGTATAGCATAGCAAGGCCGACAAGTCAAAGGAACAAAACGTGGACGGAGAAGTTTTTTGCAAACAGGTGTTGACATCACGGCGGAGGTATGGTATATTATCTGTTGCCGATATCTGCCGGTGTGGTGGAATTGGTAGACACAGGGGACTTAAAATCCCCCGGTAGCGATACTGTACCGGTTCGAGTCCGGTCACCGGCACCAGTATTCCCTTAATTTCATATATCGCGGAGTGGAGCAGTTGGTAGCTCGTCGGGCTCATAACCCGGAGGCCGTAGGTTCGAGTCCTGCCTCCGCAACCAGAAAAACAGCCGTTTTCTTTACGAAAACGGCTGTTTTTGCAACTTTAACAAGATGTTCTATCTGTGACGAGAAGAAATAATTCAACTTTAGTTCAACTCACTTTGAAAATTCAAGCCTTTTTCAAAAACACGTCAGCTAAAATGTCAGCGTTTTTCCGATCGGCGCTCTCCATCACATGTGCATAGATGTTCGCCGTTGTGCTGACTTGCGCATGACCTAACCGCTTGGAAATAGATACACTGTCCACGCCGCTAAAGTAAAGCATAGAGGCCATTGTGTGCCGGAAAGCATGAGGATTGATATGCGGGAGATCGTGCCGCCTGCTGAACTTGGACAACCAGTCTGTTATGCTGTCCGGGTGCATTGGCTTTCCGTCATCTTGAGCAAACAAAAAGCCCTGTTCTCGGTAATACTCACCCAGCCGCAGCCGCTCCGCGTTCTGCCATGCCCGGTATTGCCGAAGGAGCTGCATCGTTTCCGTTGGCAAAGAAACCCAACGATCCGAAGTCGCGGTTTTTGGCGTATCCTCATATACGCCTATATCCGGCGAGTAAAGGATGTTGTTGCAGATATGAATGCGGTTTCCTGCGAAGTCAACGGCATTCCATTTTAGCCCTAACACTTCACCGCGCCGCGCTCCTGTGATGAGCAGTAAGTGTGTGAGCGTTTTCCATTTTAGCGGTTCTGCGTCCAGTGCATCACGGATAGCTGCAACTTGTTCCGGCTGAAAGTAGTTGACTTCTTTTTTGCTGACCTTCGGTAATGTGGATTTTGCTGCCACGTTGAATGGGACAAGCCCCTCTTTTTCGGCTTGATCCAATACAGTCGAAATCAAACGGTGGTGCTCTAATATGGTCTTTGGCGATAACCCTTCGCCGGTGCGTTTGTTCTGTCCGGGCTTGGCGAGATCGGTGTAAAAGCTGTTCAGGTGATCGGCACGGAGGTCTTTTAACTTGATATGCCCGATTGCGGGATAGATGCGCACTGCCAGCTCCTTATAACGAACGATGGTTGAATGCTTTATTCCTCGCTGCTCTTTCAAATCAATCACATAATTGCAGTATTCCTCAAACTTCAAACGGCTGTCGGAGGTCACACCCTCCCGGCACTCCTTTTCAAAGGTCGCGGCGAAAGCCTCGGCCTTTTTTCTTGCGCTTTTCTCCGTCCATGTGGGCGAGACTTCAAAGGTCGCCGTCCACGGCTTGAGCTGCTTTCCGTCAGAACCACGGCCACGGTGAACGCGGACGGAGTAGGAGATCAGCTTGCCGGACTTGTCCCGGCGTTCTTGAATGTTAGCCATTGTCAGAAATCCCCTTTCTCTTGAATAAGTGCTTTAACTGCAATTCAATGAAGTCGAGCACTTCGTTTTCAAAGGTATTCATTTCTCCGAGGGAAAGTTGAATTGAAGCATGATTATGAGAAATTATATAACCCTCTCGCGCTGCCTTTAGTGCGTCCTCGACGGCAATCTTACCGTGTGCAGAAACAGGTGGACATGATTTGATTTGATAGTTGGCTAACTGTGCAAAACTCAACAATCCTCTCAATAGCAAGTAGCTCTCATGTTTCATTTGAGAAACGGTTACTCCAAATTCTTCTGCATTGTTTTTATAATCGGTAAACCCTAAAAGCCACTCCACATTATACTGCGGGAATTTTTCGGCCATGATCTGAGCCGTTGTCTCCGTAACATTCGCTTTTCCCTGCACCATTGCAGATATAGCTTGCTGCGATATACCAGTCTCCTCACTAAGCTTGGTTTGTTTAATTCCTTGCTCCTTAATAACCTGTTTCAGTCTTTCGCACCGTTTAACGTTAATTTCTGCTTTTGGCCGTGACATTTTGCGCCTCCCCTTAAACAATAAAAACATTAAAAATTGTGTGACTAATTCATGTTTTCATTGTATCATGAAATCAGACGGTAGTCAACGTAAATTGCAAAAATAAATTGAAAGGAGGCTATCACTTATGTTCCGAACAGTTCGGCAAGTTGCACGTTATCTTGAAATCCCCGAAAGCCTTGTACGTCGCCTTGTGGCGCAGGGCGTTTGTCCGGGCGTCTATTCCGGCAATCGTTTCCTCGTGAACGTCGAGGCATTGCGTGAATATCTCGAGGCTAAGAGCCGACAGGTCAAGGAGGTGCAGGCGTGAAACATTATTTGGTGTCCGACCTGCTTCATGAGGGCAGCGAAAATGGCATGACGCTCACAGAATTAGTCCAGCTTACGGGTGAGGATGAACGGTCGATCCGCCGCCGTATTCAGACGGAGCGTAAGGCCGGGAAGTTGATCTTGGCCGACTGCAAAAATGGGTATTTTCTGCCGACAAGCACGCTTGACATTCAGCGCTTCATCAGCTCGATGTCGAGAAGATCAAGGGAGATCGCGGCAATCTCATACGCGGCGGAAGATGCGCTTTTGAAAATGACCGGTCAGGAGACCTTGCGGGGGTGGCAGAATGGCTGAACGAAGAATGTTCGCAAAGTCGGTCATCAACTCGGCTCGTTTCCTGACGATGCCGCCGTCATCGCGCTTGCTTTACTATGACCTCGGTATGGCTGCGGACGATGACGGAGTTGTGGAAGCCTTTACCGTGATGCGGACGACAGGCGCAGCGGATGATGATCTGCGGGTGCTCGTCTCCAAAGGATTCGTGTCACTGCTGAACGATGAGTTGGTCGCTTATATCACGGATTGGAGCACAAATAATCAGATCCGCAAGGACCGATACCAGCCGAGCATTTACAAAAATTTGCTGGTGAAATTGGGCGACGGCAACCAACGGTTAACCGATGGTTTACCAGATGGCAACCAACGGTCAACCCAGTATAGGTTAGGTAAGGATAGTTTAGGTAAGGTTAGTACAGGTGAGGAGAATAAGGCGGCTACGCCGCCACGCGCGAAGCGCTTCAACCCGCCCACGTTAGCAGAGGTTCAAGCCTATGTGCTTGAACGCCAGTCGCCGGTAGACCCGCAGGGGTTCATCGACTTTTACGAGTCGAAAGGCTGGCTGGTCGGCAAGACCCCCATGAAAGACTGGAAAGCGGCTTGCCGAAATGCGGAGAAGTGGGAACGGTGGAACCGCAACGACAGCCGCAGCAAGGTGAAGACCACTGCGGACTACGGAATGGAGGACTTTTTCAATGCTTGATAACCTTGTTCAGAAGTCGCTGGAACATTCCGCTGAGAAGCCGGGTGACTACATAAAGGACGGCGTTCTTTGCTGTGGCGCGTGCGGAAAACCAAAGCAGAAAAAGATCCACTTCCCCAACATGGGGGACAGGCTGGTAGGGATCGCCTGTGACTGCACGGAATCGGAAAAGGCCAGCGCGGACGATGCGAACGATACTGCCGCCTTTGAAACGATGATGGAGCGCCGCCGCATCGAGGATTCTATCGTCGATCCCTCATATCGAAAAGTCACCCTTGCCGATGATGACGGCGCAAATCCGAAAATCTCTAAAATTTGCAGGAAGTATGTCGATCAGTGGGACAAGGTATCGACGGAAAATATCGGCATCCTGTTTCGCGGCCCTGTTGGCACGGGCAAGAGCTTTTTTGCCTGCTGCATCGCAAATGAACTGCTGAAAAAGCGTGTTCCGACAGCGGTGACGAGTTTTCCGCGCCTTTTGAATCTGCTGCAAAACAGCAAAGACCGTCAGGGCTTGCTTGACCGACTGAGTACATACAAACTGCTCGTCATTGACGATCTCGGCGTTGAACGTGATACCGGGTACGCGGCGGAGCAGATTTTTGCAGTCATCGACGCGCGGTGCCGCTCGAATCTGCCAACGATCGTGACTACGAACCTGACGCCGCAGGAGATGGATGCGCCGGAGACGATGCAGTACAAGCGCATTTTCGACCGCGTGGCGGAAATGTGCCCTGTCTCGCTGCTGATAGACGGTGAGAGCCGCCGCATCCAGAATGCCCAGCGCCGCAAGGAGATTGCAAGAGAACTGCTGCTATAAAAAGTGGCCTCCTGAAAACTCAGGAGACCGCCCATGATGAATGTTATCTTATCAATTTCATTTTATCATGGGAGGTAACGATATGCAAGAGTCGAAAGGCGAGCGAACAAGCGAAATTGCAGCAGCGGTACAGGCTGGCAAGGCGGACATTCTAAGCCTTTGGGCGGCGGTTGAACGCTTTGCGTGGCAGCAGACCTTGAGGTGGGTGCGGGCAATGGAAGGCCGTGCGGGTGTCGAGGAAAGTGATCTTCTGCAAGTGGCGTTTATCTCCCTCATGGACACGCTGCCAACATGGGATGTGAACAAGGGTGAATTTCTCACGCTGTACGGCATTAAGCTCAAGGCGGAGTTCACAGAAGCCTGCGGGCAGCGAACACAGCGGACGCGATGTGACCCCATCAACACTGTTTGCCGGTCGATGGACGAGCCGATAGGCGACGAGGACAGCGACCTGACGCTTGGTGACACAATCTCAGATGAAGCAGCAGAAGAGGCCTTTGAGGACGTCGAACAACTGGATTTTCAACAGGCTGTGCAAGCGGCACTTGCACAACTGACGGATGCCGAGCGCGATGCGATTATCGGTGAATTCTGGTTCGGACGAAAGCCAGACCCAAAGTTGAGGCGGGAAGCAATACGAGCCTTGCGGCATCCGCGCATTCGAAAGCCGTTAGTGGAATTTTACCGTTGAAAGAACGATGCAACGTCAGAAAAAACAAAGCCGGAAAGGGGGCTTTTCAAACTTTGTCAAAGAAAATCAGAGATGAGACCATTATTGAAGCGCTGCTGATCTCCGCGACAGTGCGGAGCGCGGCGGCAAAGCTCGAGATCAACGAGCAGACGATCTATCGCCGAAAACGCGACCCTGAGTTTATGCAGAAGTATAACGAGGCACGGCGAGAACGAACCGAAGCGGCGCGAAATGTGTTGCAGGAGCGGGCGCACGCCGCGGCGGATACGCTGGCAACAATCATGCAGGATGCAGACGCGCCCGCACAGACCCGCGTGAGTGCCGCGGCAGAGATTTTACGTCAGACGGTGAAGTACACGGAGATCACAGACATCATGCAGCAGCTTGACGAGCTTGAAGCATGGCGAAGGGAGCAGGAACAGCGATGAAGAAAAATTTTGATATCCGCCTTGCGGCGCTGCGGGAATACCTCAGGTCGCTGTCAGCCGATGAGACGGTCTTCATCGTCGAGGGCGGCGGTGAGTTCCGCACGGCAGAAGATGCGTTTATGTATTTGCGTAAGTATGGCGCGGTGACGCCGGACGGCAAACGCATTGTGCTGTATCCCCATCCTGTTGAGGGCGTTGACGCGTTAAGCCTTTCCCTCTATGAAATGCTTGACAAAGGCATTGAGCGCGGCAAGCTGGAATTGCCAGCGCTGGAGAGTGACGAGATCGGAGGTAAAGCCCTTGAATAACGGAATTAAAGCCCGCATTGCCGCTTTACAGGCGATTGCAGCGCAGAGGCAAGAGGGCGCAGCTATTATGACCCTGCTTGAAAATGGCGCGTGGGCGGCTTGCAGAGCGCCGCAAAGCCCTGCAAAGGTATTTCAGACGGAGCAGGCGGCACGAGATTATTTATCAGACTGCGAAAGCGTTATCATTATCGACCTTTAAGGGAATAGACACATGAACAACAGCAGTATTAAAGCCCGCCTTGCAAAGCTACAGCAAGAGGGCGACAGTTTCCCCGATGTTCTGCGCTGGATCGCAGAAGGGCGCATTTATGATGAGTTAGCGGACACGGAACGCGCGAGGTACGCCGCATATTGGAACACTACGCCCCGCGTCCTTGAAGAACTGGAATTTGCGGCAACCGGCACACTTCACAAGCCACTTGAGCGACGACCAAAGCCGCCAACGCAAGAAGAGCATAGAGAAATCATCAAAGAAATTGAAAGGATGGTCTATGGACGTTTTGAATGAATTTCCCCTTGTAGATGAACACGGGAAAAGATACCGCGAGTTCGGGCGCGGATGCCGAGAGTATGCGCCGACTATCGTAACAACTGCTGGGGAAGTTCCGGCGGGCACGGTCATTTGCAAGCATACTGAGCCGGAGGAAATCACGCCGAAAAAAGATTGCCCCTTTCAGGGCGGCCTATATCCCCGCTGCACAGAGGATTGCAGCTTTTACGAAAACGGCAAGTGCAAGCCGGGAACAGCGCAGGCGGGCAGGCGTTGCCCGCTCCCCGCGCATTTGACTTGCGGCGATAGCTGCATGATGTATAAAGACGGGCGCTGCACCATCTTTGCAGCAGAAAGGAAAACGAAATGAGTTATTTAAGATCGTTCACAGGAAGCAAACAGGATATGGCGCGAGTTTTGAAAATCGAGCGAATGATCCGCGATTTGACTAACATTGACGCTATCCGCGAGATTGAGCAATTCATGGGTGAAAATCGTGAGCTTATCGCAAGAAACAGCGAGGGCGCAAACGCAAGCAACCGAGACAGTAAAAACCGCGAGTATTACGCAGTTTTCAGAGAAATCACAGGAACGGAGGATACCAATGTCTACTAAGTACAACCACTTTGCAAGAGAACTTGACACGGCTTTCCGCACCGCGAGAAGCGAATACGCCGCAGTTTATGAAGAACTGATCAAAGCGAAGGAGAACGCAAGCGCGGCGGGCTTAGATGCCGTAAAGAAGCAGATTGCCACGCTCCAGCTCCAAGAGACGGAAAAGAAAATGCGACAGGAAACGGAGCGCATTTGGACGGAGTTTGACGCAAAGGCCGCAGACCTCCGCCGCGCATTGGAAAAGGAAGTACAGACAAGCAACCTTGCTGATCCTTCCGCCATTGACAGCAACGCCGTGGAGCTGATGAAAACCGGCGTTCTGACGGTGGATGATTATTTCAGCTTTGCGGACAGATACGACGGAAACCCGACCATGTTAAAGCTGATCGGTCACTATGCAAAGGAAGCAGCAGACAGCGCCGACGACCGAAAAGACAAGGTTGCTTTAACCGTTCTCGCGCAGGATTGCGCCAAAGGCACGGGAAAAACCTTGAAAGCGTGGGACAGTATGATGACCGCCGCCAACTATTGCAGCGGGCGCGGCGGCAGCGGCAACCGGCGTCCTACTCCCGGCGTAACGCTCAGCATGGGCGAATGGTGGGAACAGCTTTCCGGCGAGACCGTCGAGAACTTTTAAGGAGGGCTTACATGGGCTTGATGATCTGCGGCGCGGTGACGTTTGCTGTCGGTGCATTCTTTGGCGCAATTATGGTCTCTGTTGGGATCCAGCTTGAAAAGAGGCGATGATATGACGCACAGAGCGAAATGCAATGTCTGGATGCGGAAATACTTAAAAGCGATGAACAAAAACTTTGTTATTGCGTTTGGAATGGGCTATGAAGACGGGGCTGCTGGAAAAGAGCGGCAGGCCCCGCCCTTCCCGGAAGTGGCACAGTCCGGGACGCTGGTATATGCCGCGACGCTCTTTGCGCAGGAGGCATACAACAAAGGTTATAGCTTCGGAAAGGAGGAAACCAAGTGAATCTACTTGATATGTACGTAAAATTGTCAGTGGATGACAGCGGCGTTGATAAGGGACTCGGGAGGGCAAAAGAAAAAGCGTTGAGTTTTGGCGATGTGCTGAAAGCTAATGTTCTCAGCGGTGCTATTGTGAACGGCTTTCAGAAGCTCAGCGGCGCGGTCAAGAATATGTCCGGTCAGTTTATCGAATCTGCCGCGAATGTCAAAGCGGAGACTTCTGCCTTTGAACAGACTTTCGGTACACTCGGTGATGAAGCATCCGCAGCTATCGGACGTGTAGCCAATGAATCCGGCATTTTACAAACGAGACTAAATACGCTGGGCAGTAAAATTTATGCTTTCGCGCGCTCCTCCGGCGGCGACACGACAGAAAGCATGAGCCTGATGGAGCGGGCATTGAAAGCGGCAGCCGACAGTGCAGCCTACTACGATACATCGGTCGAGCAGGCCACGGAAACGCTGCAATCGTTCCTAAAGGGTAACTTTGCCAATGATGCGGCTCTCGGCCTTTCTGCGACGGAAACGACGAGAAATGCGGCGGCAATGGAGCTGTTCGGTCAGAAGTATAACGACCTTTCGGAGATTCAGAAGCAGGAAACGCTTCTGAAAATGGTGGAAGATTCTCAGAGGCTATCCGGTGCAATGGGACAGGCAGCCCGCGAAGCGGACGGATGGGAAAATATTCTCGGCAACCTGAAAGAAACGTGGCGTCAGTTTCAGGCAAATGCGGGTGCGCCATTCTTGGAGAGCTTGATCCCCATTATTCAGAAGATCACGACCGCGTTTCAGGGCTGGATCAACAGCGTCGACTGGGATACCTTCACGGCGAATATTACCGGTTTTGTCAACACGGTCTTAGATAACGGCGATACGATCATTTCCGTTATTGCCGGTATTGCCACAGGTTTTGTGGCATGGAATGTGGCTTCTATCATTCAGGGCGTTGTCGGGGCAATCAAGGCGTTTCAGGCGGCAAACGAAGGAGCGACGGTTGCGCAGGCCGCGCTTAACCTCGTTATGAATGCAAACCCCATCGGGATCGTGATCACCGCTGTTGCCGCGCTTGCCGCATCTGTTATTGCGTTGTGGCATACCAACGATGACTTCCGCAATGCTGTCATTTCCGCTTGGGAAAAGATCAAGGATACCATTTCTAATGCGGTTGCATCGATCAAGACATTTTTCGCTGAAACGATCCCAAATGCCGGAAGAACTGCGGTCAAGTGGTTCCAGAGCATCCCAGATCAGATGCGGGATGTCGGCAGAAACCTCTTAATGGGGCTGTGGAACGGTATTTCCGACAAGGTTGCATGGCTCAAAAGCAAGGTTTCCGGTGTTGTGGATAGAATCAAGAGCTGGTTTACGGGCAAAAACGGTTTTGATGAGCACAGCCCGTCGAAGTGGTCAAACGGTGTCGCCAAGTACGTTATGCAGGGCATGGCTGGCGGATTTGAAAACGGTCTTCCGTCGCTGATGGACAGTGTAGGCGGTGTCACAGACCGCATTAAAAACGGCCTTGACTTTAACGTGGAAAGTGTTGATTATAAGACGTCTATGGCTGGCAGCCTTGCAAAGGCTGTAAACCGCGGCGCTGGCGATGAGACACGACCGATCGTCATTGACTTTACCGCACAGCTTGACGGAAAGACGTTAGTGCGTCAGATGGTACCCATCATGCGAAATGAGGTGCGCGCTGCCGGTGCAGCAATTATCTAAAAAGCCACAGCCGGAGAAAGACCCGGCAGCAGGCGGCAAAAGCCCACAGGAACGCTCCTGTGGGCTTTCTGCGTTACATGAGAGGATCTATCGGCAAACGGTTGACCGTTAAGCATTTGACAACAGTCTGCTTACAGTCCGATAAAGGACAGGTGAAACAGCTTTTGCTGTACTCACACACTGTATTCTTTGCTACTCTTCGGCGGACTCTACGGGCTACTGTACACTTTGGCGCGCATACATGGGAAAGCGGCGTGTTGATCAGATCATGCGCTCGAATGCACTCATCTGTGCTCATTCGGGAGCACCTTCTTTCCGAAAAGCTCGCGTTCGCGCTCGACGGTCATGGTAGCGCCTATGAGCAGCACCTTTCCGACCGGCGTTTGCACGACAGGATAGAATCTGTCATTATCGTTCATAGTGTGACCGCCATGCTTTGCATCAGTTCTTTGACGGATACGCCGGACAGATTAGCGACAAAGGAAAAGCGTGTGCCGTGCTGACGGTACGCAGCCCCGCAGCACGGGCAGACAAACACCGTGGCCGCGCTCATCAGCGGCGTTGTGCAGCGGGCGCAGTAGAGAAGTTTCATGCAGACACCTCGCTTTCTGCGTCCTTAGAGAGCTGTCCAAAGGCTGCCCAGAGGTCTTCTTTGTTTTGAAGAAACTCTGCGTCCAACTGAGACAGGCGGTGATAAGTGCTCCATAGCGCGTCATAATCGGCTTCGGTAGGCATATCATCCCCCTGCGTCATGGCTACCCAGCTTTGCCGCACAGATTCAACGGCACAATGAAGTTGTAAATGGATTTCTTCAAGCTCACTTAGCCGGTGCATAGTTTCTTCTTTCATGCTTTGCCTCCTGCGGCTCTGCGCTTTCTCCGTGGCGCGGCCTTTTCTGCTCTGCGGCCTTCCGCAAATCCGTAATCATACCCGGACATAAAGCAGCTATAGCCTTCCCCGCGAAAATACTTTTTAGCCGCAAAAGCATAGTTATATTTTGGCGCGTAGTAATTTTCGAGAGGATCATACGGAAATTTTTCTTCAAACTCGCGCCAGTCTTTCAAGTCAACCTTTTCTTCTGCGTCTAAGCTGCGGACAATACCAATAACGACGCCGGTTACACGCAATTCATCCAAAGGGACTGTTTCATTTTCTTCTCCGTCTGTGGGATCGCATACAAGGACGGTTTGCCCCTCGATAAAAAGGCGCTGGTATAAGTCTTTCTTTGCTTTGGGGGAGTACATAAGGCAAATACGCCCGTTATAATCTTTACTTTCGGTGTCGATCAAGCAAACATCGCCATCCATGAGAACGGAAAGCTCCGGCCCTTTGCGCCCGCTTACAATGCCGGTTCCGTCTGCTTGGCCGATGATCTTAAACAGTCTCTTCACGGAATTTTTCATAAATAAGAAACTCATTCTGTTTTTCCTCCTTGATTTTCTGCACAGGAGGCGGTAAACTATTACCGGCCTCCCGTGGTGGTTGGCTGTGGCTCCGTGTCTTGCTTTGGTCGGCTGGGACATGGAGCCTTTCTCATGCGATGCTATCTTGATTTTCCGTAGCAGCGGAATGAGAATCAAGCGATTGTTGATCGTTTAATTGCTGACTTAGTAAAGTATCAATCATGTTACAGACTTCCTGTTTTTGCGCATCATTGAGCGTTTTATAAAGTTCTGCTAATAGCTGGGTTTGTGCATCCATTTTGTGGCCTCCTTGTCAATCCTCCTGTGGTGGTTGGTGGCTCTCTGCATCCGGCTTTGGTCGGCGGTGATGCAGAGGGCTTTTTCTTTTCCTCCTTACGTGTGTTATTATAGTTCACTTATTAAGTGAATGCAAGAGAGCAGTTTCTACAAAAGTTTACTTGTTAATATGTCTATAATGTTCACTTGTTAAGTGCTTGCGGAGGGAGTATAATAAAATTGATTAGAAGGGAGTGGTGCATATATCGCCGCAGAAATATACGGAGGCCCGTAAAGAGGGCAATAGGAAATGGGATACTGCGAATCTTGATCGCGTGTCCGTTGCTATGCCGAAAGGTAAGAAAGATATCATCAAGACACACGCAGAAGCCCACAGCGAGAGCGTGAACGGTTTTATCAACCGAGCCATAGACGAAGCCATAGAGCGCGACGAAAGCGCTCCTGCGGCCTCTGAGGGGCAGGGAGAGGGATAATAGAAGAGCGGAGGACGATTCCTCCGCTCTTGCTGCATATAGTGGGGATGTTTTAAAGGGCGGATTTGAAATCCGACCTTTTGGCAGCTTAAGGGCCTCATTTCAAATGAGACCCTTGTGACCGTCCAGATCAGGCGCTCACTGCTCCGATTTGAAATCCGGGCAGTGAAGTGCAGAGACCAAGTGTGCCGGTTCTGTCACTAATGGATAATTGGAGAAATAAGAAAAGGAGAGCGGGACCTCGAGGCTTCGCTCTCCTTTTTGGACGCAAAAGTTAATTTTCTCCGTTGTGTTTCTCAAAAAGTTCCTGAATTGTTGAAACGAGGCCTTTGGCTAATTTTCCACTCATTACAATGGAAGATACAATCTCCTGTTCAACGCCGGTCGAGGTGCCGTCACCAGAACGACCAACATAGGAGGGAGAATTCTGCACAAAACGAATCAAAACTTCGCTTTGATCATCCTTTACAGAGACACTGAATCCATTTGCATAGACGAACATGATAAAACTCCTTTACATTTCCTCGAGATCAGATGAGAGATATTCTGGTGATTGGGTACCTGCGGTATTCCATTTGCCGGGAAACGGTGTGACTCGTGACGAATTTACATAGTGCGGGATAGTCGGAACGAGAGGGGATTGGATTGACAGACCAAGTTTGAAAGCAATACGAACAAAAGACTGAAAGGTGAAATTGTAGTCGCCCTTTTCCCATTTAGAAACCATCCCCTGAGAGACACCCATGAATTCGGCAAATTCTTTTTGTGTCATGCCACGCTTGATGCGCTGGGCAATAATCTCACCACAGACAGATGCCTCCATACTGGCGAGCATCATATCTTCCGCAGAGAACGAATCAGAAAGATTCGTTAGTAAATCATTCATTCCCTGAGACATGGTAAAATTCCTCCTTTATTTGTTTTAGGCGGGAGAGCGCGGGTTCCTTATACGGAGTATAATCAGTCTTACGCTTGCCGCCCCGTTCATAGAACGCAAGCAACAGAACAGGTTGGCGATTTGGTAGGAAGGAATATAGAATTCTAATATTGAAATCCGTTCCGGCAAGATGCATGCTGAACAGCCCATCGCCAATTGATTCGAATTCCTTGTGGCGAACAGCTAAAGCACCGAGAGATTGCAGAAAACTTAGGCGCTGGATAAAGATTTTGAATACAGAAAGCTCATTACCCGTTTCAGCAACTATTTTTACCAATTCTGAGACGAGTGTATCAGAAACTTCAATGGACTCAAGGTAATCCATCCAGTAGCGTCGTACTTCATCTATGTTCATCTTTCTCTCCCATTCGACAATATTACTCAAAAGTAATATTGTGTATTTATAGTATTACCTAAAGATTCGAATGTCAACTAAGAGTTTATGAATTTTTTGTAATTTATATGGCTACATATCTTAACTGCATCTGGCGAGAATTTGTATAAGACAATACAACCATATAGGATTCTTTGAGATTTGTCAAATAAAGTAAAAAAAGAGATATCGTATAGAAAGAAGTTTTTTTCACAGGCATATGGGAATCAAAAGAGAGGCGAGTTTATGAGGCCAGAATGGCACCGCTATTTAGACGGATACAAGCCGATGTATACGGAACTTCGAGGTTCACACTTTTCGGTATATAAGGGCATTGACTCAAAGATATAGGAAGTTGAGAGAATATTAAATAGTGTAATGGAGTTCAACAATAATTCAACTCCATTACAAAAAGTTCAACTATTTTACTCGACGATATAAAACGAGGGATTCAAAAAACGTAGTAAAATCAATACTTTGCGCGACATTGCATCACGATAGCAAACGCCTTGTTTGGAACTCATAACCCGGAGGCCGTAGGTTCGAGTCCTGCCTCCGCAACCAGAAAAGTCCTGAAACCAGTCGGTTTCAGGACTTTTTTCTAACCTTTTGACAGAAATTAGAAAACGCAAAATAACGCTTTCTAACACTTTTCTAACCCATTCCGGCAAAAGGCTGTTTTTGGGCACAAAAAAACAGCGAACGCTAATAAAATGTCCGCTCCCAAGATCATCTTGATCTCGGGAGCGGTTTTTTGCACTCAGATAGCTGTTAGATCAGGTGCGATATTCTGCGGTAGCAGTTCCCCCAGCCGCTCCGACATACTGAGCACCATTTGCTCATGTGCGCCCATGCCAGAATGAATGTAGGTGTCGGCAGTGAAGTTGTAGTTGCTATGACCCAGCCATGTTTGAATGTCTTTGAGCGAGTAGCCAAGGTATAGCATGATCGTTGCGCAACTATGCCTCAGGTCGTGAAAACGAATGGGGCGCAATCCATATTTATTGAGGATATAAAAAAGGATGATCACTTCAAACGGAAGTGGTCATCCTTTTTCTATGCCGAGCAACCAGTCTGTTGATACATTCAGTGCTTCCGCAATGATAGGAAGCTCAAAGTCAGGGACAAGGCGTTTACCGCTTTCAATTCTGCTGATTGCCATTTGGCCCATTTGCAGGCCCGCTACTTGCAGTCGTGCCGCAAGCTGATCCTGTGTCAGTTTTGCTTTGGTGCGTGCAGACTTAATCCGCTCGCCGGAGATATTGCATTTGCCGTCTAACGTGTATAGCCGCACCGTGTCGCCCCCATCATAATCATCTTTGACATATTCTTTGTTGACGGTAACACAAATATGAGCTATTCTTATAAAAAATGATTAAGGAGGCCGAGAATACTTCACTTTTTGAGGAGAGAGAAAACCATGAAATGTAATGTCCCGGAAGATTTCTGATCTGGATCAGAGAATTCAAGCCTTTACCCATCTCAGCGATCAACAGAAACTCGACGCGATTGGCGGTTGCCATGATGTTTTGTTCCTGCTAAAGAGCTTTGATCTCGATATCAAGATGCGCTACCCACTGGGCAGCGTGCTTGGCTATGCCATTCCGGGTTTTCCTTGCAACGCATTGATTGAGGATACAAAACCAGAGGAATGAACTCTGTTGATGTAGTAAAGCTTGCTGGTCTAAAGATGTAGCTATTCAGATAATTGAATTCGGTTGTCTTACTCAAGCATAAAAGCGCTGGTATCCTCTAAAGTTTTCCCTTTAGACGAAAAAATAAAGAAGGATGAGCAGGGATGGGATAAAACAAGTACTGCGCAGAAATAGTACATAAGGTATTGAAATAGCAGGAGGGAGGACGAACTAAAATCGTCCTCCCTCAGCTCATAGATTAAAAGGTTTTGCGAAATGCGCCGGGTCTGAGCGAAACAGATGAAGCGTGGTCTGAAAAGCTGCTGCCTGCGCACGTCTCGGAAGAATGCTATATGCCGCAATAAAGAAGGCCACCATCTCGACGAGAGCAGTAGTTCTCCTTGAGATGTTGGCTTTTTTACATGCATAGATTTTACGCTTACCAAAGGTCGCAGGTATCATTGCACCATAAAAATGATCGTCGGTGCAAAACACACCGGGTTTTGCAACTTAGCTGCACTTGGCTAAAAGTGGTGCGCGGAAAAGAAAAACGAAATGCGGATCACATGATTTTCAATGGCCAAAAACGGCAAAAAGATTCGATCACTTTTGGAGAGTCTCATTAAAAAGTGCCCATTGAATAACTGTTTGCACAATGCTATAATCCAATTTATACGTCAATAAAAACAGTGGGTTAGAGACTTTCTTCACACCCCATAAAAGGAGAGACGATCTATCATGGACATCAAAGGAGATTGGAAAAAGCGGGCCGTCAGCGGATTGATGGTGCTGGCAATGGCGCTGAGTTTGCTGCCAACTTCTATTCTGGCGGCCGATACGCGCAGCGTTACGGACAACGCCATCAAAAACGGAAGCTTTGAGGAGCCTGCGTTTGACATCAAGGATTCGCCGCAGTGGCCTGCAAAGGAGGTTCCTGGCTGGGATACAACGGCATCCGACAAACTGATCGAGTTCGGATCGACGCGGAGGAGCGGAAGTGTCCCGCATATCAATGGAAGACCGAACGTTCCGGACGGATTTCAGTTTGCGGAGCTGAACGCCGACGAAGAGAGCACGCTCTATCAGTATGCCACGACGGTCGGCGGCAATGTGTATGAGTGGGGCCTTTCTCATCGCGGCCGCGATGGCGTTGACCAGATGGCGCTCATCATCGGCCCGAAGCAGGACGTTGACCCGGCCAAGCCGAGTGCAGACGGAAAAGACCAGTTCATGCGCATGACGGACTGGGTGAAGAGCCATGCTGAGAAGCTGGGTGTGAAGATTCCGGTTACCGGCTGTACGCAGAAGATCACGGTCTACTCCAAAAAGTTTACCGCAGACGGCGGCTTCCAGAATGATATCGGGGATGCGTTCAGTGCTTTGCCGTCTAACGTGTACACGGAGAAATGGAATGTCTGGATCATCGGCACGAATAACAACGCCTGGGACAATTACGGCACGAACAGCCCGGCCTATGCGGCGGGGAAGCTTGCGTATAGCTGCCGCTACGCCGTGCCGGACGGGCAGACGGAGACCGTCTTTGCCTTCTGCTCCTATTCTGCGGCAGGCGGTAAGACATGCGGCAATCTGATCGACAATATTTATTTTGACCTCTTCCAGACGCTGTCAATCAGAGCGTCCGGCGGCGGTACGGGCTCGATGACCGTCTCGGCGGATGGGAAGGGCAGCACGATAAAGGTTTCCGACAGCGAAACCAAGGAAGCAGTGGTGGCTGACGGCAGCACCATCACGGTGCAGGCGGTCAAACCGAAAGACAGCAATGTTCAGTTTGTCGGCGCGTATGTCACGCGCCGGACGGCGGAAGGTCTGGAGCAGGTGTTCATTCCTGTGACAGACAAAGGCTGGAGTGAAGCCGGCGATACGTACACCTATCAGCACCGTGTGGAGGAACCGGCGGATATCGTGCTGGTGTTCATCAAGTCGCCCACGGTCATGTACGACGCCAACGGCGGCCAGGAATATGTTTATGAGCGTGATGCGACAGAGCCGAAGAATACAGTCTCCTTTGCGGAGGATACGGGGCGGACAGAGTATACCTCGCACGCGGCGCAGGCGCCTGCGGACTGTGAAGATACGTGGCAGTTTCAGGGCTGGCTGCTGGTGCGCAGCAAAACGCTTCTGCCCGCTAAACATACCGTGACCTATGATAAGGAAACGGATACGCTGACATTTACCGATAACGGTTCAGAAAGAGGCAGTGCAAAGGGCGGCGCGACGCTCATCGCCCAGTGGAAGTGGCGTCAGCGTTTCGTCACCGCCTCGCGCGTGAAGGGCCCGGACGGCACGGCGAGCGATGATTTTCAGGTAAATGCGGACTGCGGCACGGTCTCGGTGAGCGGCGACGTGTGCCCGAGGGACAATCCTGCCATAACAGACTATTTTGCTTCAGACAACGAGTTGGTCACGGCGACTGCGACGGCGAAACAAGGATACTGCTTTATCGGCTGGTATCAGCAGGTCGACGGCAACAAATATGAGCTCGTCAGCAGCGAGCCGACGCACAGCTATAACGTGAGCCGCGAGGGCGTGCAGACGATCTACGCCCGCTTTGCCCCCACGCATACGGTGACGTATCAGTGGACAAAGACCCAAAACGAATGCCCGACGGATAAGGAACTGGAGGCAGCGGGAAAGACGCTTCCTGCCGCTGCTACCGTGATGGACGGCGATAACTATCCTATTTCGACGGTTTACAAGGCAAATGAAACGAGCATTCCCGGGACCAAGCAGGAGAATGACGTGACGGTTTACGGCAAATGGACGTTTTCCGGCTGGCGCGATGAAAAAGGCAATATTCGCAAGGAGAATCTTGCGGATGTCCGCAAGGACCGCACGCTGACGGGCTACTGGACGTTCGTGTCGAATACCAGATTTACGCTGACCTATCAGGTGGCGGAGGACGGCATCTGGACACCGAGCAATCTTTCCGCACTGGCTGCTGCGAAGCAGTATTTCCACACGGAGCCTGTCACTGCGGCAAAAGCGCCGACATACACGTCGGGTGAGCTTTACGTCGATTCGAAGCTGACGCTCAAGGGCACGTGGACATTTGGCGGCTGGAAGCGCAGCGACACAAAAGATACTGTTGCGGCGGGCGGCGAATTCAACATGCCGGGAAATAATGTGACGCTGACCGGCCAGTGGAGCTTTACACCCGATACGTATACGGTGTCGTATGATATTGGGAAAGGCACCGGCACGAAACCTGAGCCGCATAACAGCTATGATTATTCTGCGCTTCCGGATAAGAGTGGTTGTGTGAAAGCGAGCGGTATTCCGTTTGGCGTGTCGATCAAACTGAGAGACTTTAACGGTACTGCGCCGGATGGGACCTATTTTGCCGGTTGGAGCCTTTTTGATCCGACAAATGCTGACTTGGGTACCATCGAGACGCATGGCCCCGGCGCGGTGGTCGACGATGAGACGCTTCAAATCACGAAAAATGGCAGCCATCACGTGACGCTTTACGCCGTCTACAAGCCAGTGGGCACAGCGACTGTGGAGTTTGACGCCACACCGGCTGAGGGCGGCACCGTGAGCCTCAGCAGCGGCAGCTTCACAGTGGCGGGCAGTACCGTTACAGGCGGCAATGTTGTATCCACTGCTGAACCAAAGGCGGGTTGGCATTTTGTCGGCTGGTACGAGGAAACTGCGACTGGAACGGCAGTACAGGAAGGCGCTGGGAACGAAAAACTGACGGTCACTGCCGAGACGATGGCGGAAAAGCTGGGGCTGCTTTCGAAAAAAGTGAATTCAAACGAAACTCCAGCGCACGAGGTGCGCTATGTCGCCGTGTTTGAACCGAATACGTTTACCGTATGTTTCAATGCGAACGGCGGCGAGGGAAGTATGGGCGATCAGACCTTCGGAGGTGCCAACAGTCCGCGAAATCTGACGAAAAATGCCTTTAGCAAGGCAGGCTATGAGTTCGACGGCTGGGCGGAATATTCCGGCGGAACGGGAACGATCTATCGTGACGGTGCGCTCTTTGAGAATGTGACGACCTATCAGGGAAAACAGATCGAGGACGGAGGTACGATCAATCTCTACGCGCAGTGGAGAGAGATCGAACATGTGACGATCACCTACACAGCCTACCCTGATTCGCTTGGCAGTGTTGCGCTCAATTCGAAGAGCAAAGCAGCGGTGCAAAATGATCCTGCCGTGCAGAGCGAGATCATCTATGAAAAGGTTAATCCTGAAACGGGTGAGATTGTCGGCGCGACAGCCAAGGTGAATCACGGCAGCGTGTTTACAGGCTGGTATAATGACCTTACAGGGAAAAAGGTATGGGATAGCGAAACGTTTGTCCCGCAGAAGCAGAACGGCCGCTATGTGAGCGCAAGCTATGTGGCCCGCTTCCGTCCGTACCGCTACACGCTGCATTATGAAGCCAACGGTGGTACAGGGAAGATGGATGATCAGATCTTCCAGCACGGACAGATCCTCCCGCTGAATGGCTGCACCTATTCCCGCGAGGGATATGACTTCATGGGCTGGTCGATGAGCGCAGATAATGTTAAGCAATTTGATAATAAGGCCGAGGTGGGCTTCAGCAGCCTGTTGCAGACCAGCGATGAGCCGAAAGACAATGCCGAGGCGACCCTTTATGCCGTCTGGAAGGAGCAGAGCGTGACGATCGGCTACGTGTCCAGCGACGCGGAGCTCGGCACGGTGACTGTCGGGTCGGAGACCATCGGGGCTGTGAACGGCACGTCCGACGGTTCGATCGCGCAGCCGAAGAGCGGCGCGCGGTTCGACGGCTGGTACAGCGCCGACGGCACGCTGCTTTC
>OKSA01001142.1_pt1 | contig 24916 bp, 16 predicted proteins | sample 1601181 | NCBI WGS metagenome assembly OKSA01 (sample SAMEA3541538, study PRJEB24748) | human gut metagenome | biome: human gut; feature: human-associated habitat; material: faeces | place: China | collected 2012
CAGCTCAATATCTTCTACTAAAGCGGCGTCTGTGTCCCCAGCAAATTAGTATTTAAATATTTCCTCAGGTACTTTCCCGTATAGGATCTCGGTTCGTCTGAGACTTCTTCCGGGGTGCCGCAGGTTACCATCGTTCCGCCGCCTTCGCCGCCTTCTGGTCCCATATCTATGATGTAATCCGCTGTTTTGATTACTTCTAAGTTATGCTCTATGACGACAACGGTATTGCCGCCTTCTGTTAAACGCTGTAAAATGTCTACTAATTTATGAACGTCTGCAAAGTGCAGTCCTGTTGTTGGCTCATCTAATACATAAATGGTCTTGCCGGTGCTCTGACGGCTTAGTTCTGTCGCAAGCTTTACTCGCTGTGCTTCTCCACCGGAAAGGGTCGTGGATGGCTGTCCTAACTTAATGTAAGAGAGTCCTACATCCCGTAATGTTTCTATCTTTCTTCGAATCGATGGTACGCTCTCAAAGAATTCGCAGGCTTCATCGACGTTCATGTCTAATACTTCAAAGATATTCTTGCCCTTGTACTTTACTTCTAATGTTTCTCTGTTATACCGCTTTCCATGACAAACTTCACAAGGGACATATACATCCGGAAGGAACTGCATTTCAATCTTTAAAATACCGTCACCGGCACAGGCTTCACAGCGGCCTCCCTTTTTATTGAAGCTGAAGCGTCCTTTATCGTATCCTCTTGCTTTGGCATCTTTTGTCATGGCAAATAGTTCCCGGATATGATCGAACACGCCTGTATAGGTTGCCGGATTGGAACGAGGGGTACGACCGATTGGAGACTGATCGATATTGATGATCTTATCTAACTGTTCTGTTCCTTCGATTTCTTTATGTTTACCTGGCTTGATCCGGGCCCGGTTTAATACACAGGCAAGCTTCTTATAGAGAATCTCATTGACAAGGGAACTCTTTCCGGAGCCGGAGACTCCTGTGACACAGGTAAATACACCTAATGGGAACTTTACATCGATATTCTTTAAATTATTTTCCTGTGCGCCTTTTACGGTGAGATAGCCTTGTGGCTGTCTGCGTACTTCTGGAACTGGAATCTTCCTTTTCCCGCTAAGGTAGGCACCGGTAATCGAGTTTGGATTATCCATCAGTTCCTGTGCTGTTCCGATTGCAACGACCTCTCCACCATTCTCGCCTGCTAACGGTCCGATATCCACTATACAATCTGCTTCTCGCATCGTATCTTCATCATGTTCTACAACAATGAGGGAATTCCCCAGGTCACGCAGGCGCTTTAAGGCTAAAATAAGCTTATCATTATCTCTTTGATGTAGTCCGATACTTGGTTCATCAAGAATATATGCTACACCGACAAGCCCGGAACCGATCTGGGTTGCAAGACGGATTCGCTGTGCTTCTCCACCAGAAAGGGTTCCTGTTGGCTGGGAAAGGCTTAAATAGTCAAGACCGACATCATTCAAGAAGCCGATTCGTCCACGTATTTCTCTTAATACCTGCTTTCCGATCAACTGTTGTCTTTCGGTAAGCTGAATCTCATTAAAATAAGAAATCAAACGCTTTACAGAAAGCTTTGTAAGCTCAGAGATGTTGTACTCTCCTACTGTTACGGCCAATGACTCTGGCTTTAAACGCTGCCCATGACAACTATCGCATGGTGTTACCGTCATAAAGTTCTCATACTCTGCTCTCTGGCGTTCCGAATGATTCTCCCTGTAGCGGCGCTGCACGTTACGGATCAGCCCTTCAAACGCAACATCATATATACCTTCTCCGCGCTTTCCTTTATAATACACCTTTACTTCATGACCATTGGTTCCATGAATGATCACATCCTGTGCTTCCTGACTCAGATCACAAAATGGTGTATTTAGATCAAAATGATATTCTTTTGCTAATGCATCAAGAATCGCTCTTGTGTAACTCTTGGCATCTGTACAGGACTGCCACCCCATCACTGTGATTGCTCCATCTGCGATGCTTAATTTTTTATCTGGAATCATAAGATCAATGTCAAATTCCATCTTAAAACCAAGTCCATGACAGACCGGACAGGCACCAAACGGATTATTAAAAGAAAAACTTCTTGGTTCAATCTCGTCAATACTGATTCCACAGTCCGGACAGGAAAAACTCTGACTGAAGTTCAGCTGTTCTTTCCCAACGACATCAACAAGAAGAATTCCTCCAGTAAGCTTCATTACTGTTTCGATCGAATCTGTCAGACGATTCTCAATTCCTTCCTTTATCATAAGGCGGTCTACGATAATTTCAATATTATGCTTCTTATTCTTCTCTAACTGAATCTCTTCCGACAGATCATAAAGATTCCCGTCAATGCGAACACGCACATAGCCGCTCTTCTTCGCATCCTTTAAAATCTTGACATGCTCGCCCTTTCTTCCTCTTACAATCGGTGCCAGCAGCTGAATCTTCGTTCTGTCTGGAAGCTTCATCAAAATATCTACAATCTGGTCTACCGTCTGCTTGGAAATGACCTTCCCACACTTTGGACAGTGCGGAATTCCAACTCTTGCATAAAGAAGTCTCAAATAATCATAAATTTCCGTTACGGTACCAACCGTAGATCGTGGATTCCGGTTCGTAGACTTCTGATCGATTGAAATCGCAGGAGATAACCCCTGAATATCGTCTACATCTGGTTTCTCCATCTGTCCTAAGAACTGTCTTGCATAAGAAGAAAGGGACTCCATATATCGCCGCTGTCCTTCCGCATAAATCGTATCAAATGCCAGGGATGACTTACCGGAACCCGAAAGTCCTGTCAGTACTACAAATTCATTCCTTGGTATATCTATATTAATATTCTTAAGGTTGTGCTCCCGCGCCCCTCGAATACGAATGTACTCCTTCTTTTCACTCATTCACTTTATCCTTTCCTAATTAGATATATCTCTTTATCAAATGCAGCTCTCTTAATTCAAGAATGCCCCTGCTTTCTTGCTCTCCACCTACAGAGGTGGAGTCATCTCATATCTGATATATCTCTTTCAAATGCACCTCTATTAAATGTATCTCTCTTAAAACCAAAAATCTATTAATCCTCATAATCTCTAAGTGCGATCTTGTACTTCTTCAGTTCATCTCGAAGCTCTGCTGCCTCTTCAAAGTTCAGCTCTGCTGCCGCCTTATTCATCTTCTTCGTAAGCTTTGCTATCATTTCCGTAAGCTCTTTGCGGTTCATAGATTCTCTGTCTTTCTTTAAAGCACTATCTTTTGTATGCTTTCCACCAATACCATCCATGCTATCATCACTGTCATTCGTAATTGAGATAACATCACGTACCGCCTTCTGAATCGTTGTCGGAGTAATGCCATGTTCCTCATTATAGGCCATCTGAATCTCACGACGGCGCTTCGTCTCTGTAATTGCCGCACGCATAGAATCTGTGATCGTATCACCATACATAATAACGTGACCTTCTGCGTTTCTCGCAGCACGACCAACCGTCTGCACAAGAGATGTTTCCGAACGTAAAAATCCCTCTTTATCCGCATCAAGAATCGCGATAAGTGTCACTTCCGGAATATCGAGACCCTCTCTTAAAAGATTGATTCCCACAAGAACATCAAATACATCCATCCGCAGATCTCGTACAATCTCAATTCGCTCTAACGTATCAATATCAGAATGTAGATACTTGACACGAATATCGAGTTCCTTCATATAGGCAGTCAGGTCTTCTGCCATCCGTTTCGTTAAAGTAGTCACCAAGACCTTATGCTTCTTCTCTACTTCCTTGTTAATCTCACTGATCAGATCATCAATCTGCCCCTCCACCGGACGAACATCGATCGGCGGATCAAGAAGACCTGTCGGACGGATAATCTGCTCCGCACGAAGCATCTCATGCTCCCCTTCGTAAACATTCGGTGTCGCAGAAACAAATAGCATCTGATCAATTCGTTCTTCAAATTCATCAAAATTAAGCGGACGGTTATCAAGAGCAGATGGCAAACGGAATCCAAAATCAACTAATGTCTGCTTTCTGGAACGGTCCCCGGCATACATCCCTCTTACCTGCGGAATCGTGATATGGGACTCATCCACGATCATAAGGAAGTCATCCCCAAAGAAATCGATCAGCGTATATGGCGCCTTCCCAGGCTCTAATCCGGTAAGATGTCTGGAATAATTCTCGATTCCGGAACAAAAACCAGTCTCCTTCAGCATCTCCATATCAAAGTTCGTCCGCTCGGAAATCCGCTGTGCCTCCAAAAGCTGGTCATTCTCCTTAAAATACTCTACTCTTTCATCGAGTTCTTCCTTAATCGTCTTCACTGCACGCTCAATCTGCTCCTGTGGCACAACATAATGAGAAGCCGGGAAAATAGCCGCAAAATTAAGACTTACCTTAATCTCACCTGTCAGTACATCCACCTGCATGATCCGGTCAATCTCATCACCAAAAAATTCAATATGAATCGCATCCTCAAAAGTAGAAACGGGAACAACCTCCAGTACATCTCCACGTACACGAAAACTTCCTCTCTTAAAATCAAGTTCATTACGTACATACTGAATATCAATCAGCCGACGGACAACTTCATCCCTGTCAATCTCCATCCCCGGACGCAGTGAGATCATCATCTTCGCATAATCATTCTTACTACCGATTCCATAAATACAGGAAACAGAAGAAACAACAATAACATCCTTCCGCTCGATCAAAGCCGCTGTCGCACTATGACGCAGCTTATCAATCTCATCATTAATCGAAGAATCCTTCTCTATATACGTATCTGTAGAAGGAACATAGGCTTCCGGCTGATAATAATCATAATAAGAGACAAAATACTCCACTGCATTATGCGGAAAAAATGCCTTAAACTCACTGTAAAGCTGTGCTGCCAGCGTCTTATTATGCGCTAAAATCAACGTTGGCTTATTCAACTGTGCAATAACATTCGCCATAGTAAATGTCTTACCGGAACCGGTAACACCAAGCAAAGTCTCAAACTGATTCCCTTCTTTAAACCCTTCTACCAGTTGTTCGATTGCCTGCGGCTGATCACCGGTCGGCGCAAACTCAGACACTAATTCAAAATGATCCATGAAGCATCTTACCTCCCTCTTCATCGTAGTATGCTTCCGATTATATCAAATATACGAACAAATGTACATACCAAAATCCAAATATTTGTTCTGATTTAATGTCTTCTTCTCCATCTTCTCAACATATTTTTGCTCTGACTTTCGAAGTTTGGAAAATGCCGCCTGTATCCCTTCTATTATCATTCCTTACGCCCCTTTGTAGTAAAACTACAAAAAGTATAATGATGCATGTCAACTTCCTTCGTTATTCTTGTAAACTTTTATTTACAAAAAAGGATTGTACCCCAAAAAGTACAATCCCTTTTCTATTATACTCCTGACAAAATATAGGAACATTATCTATCTGTATCACATATCACAGGATAACTCAACTTTTATTCACTTTTCTTTTTTCTTATTATAAGGAAAATAATAACTGCTACTGCAACTACTCCAATAATAATCCATGTCTTGATTGGTGTTGTATCACCGGTCTTTCCACCAGTTGATGTCTTTGATGTTGTATTTGGCGTATGCTTTTCTTTTTCTTTCTCCGTAGATGTTGTCTCTTCCTCAGAAGAAGATTCACTCTCTTCTTCTTTGATCGTATTCGTAAGAGTAATACTTCCTTCTGTACTCTCTATAGAAAGTTCTACATTACCCTCTCCACTGATCTCATAATCAAAATTATCGGAATCAAGCGCATTACCGTTTGCATCTGTTTCTTCAATAACAAATGTCTTTGTCTTACTTGTATCTGCCTCTACCGGAAGCGCTACTGTTACTGTATCATTCTGTTTTAACTGTACCGTCTGGATTAAGGTCTGGCTTAAATTATCAGAAGTGCCTGTCTGTTCATAGACAGATGCATAAAATGTATCATTCGTTGTTGTCTGCTGACCATTCTTTACGACATTTTTCTTAATAGAAAGCTCTGCCTCAACTAAGAACTCATCCGGAATTTCGGCAAACATATTACAAATCTTCAGATTTGCCTTCGGATGCCCCTCAAGCTGTATCTTATTATCTGTAGAATTATTCTTTCCGTCTCCTATCACGCATTTATATGTTCTGTCATACTGATCCGTATGACTATCTCCCATAATATATGGTTTTCCATTTTCATCCGTTTCAAATACATAGTATGTTCCATCTGGAAGATTATCATACTTTACTGTCGAACTGCTCGTTCCCCTAAACTTTAATTCTTTCACATAATCTTTACGACACGGAATCGTTCCGTCCGAATCACAGAACAAACCAACATAACAGCTTGCATCAGGTGCCTGCAGATAAAGAAGCTTCCCTGTGTCCGGATTCATATAAGCTAAATACTTCGTCACTTCCAAAGATCCCTGTTTATTGCTTACACCTTTCGTATAAGTTACCACATCATAAATCCAGTTTTCTCCATCTTCCATATATGGAATCGCAACTAAGAACGGAGAAAATGTTCCATAAGAAGCTCCATCCGCTTCTTCCACAAGATACATTCCCTGTGGCAGATTTGTAAAACTCACTTTACCATTCCTGTCTGTCTTCTTTGTTGTTGCTGTAATACCGGACTTTCCAATTGTTGCTGAAAGCTTTTTGGCTGCATTTAAATTCTTATCACTTGTCGTAATATCATTCACATCCACACCCGTAGACGATAAGGAACTATTAATATCAAAAGAAATATTTATTCCATTATGATTGATAGATGCAATCTGATACACACTAACCGATACCCCTTCTTTGTTCGTTACTGTGTCATCTAACTTTACATCATCTAAATTAATTGTGATACTTCCTTTTTTGTCTTTATCGTAACTATCTGCCGCTTTAATCTGAGCCGGAATCAACAGACCGGCTGTTACTGCAATCGCAGATAAAAATGTTATAAGATATCTACAGCACTTCTTCCTCAAGTTTGCTTTCATTCTTTTGCCTCCTTTAATGATGATTACTTTATGTTATATTCTTCTTCCGCCTGCGCTTCTTCACATTTCTTTGCCAAAAACAGCGAATCAGGAAGTAAATAATAAAAAATACTAATACATCCGTAGAAATCAAAAATACTTTCTGCTTCATCAGCCACTTCCATAAAGTATCCTTCTGGGAATTCGTATTCTCCTTTTCTTTGTAAGGTACTCTCTTTGCATGAACTAATAAGCGGTGGGTGTTAATCCCATAAGGCGTGCAGGTTACTAACGTTATCCTGTCCCTGCCTCTCGCAATCGCAAGATGTCCTGTTTCTTCCGGCTTCACTGTTTCTACATGAAACACTTTGTATGCTAATGTTTCTCCGAGGATATGAATATAAAATTCATCATCTCTTTCCAACTGATCTAAATTAGAAAAAAGTTCTGCACTCGGTAATCCCCGATGCCCTGTTAAAACCGCATGCGTATTCTTTCCACCAATGGGCATGGAAGAACCTTCCAGATGTCCGATTCCTTTTTCCAATACTTCCTGTGATGTCCCATGATAAATCGGAAGATAAAGAGAAATCTTAGGAATCTCCAACGCTCCCATAACACCGCTTTCTTCCATATTCAATACGCGATTATATACACTGTCTGACTTCTTTGTCTCCTGCGAAAATGCATCCAAAAGCTGCGGATTCTCCTTGGCTAACATTATATTATACGCCTGTGCTTCTTCCAAATACTTCTTACGTCTTTCTTTATCCATCGTATGAACAGTATGATCGTAAGACTCAATGACTTTTCCCTCATGAATCTGATTATATAATGTCCCAAATACCGGATAATTCAATGTGACATATCCTGCTGCAAAAAGCAGGATGATCAGCATTCCTAATATCTTACTTTTCATTTCGCCTAACCTGTTTTTTCCTTTGCTTCTTTTTCGAGCTTGATTTTATGTGGAAGTAATACCATAATAAAATTATTAAAACAACTGCAAGTACGATTACAAGAGCATACGCTTTCCACATAGAATTACTTTTTTTCTTTGTTTTTTCCTTCTTTTTTGCTTCCTTATACGGAACTCTCTCTCCGCGTACAAGAAGTCTGTGACTGTTAATTCCGTATGGAGTACATGTTACTAATGTTACATAGTCTTTATTTCTATTAATTAACAGATCAGATATATTCTCCGGCAAAACAACCTTAATCTGATTCACTTCATAAGCCAGTATGCGATTTAATACATGGATGTAAAAGATGTCCCCTTCCTTTACTTCTGTGATATTATCAAACATTTTTGCAGACGGCAAACCGGTATGTGCCGAAATAATTGAATGGGTTCCCTTTCCTCCTACAGGAAGAGAACTATTTTCAAGATGTCCTGCTCCTTTTTCTAATGCCTTACTATCTGTTCCATGATAAATTGGCAGGTACACGTCAATGGACGGTATCTCTACCGCTCCCATGACACCATCACCTGCGATATTTAACAAATTATCGTAATCTTCATTCTGCCTCTCCACTGCATCTGGATCAAATGGATCTGTCAACACAACATTCCCAAGAAGCTTCCTATTATATTCTCTTGCCTTCTCCAGTGACTTATTAATTTCTTTTTGCGACATCTGTGCTGCTTTCTTATCATAATTATCAACCACCTGCCCCTGATGCCGACTAATATACCAGTCACTAAACACTGGATACAGCGTAATACTTAATCCTGCCAAAAAGAACAGGCATAATGCTATATTTATAATCTTTTGTTTCATCCTGTTCCCACCTTGTTGTAATCATGGGGAAGTCATATGAGACTTCCCCATAAGCTACCTTTCGGCATTATCATTATCTAAAGACAACTTACTATATTTTACCTTAATTAATATGTCTTGCCTTCTTCTTTTTTCAAGACTTCTTAAGCTCTCCCGTTATTATGCTCTTTTTTTCTTAGAAGTAATAAGAAGAAATACTGCACCTGCCATAATTACAAGACCGCCAATCGTGAAAAGATAAGTACCCATACCACCGGTTGCTGGGAGGTTGAAACCGCTCTTGTTTTCAAGACCAACTGGAACCATACCATTTTCCACCTTTTCTTTAACTGAAGTTCCATCTACAGTTGCATCTTTTAAACTTCCATCTTCATTAGCTGTAATTACGATTGTGATAGGGTTTTTCGCCAGACTATATCCTTTTGGAGATTTTGTTTCCTGTAAAGTATAGGTACCAGCCTTCAAGCCTTTAATAATTAATTTACCTTTATTTTTTTCTACTGTTATTGTTTCAAATTCTTTTGTTGTCTCTCCATTAATCTCGACTTTAGTACCATTAACCATAAGATTAATCATCTGACCATTTATTGCTGTTAAGGTAAAGTTTGCTCCATCTAAACCATCGCTATCTGTTGTTTTATCACCAGTCTTAGTCAAGTCAATGCCATAGGTGTAAACCTTTTTCTCTGTTGTAGCAGAATCAACTGTCTCGCCTGGTTTATTTTGATAGGTAATACCTGCTGTATTTGTATTAATATATACTGCATTTTCATTTACCTGTGCATAGTAAGTTACTTCAACATTTTTACCTTGATAATCTTTGTTTTCTAAGAAAGCTTTTTTAAAGCGAATCTCAAATGTTTTATCTCTTAATCCTGTTCTAACTAATTCATAAGTACCTGTACCTTCATTAATTTCTGTAGTTCCTACAGTTACTTTCAATGTATGAGATCCATCATTTACAAAAGATAATCCATCACTCATTTTATCATAAATATTAAATATAGGATCTTTATACTCTGTTCCATACTTTGGAATCTGTGTCTTAATCTTATATTCAACGTATCCACCAATATGTGCTGTCTTATCTGTAGTAATAATTTCCTTTTCTACAGACATCTTGCTATTCTTTGGCTGCGCTACGATATCATAAACAAAACTTGTGCCTTCTGCATTTTCTTCAGTATTATTTTTATCATAATTATTTGTTGATGGTACAGATACAATAAATGGTTTACTTGCCACATAGTTCTCTGGAGTTTCTGTTTCTTTTACAAGATAGACACCTAATGGAAGTTCTGTTTTTCCTGTAGAACCGTTATTATCTTTATTAGAAGGTGCACTGGTTGCTGTTGCAACAACATTCGTAATATCAGCTAAATCATCAATCTTAGATTCCCATACAGAAGATGGAAGGTTATTTAAATTCTTAGCTGTTCCATCATCATCTAATACCTTTTTATAATCACTTTCTACCGTATACTTCCAGTCTTTTCCTTCTGTGTTCGTAATAGATGCAATTTTATAAAAAGAAAATTTTGCATCTGATAGATATTCGCTTTCAGTTTCACCATTCTTTATAATTTCTACTGTTCCTTTTCCACTCGCTACATCGGCATTTGCCATCGCCGGAAGCAATATAATCACCATCATCACTGCTGTTGTAATTGCTAATAATTTCTTCCATAACTTCTTCATATTCGTTCCCCGCTTTCTTTGTTATTTTCTGAATTCAAGAATGTCCTGGCATTCTTTATATATATGGGGCAGATGAGCCCCATTATATTAAAATCAAAGATGATGTAAAGGTTTATATGGTTCTTTTTCTCTTACGAATACCATACCAGCCTCCGGCTATGATCATTATCACAACACCGAAGATTGTAGCGCGGAAGCCTCCGCCGGCTGCTGGCATATCGAAGAGTTTGTTGTTGGTTATCTCCATTTTCAAATCATAATAATATGTATTCTCATCTCCTACTACTGTATATCCAGAGTTTGTACTTTCTCCCTCTGTCGTTCCTACTACAGCAGTAATTGGATTCACTAATAAGTTATAATTTGCTGGCGCCTTTGTTTCTGTTATTACATATTCTCCTGGAAGTAAGTCAGAAATAGTGATAACACCTTTATTCTCTCCTCCTGATGGTGTCGTAACAGTTTGTTCATAATTACCTGGTCCTGTTATCTTAAATTCTGCACCACCAAGTTTTTCTTTATTGGCATTATTCTTTGTAATCTCGATACTTCCTCTTTGTAATGTGTTAACAACCGAAACGGTCTTTTCTTCTATTCCTTCCGTAGTCTCCGTTTTTTCTGAATAAGTTACCTGATAAATATAATCTCCAAGCTTAATATATTCTTCACTATCTACTAGATTGTAATTATTTTCCCCTTTTTTCACAACCTCTCTTACTCTATAATCCGAAAGATTATGATTACCTGGAACTTCAAATTCACAGGTCCATTGATTGGTCGAATCTGTCGCATTTACTTGTTTCGCTTGTTCTGGCTGAGCAGCATTTTGATAATATAATCCTAATATTGTGCTTTCTGGTTTTAAATCATCTTCTAAATCAGGAAAATCAGAATTCTCCTCTCCTGTTCCATCCGATTTTTTAGAATCTTTCCACTGTTTTTCTGCCTTTATCACTTTATAATTTTTATGATTTGTAACAAGTACAGAAGCATCCTTTCCTAATTCAATCGTTCCCGCTGCAGTATACTCCTTAGATGTATCCGCATCTTTACACCCACTTACTGTTATCGTTGGCACTTTGTATTTCTCAGAATCCAAATTAATTTCTTCAACCTTAAACTTTGTACCAGAAAGAATCTGCGTTATGCTAACGGTATATCCTACAGGAATTCCTGTAATCTCACCTGACGAGTTCGTATCTCCTGCAGCTTCCACCTTTCCAGACTCCAACGCTCTTAATTTTCCATTCTCATTCTTATAGTAAATTGTCTCCGTCTTATTCTCCCCTCTATCATTTACACAATATAAATAATATGGGCCTACATATGGAACCAATTTTCCTTCCGTACTTGTTAAGTAGATCTCAAAGCTAAACGTACCGTCTGGCATCTGCCCTTCCTGCATCGCTTTGGTTATACGCAGCTCTCTTTTATTGGCTGCAGAACAATTATTTGTGAATACAACTAATCTTCGATTCTCAGCTACTTCTTTAGAAGTACGGATATCTCTGACTTCTTTTCCTTTCTCAGATTCATTCTCCTTATACTCTCTATAAGTGACATCATTAATTTTTATGTCATCGTACTCTTCTGACTTTACACCGATTTCCTCAACATAATATTTTTGATTATCCTTTAATCCAGAAAATGTCGCTTTTTGCCCTGGTTTTAAATAAAATGCTCCATCATCATCGAAAGTTACAGCAGTACCATCCGCCATCTTTGCTTTTGTTGTTAATACCTCATAGCTATCCTCAAATGTTCCATCTTCTTTAACTTTCTGTGCATATACTTTAAATTTAAACAGAACATTCGCATACTTTTCTTTATCTGTGTTAGAAAGTTCTTTCTTTACTTCAATTGAACCATCTGGAACAACCGGAAGATTAAACTTCATATGAAGATTAGAAGCACCTGCGCCTCTCTCAAAGTAAAACATACGCATCGTATGGCTGGAATAATCTTTGAAAGTATCTCCTTTGAAATAATCACTAACTTTATTATCATCCCATACAGTTCCATCTGGGAAGTAACCTACCTCTTTAAATAATTCCTTAATCGTGGTAGTAGATTCCACTGGTGTTTCACCTGTCACACAATCTTTCCATGAAACTACACCAGTTGCAAAGTTAATCTTACCGGAATGTGCATCGTGAATACCACCAATGTCAAGAACTAATATCCCATCTATAAAAACCCACATATCATCATCGCCGTTGAATTCATAGACCATTGGCTCTTTTTTTCCATTTTGTGTGACCTGTCCATTCTTCTGCTGAACAAAGTTGGCGGATACTTCCATTCCAAAGTAGTAATTTGGAGTTCCGTTTACCAGATATAACTTTTCTTCTTTTCTTGGAGCAGTATCTGTCAAGGCCTTTCCGTCTTCATCATACAAATTTTTATTGGTTGAAAAACGGCCAGCACTGATGGAATTATACGGCATGAAATTACCACGTTTATAAAAATACTTATCCTCATTTGTAGGTGTTCCTATCTGCTTATATACCTTAAAATCCTTTGTTGAACCCGAACTGCTGGTATCTAAATAGGCATAATTTTCAAAACTACTGTATTCATAGTATCCTGTATTAGCATAGATACTCTTGATAAATAAGTTGTTTGTTTCTGTTGCCCCACTAAATAAGCCAGACAGACTTTTTGCACCATTTTTTGCTATCGGATAACCATCTGTCCCCAAACGTCTTTCCAGCAAGTTCTTTTTAATAGTTCCATTACCGTAACCGCCACCTAAACTAATCGAAGTGTTTCCATTTATAAGAGAGGCATTTTGCGAGCTTGATGCTAAGTCTATCATCTTAATCTTGATTCCTTTAGAAGCACTATCTACCGTTTCAACTTCTGATAACATTTCTGTATAAACAAAATATACTTTTTTATTATCCAGATATTCCCATTCACTTCCAGATTGACTCTGGTACCAAACACTATTATTATGTAAATTTAATGAAGAAATCTGTGTTCCATTATTTCTATTATAAGTTTTATCGTTATCCAAAACGACTGCTTTATCAAATTGATACTTTTTACCGCTCTTATCCGTCAATTCACAATACTTATTATACTTATCATCAGATGTTATACTTGAAATATTAAAGGTACCTTCCGAAACTTCTAAATTACTTAATGCGGAATCTTGTAATTCAATTATTTCTCCGCTTTCACTAACAATATTCACTTCTGTATTAACGCTGGTATTTGAAGTCCATGTAATTGTAAATGTAGAAAAACTTTCTGTCTCAAATTCAACAGTTTTTACTTCCTTATCATCATTAGTTTGAATATCTTTTAACTGCTTATTTTTAAACATATCTACAATATTTTTTACTTTGCCTTCTTCATCTTCTTCAAGATGCATTACTGTAACTGCTGTATTGGCTAAGTTTTTATCATTTTTAAGTTCTTCTGGTATAGCTGTCTTATTATATTCTATGGAAACCTGTACTTTGCCATTTGGCTCAATCTTGTTTCCATTGTTATCAACAAATGAAATATCATAAGCAAGAAAACCTGCAATACTATAACTCTTATCTGTGGTTTTATCTATAAGCTGCTGTTTCACATCTTCATATTTCTCTGCTGTATTTTTATTATCCTTTTCAATTGCTGTTACCTGTAACTTTGCATCTTCCGGCAGATCTGTTTCGTTCTCTGCTGTAACCGTCACATTAATCTCATCACTCTTATATTCCCGTATTATAGAAGCTGCTTTTGCTGTCTGCTCAGTACTTTGTGCCTCCTTTGTTTTTGATGTTCCATCCAGATCTTTTGCTATCTCGCCGCCTTCGGTATCTTTTACCAATGTAAATCGGTACATGCCGCCGGTACTGCTTTCTGTTGTACTAATTACGTCTATGTAATAATCATTCGCATCTGTATTTGCGATAATGCTCCCTGCATTATTGCAGACTGTTGTCATATGCCATCCGTCTGTAAGAATGGATAGACCCTTAGCTGATGTTCGCTGTGTATAATGCGCAGCAGTCCTTTCGTGGAAGGTGCCGGCATCCGCTGAAGCTCCTGTCCAGAATGCAAGATAATCCATGTAATTATTATCTGTCAGCTCTGTATCTTTGGGATAAACAAAGACAAACATGTTATCCTTTGCATAGATATTCTCACTGTCTGTGACTGTCTTTAATGTATATGCATACTTACTTCTGTTCTTATCTGTTATCGTAAATTCTCCACGAATGCGAGTGATTGTTGTATCTTTCCCTGCTTTTCCTTCGTTCTTCCACAGGGCAGAATCATATAACTTTCCATCCTTTGCCGTTACTCTGCCGTTCTTTAAAGACGTGGCTATGTGCTTACCATAAGAACGAGAACCGTTCCATACCTGGCTGTCATTCTCAAGAGAAAGATCAATATCCGCGATATCACTCCATGTCCATTCCAGCGCCTTCTTCCCTGTTTTATCTTTCAATACAAGCGGAGTCTTGGAACGTGTCCAGAATTCTATCGGAACATTTCCGTTTTCCTTACTCTGAATCTGTGTCTGTGCCGCTGTGATCATTGCCGGATATAAAGTTGTAATATCATTACCTTTTATATCAGATACGGTCGTGTAAGCAAGAATAACATAGGAAGCAAGTCTCTTTGTCATAAACTGCATCGCATCACTGCCTGTCTTTACTGCATCAACCTTCTTAACCTGTCCGTCTTCCTCCATCTGGTAAATAAGTGTGTTCTGTGTATTTTTGATTCCGAGATTAGAAAGAGTTACCTGCATACTTTCAGATGGATCGACTCTCTCTCCGCTTAAGATAAAAGAAAAATCATAGGCTTTTAAAGAGTCTACAAGCTGCTTGTTCTCCTCACCGACTGCCTTATTCATAATCTGGTTCTTTATCTTATTCTCTATTTTTTTCTATTTTACATATAATTCTGCATGATCAGAAAGAGCCTCCGCATCTTTTAATGTTACTTTTGCATGCATAGATGTGCTTTTATATATGTACTCTGTCTTTGTATCCTTCTCTTCTTTCTCTTTTTTCTCTTCATTTTTGTCCGGTTCTCTTACTTTAGAGGTAGAAGGAGCAACACTTTTAGCCCCAGATACGACCTCATTCTTTTGCTTATTGTTCTGTGGCTCCTCAGTCTCAGAACGCTCCGTCGTACCTGCGGCACTTCTTTCTTTTTCTGTATTCTCTTCTTTCACTGCTGTGTCTGAATGACTGGATGAACTCTGCTGTCCACCAGCCTCCTCCGACATCTGCTCATGATCTTGCACAACAGTTTCTTCCTGTACTGACTCTTTCTGTGCTTTCTCCTGGGTTTTCTGTGATTGTTCCGCTGCAGCTGTAACTTGCTCCTGTGTCCCTTCAGAAGCAAATCCAACAACATCTGGTGTACCTGTCACCAATAATGCTGCAACTAATAACATCGTAACAAGCTGCTTCCATCGTTTCTGGCTGTCCTTTACTTTCTTCATAATGTTTTCCCCGCTTTCTCTTAGATCGTTCTATGTTCTGAATTGCTGTCCTCAATTACCATTACTCTCTAATCTGAATTAAAACATTTTAAAGTATGCATTCCCAAAAAACATATTCTGGATATCTTCCGCATATATCTGCAAGAATCCGAACCCCACATTCGTCCTCTTACTGTTACTGTTACTGTTACATCCATCCCTATATTATTCTATTGTGTACTGCCCTGCTTTATGTCAAAAGTTTATCCTGCAAATGGCAGCGTTCGCGATAGATGAAAGAGCCATCATATTTTATGGTCCTCCCACCAGCTTTCTATTATTTTATCATAAAGAACCCATTTTTCCAACTACAATATCATTTTTATAAATTGTTTATATTTTTACATGTTTTTGCAATAATATTCCAACATTTCAGAGGTATTATACACGTTTGTAATTCAAAAATACTTCAAGATTGTGTCATTATTTTGCACTCATATCGTTTCAGTTACATTTTCCAATTTATTTAATTTGCTTCTTTACTTCTGAAGATATGGCTCCACAATATTCTTTAAAGTATCCATATTCTTCTTATACCATTGTTCATAACTGACTTTTTCATCTGAAATAACTGTACCAAGCTCTACAAAAAACTTTGGTATATCTGTAGCAAGCATAACACCCCACTCTTCTCCAAATCTTTCTTCCCCCTGTGTATCCTGTCCGTTAACATAAAATGCAAATGCCGGCTCTGCTTTTCCATTCACACTCTTTGATGCTCCACGAAAGCCCAGTTTTCCAATCTGGTGTGTTCCACAGGAAGATGGGCAGCCGGATATATGGATTCTTGGCAGTACACCATCTGCAAAATGATATGGCTCCACCGCTTCTACAATGCTTGCAAGTAAGCCCTGGGAATCTCTTAATCCAATCTGACAGACTGTACTTCCGATACAGGATACTGAGGTCTCAAAAAGATTCTTTGCACCGTCTGCTGTGATCTTATGTATTTTTTCTGCCTGCTGTGCGTTCAGATTAATGATATACAAGGTCTCATCGGGTGCGACACGAACTTCTGCCTTCGCTGCATTCTTGATTCCTTCGTAGATTTCCTCAAACTTCTGCGCTGGAACCATTCCACCAACCGGATGATAGGCAACTGCATAAAGCCCTGCTTGTTTCTGCGTAATCACGCGTTCTGATGCGCTTTCTGTCTGCGGGTATGCTGCCACATTTTTTAACTGACTTTCCTGTTCTTTTATATTTACTACGCTTTCTTCTGTATTGCTTTCTTGTTCTGCTGACACTGAACTTTCTTTTATAAGAAGAGAATCTTTAAACTCGGCTTTTACTTCAAGAAGCTTTTCCTGATAGGCTTTTTTATACCCTTCTACTCCCAATGTTTCCTGCATATATCTTGTTCTTGACTTTGCCCGGCTTTCATAATTCCCGTAAGTAGTAAAGGTACGAACCATCGCCTCTACATAATAAAGAACCTCTTCCGGCTTCACATTTTCTGCTACTTTTACACCCATCTTGTAATTATTTCCAAGTCCACCGGCACTGTACACATCAAACAACCCATTTTCTTTTGCAATAAAACCAAGATCACGAAATGTCGCATGCGTCACATTTGCCGGAGAATTTGAAAATCCTACCTTTAGCTTTCTAGGCAGTTTTACCGTTTTAATCATTCCCATCAGGTAATCTCCTGCTCTTTCCGCATAAGGAAGCACATCAAAATACTCTCCCTGCTCTACACCAGACAGAGGGGATACCATCACATTTCTTGGAAAATCTCCACCACCACCACGAGTAATGATGCCGACTTCCATCGCCCGTTCCATAATGTCACAAACCGCCTTCATACCAAGATCATGGAACTGCACTGTCTGGCAGGTTGTAAGATGTACTCTTCTGACATCATAAGCAGCGATCGCATCTACTAAAAACTTTAACTTTTCCTTTGTAATTCTTCCACCCGGCATACGAAGACGAAGCATACTCGCCTCTCCTCCCCTTTGGGCGTAACTTCCAAATCCACCGGAAAACCCTTTATAATCCTTTATACTAACTTCCTTCGCATAAAACTTCTCAGTCATCTCTCTAAAATCTTTTAAGTCTTCCTTAAATTCTGTCATTAAACTCTGATTCATTCCTCTTCTCTCTTTCTATTTAAGTATTATTTTAAGTAGTATCTTAAGTATTGTCACTAATGGTGAAATTATAGCACGTTTCGACATAAATTTCCAACAGTAGCCTAAAGTTTGTACATCCATGGCAAATATGTTGCAAACATGAGCGTAATGATGTAAAACAGCAAAGTTGTTAGCACTCTTTTTAACTGAGTGCTAATTTTCTCTTGACATTCCGGTTTCGTGGTATTAGTATAAGAATGGTATTGATAAAAATACAAAGACGATATTCTATAAATATTTGTCTACTTTTATATAATTAATTTTAAGGAGATGTTTATTATGGCTAAACAGGGAAGTTTATCAATTAACAGTGAAAATATTTTTCCTATCATAAAGAAGTGGCTCTATTCTGACCACGATATTTTTATCCGCGAATTAGTGAGCAACGGATGCGATGCGGTTACAAAGCTTAAGAAGCTTGCTGTTATGGGTGAGTTTGAAGAGGCAGATGATGAGAAGTATAAGGTAGAAGTTCGTATTAACCCTACCGATAAGACACTCACTTTTATCGATAATGGTATCGGTATGACGGAAGAGGAAGTAGATGAATACATTAACCAGATTGCTTTTTCTGGTGCCGCTGCTTTTATGGAACAATATAAAGATAAGGCGAGCGATGAGCAGATCATCGGTCATTTCGGTCTTGGTTTCTACTCTGCATTTATGGTTGCTGATAAGGTTACTATCGATACCCTTTCTTATAAAGAAGGTGCTGCACCAGTTCACTGGGAATGTGATGGCGGCACAGAATTTGATATGGAAGAGGGCGACAGGACAGAACGTGGTACTGTAATCACACTGTATCTCAATGATGACAGTTACGAATTCTGTAATGAGTTCCGTTGTCGTGAAATTCTTGATAAGTACTGCTCTTTCATGCCGGTTGAGATTTACTTTGTAAATGAGGAAGAGGAAGAGAAGAAGGCAGAAGAAGCTGCGAAGAAGTCTGCTGAAGAAAAGGTAATTGATGTAGAAGCAAAAGATGCTGACTCCAAAGAAGACGGTACAGAAGAAGATGGAGACTCCGAAGTAACTCTTGAGGAAGAGGAGGAAGAGGATACTCCTAAGCCAATCAACCAGATTCATCCATTATGGACCAAGCATCCTAATGACTGTACCGATGAAGAATATAAAGAATTTTATCGTGATGTATTCCACGATTATAAGGAGCCTTTATTCTGGATTCATCTGAACATGGACTATCCATTTAACTTAAAAGGTATTCTTTATTTCCCTAAGATCAATACAAAGTACGATACGATCGAGGGAAAAATCAAGTTATATAACAATCAGGTATTTATCGCAGATAACATTAAGGAAGTAATCCCTGAGTACCTCTTATTATTAAAAGGATGTATTGACTGTCCTGACCTTCCACTGAATGTATCAAGAAGCGCATTACAGAATGACGGATTTGTTAAGAAGATTTCTAATTACATTACAAAGAAAGTAGCAGAAAAGCTTTCCGGTATGTGTAAGACAGACCGCGAAAATTATGAAAAATACTGGGATGATATCAGCCCGTTCATTAAATTTGGCTGCATCCGCGATGAGAAGTTCAATGACAAGATGAAAGATTACATCATCTTCAAGAACATGGAAGGCAAATATGTCACTCTTCCGGACTACCTTGAAGCCGGCAAAGAAAAATACGAGAATAACGTCTTCTATATCACAGACGAAGTTGCACAGTCTCAGTACATCAATATGTTTAAAGAGCAGGAAATGGATGCCATTTATCTGACTCACCAGATTGATACAACATTTATCACTCATTTGGAGCAGAGAAATCCGGAAGTAAAATTCCTCCGTATCGACTCTGAACTTACTGACAACTTCAAAGAAGCCATTGACGAGAACGAAGAAAAAGAACTTACCGAGAAGCTTTCTGAGAAGTTTAAAAAGGCAACCGGTGTAGAAAACCTGATCGTAAAAGTTGAAAAACTGAAAAATGCAGATACACCTTCCATGATCACTGTTTCCGAGCAGACAAGACGTATGTCTGAAATGATGGAAATGTACGGAATGAGCAATAGTTCTACCGGACTTGGCGCTGAAGGCGAGACTCTTGTTCTTAACATGAACAATAACCTTGTGCAGTATGTTTTAAATAATGACGAAAGCGAAAATACTACAACGATTTGCCAGCAGCTTTATGACCTTGCCCGCCTGGCAAACCATCCATTAAAACCTGAGGAAATGACTGCATTCGTAGCACGTTCCAATAAAATCCTCACAATTTTAACAAAATAAATACTTTTTGTAGATTTCGTGTAGACGAAAAAAGAAACGAAAACCAGAAATTTATATAGAAAAGAAAATGTGAAGATAGTCGCGGCGTAGAAAATGCCTGACCGGCATTTTTACTGGCTCCGACATCACATTTTCTTTTCTATATAAATTTCTGGTTTTCTGTTTTTGGCTCCAGATGGAAATCAGTATTTAAATCTTGGATGGGAAGATGGAGATTCTCTAAAAGTATATGGTTTTTAATCAGAGAACTGTTTCGCCATAAGAAAAATAACAAGGGACACCAACAGAAGAAATAGAAACCATAGACTTCTGGACAATCCCCATTCTCACCAACTGTGGATTTAGAGTAGACAGAAAAAAGAAAAAATACCATATCCCATATGCGGCTTCGGAGCGTGTTTAAGATGCGAATGAGCATTTTAAACACAGCGACTACAGAGCAGATGGGATAGGGTATTGTTTCTTTTTTCGTCTGTTTTCTTCTAAATGAATCAAATAGTAATTTCATGCAACAGAAGTACTTATTTTTTCGGCATATATAGTAAAGGAAAAAGTAATTTCATTACTATGCAGTGTGAGATATAAATCTGCTACAAGACTTATGGCAGAATTTATTATATATTTTATAGAGAAGGAGGAGAGCATTATGAGTAAAAAGTGGGATTTCTTAAAGGAAGTGACGGATATCGATGACCGTTTTATTGAAGAAGCTGCAGGAGAGTGGATACAGCCTATAAGAAATGTACAGCAGATTCTTGTAAAGATAGCGGCGTGTTTTGCAATTATTGTGTCATTGCTGCTTTCTGGTGTGTCATTTAACCCGACGGCAAGAGTAATGGCAGAAAATATCAGAATAAAGATAGACAGAATATTGGGAAGTCGTGAAGATCTGACTTCGTATGCGCAGATACTCAATACAACAAAAACGGTAGCGGATGTGGATGTTACGCTGGAAAATATTATATTAGATGAAGATACTCTGTATGTTTTGCTGGATGTTAACGACAAAAGAGAAAGTGTAAACGAAGATGAGGATCAGGTGGACATTGCGCCGAGTGGAAGCATATGCATCAATGGAAAGAGCATGGATGATGTTATGGGAAACCGGAGTACAGAGATAAGTCACAGTCTTGGGGAAAAAGGGACAGAGGTTCTTATAAAGTATGTATTTGATGGATATACATTTCCTGAGAAGATAGAAAAATTAAAGATACCGTTTAAAATCATACGTTACATAACTCGGGAATATGAGACTCCAGATGCAAACGTGCTTGGCGATGTAGAATTTACATTTTCAGCATCAAGAAAGGAACTGCAAGCTTCCGCAAAAAGTGTAGAGACAGACATAAAGGTTAAGCTTAGAAATAATATAGAAGTTCAAGTTCAAAAGATTCGTGTCAGTAAAGTGGCAAGCAGTATTTTTGTAAAATGTGATAAGAAGTTCTGGGGAAAATCCAAGGTATATATGAAAGGAAAAGACAGCAAAGGAAACCTTGTATGTTACGGTGGTGATTTGGAGTACGATAAAGATGCCGGTGGCGTTTATCTCTACAGTAACAGTGAAGGTTTTGACCCAGAGGAAGAAAATGAATTTGAGAAGGAAAATGCTTCCTATAGCATTCCGCTGCCGGATACGGATGCTAACTCAATGGAACTGCAATTTTATTTTCTTGATGCAATAGAATTAGAAAAAGATGAGGATGGCACAGAAAGCTTTACCTATCCATATCCGACAAAGCATACAGTAAAGCCATCTGGAAAGAAATTTGCCGTTTATTTTAAATGAAAATAAGCGGACAGGTAAAAAGATTTATAATAAAATTTACGATAAAAATCTAAGCATAGCTATCGGGAAATATGCATAATACAGTTTTTTAATACTTGAAATTATAAAATGTACAGGAGGAAGAATATGGAGGATTCGAGGATTATTCAGTTGTTTTTTCAACGGGATGAGGAAGCGATTGAAGAAGTAAGTAGAAAGTATTCTGCCTATTGCTCTAAAATTGTCTGGAACGTCCTTTATAATAAAGAAGACTGCGATGAATGTCTCAATGATGTCTGGTTTACACTCTGGTTACGTATTCCACCGGACAGACCAAAATGTCTGTCTGCATTTACAGGAAAAATAGCCAGAGGACTTGCCATTGACCGTTATCGCCGGAAGAATGCTGCAAAACGAATGGATACACATATGATTTCTATTGAGGAAGAGGTTGCGGAACTCTGCGGAGAGTATAGCATGGAAAAAGAAATAGACAGCTACCAGATACGAGAAATTCTGAATGATTTTCTTGGAACCCTTTCAAGAAAAGACCGAGACATTTTTGTAAGACGTTACTGGTATATGGATTCTATTCGAGAGATTGCACAGCGTCATCAAGTTACAGAAACAAATGTGAAGTCAAATTTGTATCGCAGCAGAAAGAAATTACTGAAAATTATGAATAAAGAAGGGATTTTGTAACTTCTAAATAAATGCTTTTTCCCAATCCCTCAAACTGATTTTCCAAGCTGCTGCCAACAAACAGAATCAGAATTTCCAAAAACCTTGTCATTTTTTTCTTATGAAAAGTGTCAAAAAGTGCTATAATCCCCTATGGCAGAATATATTCTGTAATAAAACTGAATAAAATAGTTATTTTATGGAAGAATGTTTCGTAGAGACAAGGCGATTTTACACCTTCATCGAGGAGACATCCGATTGATTGAGCAAAAGATTGGAGTGACAGAGATGAATTTGACAGAAAAAGAATTTGTAAAGTTTTTAAGCAAATTTGATGAACATCCATTTGATGTGAAAATTGGAGATGAGGTAAGCCATATAGGTAAGGGAGAACCGGAATTTAAAGTTATTTTTCATGAGATTCCGTCGATGAAAGAATTACTGACGAGTACATCAATTGCACTTGGCGAAGCTTACATGGATGGAAAGCTTGAAATAGAAGGTGACCTGTACCATGCTTTGAATATGTTTTTAGGACAGATGGGCAAGTTTTCTACGGATAAGAAAGCATTGAAGAAATTAATTTTTTCTTCACTTACAAAAAAGAACCAGCAGAAGGAAGTGTCTTCTCATTATGACATTGGGAATGATTTTTACAAGATGTGGCTTGATGAGACGATGAGCTATTCCTGTGGATATTTTAAGCATCCAGAGGATACGTTATATCAGGCACAGGTGCAGAAGGTAGAAAGAATTCTCAAGAAACTGTATTTGAAAGAGGGGATGACACTCTGTGATATAGGCTGCGGATGGGGGTATTTACTGATTGAAGCAGCGAAAAAGTACGGAATTAAAGGTGTAGGAATTACTTTAAGTAAAGAGCAAAAGAAGAAGTTTGAGGAGCGAATTAAGGAAAATCATCTGGAAAGCCAGTTAGAAGTACGTCTGATGGATTACAGAGATTTACCTGAATCCGGCTTAAAATTTGATCGTGTTGTCAGTGTCGGAATGCTTGAACACGTCGGAAGAGATAATTATGAACTGTTTATGAAATGTGTAAAAAGCATTATGAATCCCGGTGGGCTTTTCCTGCTTCATTATATCAGTGCACTGCAGGAGCATCCGGGAGATGCATGGGTAAAGAAATACATTTTCCCAGGAGGAGTTATACCATCTTTGCGTGAGATTATTCATATCGCAGGGGATCATCAATTTTATACATTGGATGTAGAAAGTTTAAGAAGACATTATAATAAGACATTACTTTGCTGGAATCAAAACTTCCAGAAGCATAAAGATGAAGTAAGAGAAATGTTTGGTGAACGATTTGTTCGTATGTGGGAATTATATCTTTGTGCTTGCGCTGCAACATTTATGAATGGTATTATTGATTTACATCAGATTCTATTTACGAATGGAGTAAATAATGATCTGCCGATGACAAGATGGTATTAATTCGGGAGAAAATAAGAACGCAAGAGGAGAAAGTAAAATCATGAATATCATATTAGCATCCGGTTCCCCAAGAAGGAGAGAACTTTTGGCGCAGGCCGGTTTTGAATTTAAAGTAGAAGTAAGTAATGCAGATGAGAATGTTATAGAAGAGTCACCAGAACAAATGGTGGAAGAACTTGCCGCGAGAAAAGCAGAGGCGGTAGTTAGACTTCATAATAAAGCAGAAGATAACTGTCTTGTGATTGGGGCAGATACCATAGTAGTACTCGAAGGAAAAGTTCTGGGAAAACCTGTGGATGAAGAAGATGCAAAGACAATGCTGGCTTCCCTTTCCGGCCGAACTCATCAGGTATACACAGGAGTTGCATTATTTTACGTAAAAAAAGGTACTGTGGAAAAAAGGGAAACATTTCATGAATGTACGGATGTCACGATGGTGTCAATGTCAGAACAGGAAATCGTAGATTATGTCGCTTCCGGTGATCCGTTAGATAAGGCCGGTGCATATGGTATTCAGGGACCGGCAGCGGTATTTATCTCTGGAATCAAAGGAGATTATTATAACGTCGTAGGGCTACCAATCAGCAAAATATATCATAAAATATGAATTTGTAGATTTCGTGTAGACGAAAAAAGAAATAATATCATATCCCATCTGCTCTGTAGTCGCTGTGTTTAAAATGCTCGTTCGCATCTTAAA
>OKSA01001155.1_pt1 | contig 24751 bp, 20 predicted proteins | sample 1601181 | NCBI WGS metagenome assembly OKSA01 (sample SAMEA3541538, study PRJEB24748) | human gut metagenome | biome: human gut; feature: human-associated habitat; material: faeces | place: China | collected 2012
AGCTCTTTTTTTACGATGGCTTTATAATTGGAAATACTTGTAAAGCAGTCGATATGCAGAGCTTCTTCAATCTTTGAGAAATCATAGTCAAACAGATTTTTAAATGCCCGGAAGTCATTGTGGGCAAAATGGTTGACACTTCCATCATTTGCTCCTACCTTCTCACAGGTAATGCTGAAAGAATTTTCATTTGTCACCATAAGATAGGTCAGATAGTTATGCCACAGGTTTTTATCAAATCCATACTCTGTTGCCAGATTCAGCAGATGCTTGATCTGTGTATAGATATCTCTTACCAGTGTGGCATCGGACGCCTCCTGCAATTCAAACTTACGGAAGATTTCTCCCATCTGATACAGGATCGTATCTTCTTTTAAATCTCCATATAAAATCAGTTTTGCTATTTCTTGGTACATTTTTGTCTTCATCCTCCTCTGTATAGCAAAAAAAACTGCCTTTCGGCAGTTCCAGGATTGCTACAAAGCTTCGAATGGGACTCGAACCCACGACCCCTTCATTACGAGTGAAGTGCTCTACCAACTGAGCTATTTCAGCTTGTGTTCAGACACAAAATATATTATAGCGTATTTTTGATAAAATGCAAGAAAAATTTTGTTTTCCCCTGCATTATTTTCAGTACTTGCAATGAGTGAGATTTATGTTATGATATGAGAATATGAATATAGTATTTGTATAACGCATTAACTTGTTAAAGTGCCATTCTGTCAAGTTGTCTGAATGAAGCAGATAACATCCAGAAGTGGCAGAGGGAGATGAGTTTTATGATAGATGAAACCGGACAGCGTATTTTGCGGCTGATTGATGTACATAAAGATCAGATTATTGCATTTGCTGAGGATATTGCAGCGCATCCGGAACCTGGATATGAAGAATTTCGTACAGCCGGGAAGACTGCAGAAGTTCTGAAGAATTTAGGATATAAAGTGACAGAACATCTTGCCCGTACCGGTGTGAAGGGAACGAAAAGTATAAAAGAAGGTCCTTCCCTGACTGTGATCGGAGAACTGGATGCGATTGGATGTCATTCCCATCCCAATGCGAATCCGGTAACAGGCGTGGCACATGCCTGCGGTCATCATGCACAGATGGCGGCAATGATCGGATGTGCGATCGCAATGGCAGATCCGGATGTGCAGAAATGTCTTGCGGGAACTGTGAATTTTCTTGCAGTTCCTGCAGAGGAGTACATTGATGCAGACAAACGTGCCAGATTAAAAAAAGAAGGCATTGAGTTCTGTTGCGGTAAAAGTGAGATGATTCGCACAGGTGTCTTCGACGATACGGACATTGCATTAACGACGCATGTGCATATGGTTCCTGTTGAAGAAGATTTTTATCTTGGGAATCCGGCCTGTAATGGCTACAGTGCAGAGCGTGTTACGGTGCGGGGAAAGGCTGCACATGGAGCTATTGACCCATGGAATGGTGTCAATGCTTTAAGTATAACGACAAGTGCAATTCAAATGATGGGACTGATGCGTGAGACTTTCCGTGAAGAAGATCATGTTCGACTTCATAATGTGATCCGGAAGGCCGGCGATGTGATCAACAGTGTGCCGGACGAGGCAATTGTTGAGACGAAGGTTCGTGCAGCATCGCTTGACAAGATTTGTGAGATTACAGATATGGTAAATCGTGCGTATGCCGGTTCAGCCTATGCTTTTGGTGGAAAAATAGAAATGGAGAAGCTTCAGGGTTATATGCCGATCATCCCGAGAGCAGCAGACAACACACTGATCGAGGCGGCGGATGATCTTGGACTGAATTATCGTACAGTACAGAAAGGTGATTTTAATAATGCCTGCACGGATGTAGGAGATCTCAGCCATTTTGTTCCGGTTGTGAATTTTACATTCAAGGGTTTTGAAGGAAAACTTCATGGGGCAGATTTCAAGATCACAGATCCGGAAAAAGCCTATATTTTACCGGCGAAGCTTCTGGCACTGACTGTATATAAACTTCTTAAGAATGGCGGACAGGAAGCAAAAAAGATTACAAAAAGCTATACACCAGTATTCAATAAGGAAAGTTACATTCAGTATGTGAAGAATACGATAGAATAAAATGTAAGGAATTGCTGAATGCAGGAATACAATAAAACAGCAGGAGGAAAGACAAAAGACAAATGGCAGAAAAATGTTTGGAATTAAAAGATATCAGGAAGTCGTTTTCAAAAGATGAAGTGGTTCTGAAGGAAATCAGTCTCTCTATCGACAAGGGGGAGTTTATTACACTTCTGGGTTCCTCGGGATGTGGAAAGACGACAACTCTGCGTATCATAGCAGGTCTGGAGACACCGGATTCCGGCAAGGTATATCTGGAGGGAAAAGATGTCACAGCACTGGCACCGGAAGCACGTGATGTAAATACAGTATTTCAGAATTATGCGTTATTTCCACATATGACAGTGGCGGATAACATTGGATATGGACTGAAATTGAAAAAGATACCAAAAGCAGAGATTAAAAAACGAGTATCTGAGATGCTGGAACTGGTACAGCTTCCAGGATACGAGAAGAGAAAGCCGTCAGAACTTTCCGGTGGACAGAGACAGCGTGTGGCAATTGCCCGTTCGCTGGTCAATAATCCGAAGGTGCTGCTTCTGGATGAGCCGTTGGGAGCACTGGATCTGCAGCTGCGCCGTGCCATGCAGCTTGAACTGAAGAGGTTACAAAAAAAGCTTGGAATTACTTTTATTTATATTACGCATGACCAGGAAGAGGCAATTAACATGTCCGACCGTATTGCTGTCATGAATAAAGGAACCTTTGAACAGATTGGGACACCGGATGAGATCTATAATCATCCAAAAACCAGTTATGTGGCGACTTTTGTTGGAAATGCCAATATTTTAAAAGGTACTGCGCAGGAAACAGAAGCAGATATTCTCAAAGTTTCACTTGCAGGCAGTATTGTTTCTGCTGTGGCAGAAGGCAAAAAAATTGCTCCGGGTACACCAGTGACGCTGGCTGTCCGCAGTGAGAATATGATTTTTGATGAGACTTGCCAGAGTGGTATGGAAGCGGTTGTTGTTGAAAAAAGTTTTGCAGGCGGACTTCTTCGTGTTGTGTTGAAGCTTGCAGATGGAACAGAAGTTATTGCAAACAGACATGGAATTGATGCCGGTGTGCAGCCGGGACAGAAAGTCACCTGTCATTTTGATGCTGAGAATGCGGTTCTGGTTGATCTTCCGTCTGAGACAGAAAGCGGGGCGGCAGTATGAAGAAACATAAATCCGGCTCTGTCTGGATGATCCTGCCGTTGTATATCTTTACGATCATTTTTGTTGCAGGCCCGCTGCTTTATATGGTGGCATTAAGCTTTGCACAGCCAAAAGCAGGTCATGGTGTGGAGTGGGTATTTACACTCGCAAATTATAAAAAAATTCTTGATCCGGTCTATATGAAAACATTCACCGGTTCTTTCCAGCTTGCTGTGACCAGTACGATCATTATCTGTCTGATCGGTTATCCGTTTGGCTACTTTATGGCGAAGCTTTCTGAACAGTGGAAAAAACGTGCTATGATCTTTCTGATGCTGCCGTTCTGGGTCAATTCCTTGATTCGTCTGTATGGCTGGATGATTATTTTACAGACAAAGGGGCTTCTGAATCATGCCCTTAAGAGCCTTGGACTGATCGAGAAACCTTTGCGTATCTTGTACAGCTATCCGGCAATCGTGATCGGTATGACTTATGTGCTTCTTCCATTTATGATCCTGTCTGTATATTCCAGCGCAGAAAAATTGGACTGGTCACTGGTGGAAGCGGCAAGAGATCTTGGAGCGAGCCCCTTTAAAGCTTTCTGGACGGTTTCTTTTAAACTGACACTGCCGGGGCTGTTATCCGGTGTGATTCTGACATTTATTCCGTCCATGGGTTTGTTCTTTATTGCTGATATTCTTGGTGGAAATAAGATCGTTCTCGTCGGCAGCCTGATCCAGGAACAGATGACAAAAGGAAACAACTGGCCGTTTGCAGCGGCGCTGGCAGTTGCCCTGATGATCCTTACAACACTGATGATCATGTTGTATCGAAAAGTAACAAATGCAAAAGAATTGGAGGGTGTGGGATGAAAAAAAAGAATTCAAAGCTCTCCGGGTTTTATCTTGGACTGATTTTTGTACTGATGTATCTGCCAATCGCGGTGGTTATCGTATTTTCCTTTAATGAATCAAAGCTTCCTGTAAGATTTACCGGATTTTCTCTGAAATGGTATCAGGAACTGATTCATGATGATGCAATGATCGAGGCACTTGGAAACAGCCTCTTTCTGGGTGTGGTGAGCTGCCTGGTATCTGCTGTGATCGGCACCCTGGGTGCAGTAGGACTTTCCAGGATCCACTGGAAGACAAAAGGGATTCTGGAATATATTTCTATTTTACCGCTGATGATCCCTGAGATCATCCTTGGTATGGTACTGATGGCATTTTTCTATATGATGAATCTGCCATTTGGTATGCTGACATTACTGATCGGTCATACCGTTTTCTGTGTGCCATATATACTGATGGAAGTCAAGGCACGACTGGCGGGCATGGATCCGTCACTTGAGGAAGCAGCGAGAGACCTCGGAGCCGGTCCCTTCCGGGCATTCTGGGACATCATCTTACCGCTGATCATGCCGGCGGTGTTGTCCGGATCCCTTCTGGCGTTTGCAATGTCCATGGACGATGTCGTCATCAGTATCTTTATCAACGGGCCACGTCTGGCAACTTTGCCGATTAAGGTCTATACCCAGATCAAGACCGGTGTTACGCCGGAGGTCAATGCTCTCTGCACGATCATGCTGGTGTTTACGCTGTTGATCCTTCTGGTTTATAATCTGATCGGAAAGCTGACAAAACATAGAACTAAATAATCAGGACCAAAAAAGTCAAAAATAGCAAAAACAATGAATAAACTCTTTTCAATGAAGTCAAAGTAGGCTATACTTAAATTCATAGGCTTCATGAAGAGTTTATAATAAAAGACAAGAGGAGAGAAGGCTATGAAAAAATTAGTAGTATGCGCATTATGTGCAGCAATGGTCATTCCGGCTATGAGCGTGTCTGTAAGTGCAGATTCCAAAGAGCTTGTACTCTACACATGGGAAAACATGTTCCCACAGGAAGTACTGGATGGTTTTGAAGAAGAAACTGGAATAAAAGTGGTATATTCCAATTTCGACACTGATGAAAACATGTTGGAAAAGCTTTCCATGGCAAAAGGTGGAGACTACGACGTTGTTGTTGCAGATGATTATATTATCGAAACCGCAATCCAGGAAGGTCTTGTAGAAAAACTTGATACATCCAAATTATCCGGATGGGATAACATCAACCCGCTGTATCAGGGACAGTTCTATGATCCGAACGATGAATATACTGCACCATATGGAGCAGGTATTCCGTTGATCGTATATGATCCGGATATGGTAGATATTGATATCAAGGGATATAATGATCTCTGGGATCCGTCACTTGAAGATAGCATTGCACTGACTGCAAACTATCGTGTTATCAATGGTATCACAAACCTTGTACTTGGTCAGGATTTCAATGATCAGGATACAGATGATATCGCTAAAACAGGTGAGAAACTTCTGGAGCTTGCACCGAATGTTCGTCTGATTCAGGATGACAATACACAGGATTCTCTTCTGAACGGAGAGGCAAGTGTTGCATTCCTGTACACTTCACAGGTAACAGCCGCCCTTCAGGAAAATCCGGACCTTAAAGTCGTATATCCGGAAGAAGGTCTTGGATTTGGTGTAATGGGAATGTTCATTCCGAGCCAGGCACCGGACAAGGATGAGGCATATCAGTTCATGGATTACATTCTTCAGCCGGAAAATGCAGCAAAATGTTTCGATTATATCGGATACTACAGCACAAACAAAGCAGCAGATTCCCTGCTTGAGAATCAGGACCTTGTAGTACCGGATTCCGTAACAGAGGGATCAGCAGTAGAAAATATCAGCGCAGAAGCAGAAGAAGCTTACAATAAGAACTGGACAGAGTTCAAAGCTGCCTGCGACTGATAAAATAAGGGGGAAGCAGGATGGAAATCTATAAAGGTACTGCTACCTTTTCAGGAATAGCCATCGGCAAGATACTGTATTACAGCAGAGGGGAATACCAGATACGTCAGTGTCTGGTCAGCAACATAAAAAAAGAAATCAGTAATTTTCAGGAAGCCCGGCTTCAGGCGGTTCAGAAACTTCATGAGCTGTATGAAGCCAACAGGCTTCTGAATGAACAGGAGGCCGGTGTTTTTCTTCGCCAGATTAAACTTCTGGAATCCGAAAGTTACCAGAATGCAATTGAAAGCAGCATTGCCAATGAAAAGGTAAATGCTGCTTATGCAGTTATGATCAACAGAGATGAACTGGTTGAGACATTCCGACATCTGGAAGAGCCGGTCATTCGAAGAAGAATCAATGATATGCAGGAGATTTCCAACCGTCTGATCCAGATACTGGGTGGTGCAGCCATCCGTATTAATCTTGGGGACGAACCTGTGATCCTGGTTGCGGAGGCATTGTCGCCGACTGAGATTATGGAAATGGACAAGGATAAACTTCTGGCTGTGGTCATGCATCATGGTTCAGCAGTATCTCATGCATCAATTATGGCGAAAACAATGGAAATTCCAACTTTGGTCGATGTTGCAGCTGATGATGAGTGGGATGGAAAGACAGCAATCGTAGATGGTTATACAGGAACTTTTTATCTTAACCCGGATGCGGAAATCCAGAAAGAATATGAGATTCGTCTGGAAGCGGATCGAAGAGAGAGAGAGGAACTTCTGAAACTGAAGGCGCAGAAAGATGAAACAAAGGATGGCAGCAATATTGGTCTTTATGCCAATATTGGAAATATGAGTGATCTGAGCAGTGTCCTTTTTTATGGCGCCAAGGGAATTGGGCTTCTGCGAAGTGAGTTCCAGTATCTTGGAAGAGAAAATTATCCGAGAGAAAATGAACTTTTCCGTGCATATAAAAAAGTAGCAGAGACAATGGGCGAGAGACTTGCGGTGATCCGTACTGCGGATCTCGGAGCAGACAAGCAGGCTCCGTATCTGGACATTCCGCAGGAAACCAATCCTATCATGGGCAACCGTGGGATTCGTCTCTGTCTTGACCGAAGAAGAATGTTTAAAGCACAACTTCGTGCAATTTATCGTGCCAGTGCGTATGGTAATCTCGCAATGATGTTCCCGATGATCGATTCTGAAGAAGAAATGGATGAGATATGGCAGATCATTGAGGAAGTAAAAGAAGGACTGCGCGAAAAAAACATTCCATTTAAAGAGATCATGACAGGAATCATGATCGAGACACCGGCAGCAGTCATGATTAGCCGGGAACTTGCAAAACATGTTGATTTCTTAAGTATTGGAACCAATGACCTGACACAGTATACGCTTGCGATGGATCGTCAGAATCCTCTTCTGAAAGACAAATACAACGATCATCATCCGGCAATTCTTCGTATGGTGCGTATGGTTGTGGATGCGGCACATCAGGAAGGCCGTAAGGTTGGCATCTGCGGAGAAATCGCAGCGGACACAGCACTGACGAAAAAATTTCTGGAGATGGGAGTTGATTTTCTGTCTGTTGTTCCGGCGTGTGTACTTCCGGTACGAAAAGCAATTCGTGAGACAGATCTTGGCGGAGAGAAAGTTTCTGCTGTTAAATGAGGATTATAATGAATAAAAAAAGTAAAGTCATTCTTCTTCCCTGTAATTCTTACAGGGAAGAAATTGTTTATGAGAATCTTGAAATCGGACTGGAGCTTCTGGGCGGAATCGAGAATATTGTCGGTAAAGAAGAGTCTGTATTGCTGAAGCCGAATCTTCTAAAGAAAGCGGAAGTTGATAAGGCAGTGATCACACATCCGACGGTTGTGGGAATGTTTGCCCGACTGATGAGAGAAAAAGGATATCAGGATATGGCACTTGCAGATTCCTGCGGAAATGGAACAACTTCTAAAGTGATCCATGGGACAGGAATGGATATGTATCTTGAGAAACTGGATATTCCGGCTATTGATTATACGACGGGAATCCATGTAGACTATCCGAAAGGAATACAGGCAAAAGAATTTATTTTGCCGAAAGAACTTCTGGAAAAAGACTGTGTGATCTCTCTTTGCAAAATGAAGACGCATGCACTGGAACGCATCACGGGAGCTGTGAAAAACAGCTATGGATTCGTTTATGGATTTCACAAAGCCAAAGGTCATACATTGTACCCAAGTGCAGACAGTTTTGCCCGTATGCTTGTCGATCTGAATCAGTATGTGAAGCCGCGGCTGTATATTATGGATGGAATTGTGGCCATGGAGGGGAACGGACCAGGTTCCGGAGATCCTGCTCCAATGAATGTGATGCTGATGTCACGGGATCCAGTTGCACTTGATAGTGTGTTCTGTAACCTGATCCATCTGAATCCGGAGATGGTTCCAACGAATTATCATGGAGAAAAAATGGGACTTGGTACCTGGCGTTCGGAAGAAATTGAAATTGTTACTCCGTCCGGTGAGATTTCAATGAAGGATGCAGTAGCACAGTATGGAAATCCGTATTTTGATGTGGACCGGAGAGTGGTACGTTCCGGTATGTGGGAACGTCTTGCGAAAGCCTTGAATATTTTTCAGAAGAAGCCTTATATTGAGCCGGAGCGTTGTATCAGGTGTGGGATTTGCGTGAAGAGCTGTCCGGTTCCGGACAAGGCCGTTGATTTCCGTAAAGGCAGAGAGAATCCACCAGTATATGATTATAAGAAATGTATCCGTTGTTTCTGCTGCCAGGAGATGTGCCCCGAAAAAGCAATCCAGGTGAAATGATTAGGCCGGAAATTCAATCATGCCTTAAATTGTTGCATGGAAAAGGAGCTTCTGCATTATAGATGAATATATGTCTGTTTTGCAAAAGCTCCTTTAGATTGTTTGTTTATAAGTTGTGTCCGATCAAAATTTACAAACTGGATCAGTTCAAACAAAAATTATCGCTTATCTGATCGTGTCATGCAAAGCTTTGATGAATGAAGGAGTGGTACCGCAGCAACCACCAACAACAGAAGCACCGTTTTCAATCAGGACTTTCATATGATGGGCGAATTCTTCTGCATTCATGCTGTATACAGCATTTCCCTTTTCATCGATGACCGGCATACCGGCATTTGGTTTGGCGATAACTGGAATAGAAACATTTTCTTTAATGTTTCGAACAACAGATACCAGCTGATCAGGTCCCACTGAGCAGTTGATACCTACAGCATCTGCGCCGGCTGCTTCAAGAGAAACAGCTGCTTCCACAGCATTTCCACCACTGAAGATACTTCCATCAGCTTCAACAGTCATGGTACACATGATCGGAAGATCACATACAGAAGCGGCGGCATCTACAGCTGCAAGAGTTTCTTCAATATTGATCATTGTTTCGGCTGCAATCAGATCAATACCTGCATCTGCCAGAATACGGATCTGTTCCTGATACATATTATAAGCTTCTGTGTAAGTATAATCCCCATCAGCTGTGATAAAAGATCCGGAAGTAGTGATATCACCGGCTACATAGATACCGCTGCCGGCCAGCTCCTTAGAATAGCCGACCAGAGTACGGTTGATCTCTTCAATCTTATCTCTGAGTCCGTGTTTCTCAAGATTTATACTGTTTCCGCCAAAAGTAGGAGCATAGATTACCTGACTTCCTGCCTGAATATAGGCACGCTGCAGATCCTGGATAATATCTTTGTGATCGATAACCCAGGTTTCTGTACAGATACCGCGTGGCATACCACTTGCCATCAGGTTGGAGCCTGTGGCACCATCCAGAATCAGTATATTCTCAGTCAGTTTTCGAAATTCTTCTTTAGTCATATTAAGTTCGTTGCCTCCTTGAAAAATAAATATATAAGCAACTTACCTGTAAGCTCCGCATTTCCGTTGGAAAGTGCTTATTTCAGTTCCCTATTATAGCATGTACCATGTGGGATTACTATAGAAAAATCATTCAACCTGATTTATATACAAAGCAGATCTGGAGGTTATAAAACCAGTAGTGTTTACAGGCATAATCCCGCAAATAATAAAAAGAAGACATCTTTCGACAGAACTCGAAATTGTCTCAGAAGAAAAGTTGTGCTATTTTCTATATATATTCTTTACCGGCAGTTCTGTCGGAGATTTTCCCAAATACAATATTAGTATAAGTAATGGAATCAAAATGCAGGAGGTAAAATAATTGAATCTGTTTGAGTACACGTACTGCGGGAACTACAACCGGCAGATACAGAATCTGGCCAGAATCGTCCCGGAAAAATGGAGTTTTGGAGGCAATGATGACAATGGAATCCTGAAAGGGTATCTGGAGCATACATTTCAGCGGGTATATGAAGAAGAAAAATTACTGGAGACAGAGGAATACGCAATTTTTAATACAGGACTTTTTAATATGTATTATCAGCCGGTCTACGCATATTTTATCCCAAATCTGGTGCCGGACAGGCAGAGATGGTTTCTAGACGGCTTCTACACAGAATATCATTTATTAAAATCAGGAATTGTCAATCTTCCGAAACGTGCGGAATATGTAACGGATCCGGCTGAACTTATTTTTGATACCGGACTGGATATCGTGCCTCAGTATGAACATATTTTTGAAGAAACGGAGAATTGTCAGAGACTTCCGGAGACGATTCGCGGTAGTGTAATGAAAGTACAACTGTTTGACGGAGCCCTGCGGCAGACAAAAAGAATGCTTGAGGCCGATTATCGGACAGCCATTCCGCAGTATTATAACCATGGAATCCAGTTTCTCATTCCTGTCTGTCTGCAAAATCCGGACAGAGCTGATCTGGCACTTGCCTGTGTAAAGACAGAGGATGGGAGCAAATATCTGGGCAGGACATGTCTGACATTAAAAATGGCATATCATAATGCAAGACTGCTGGCAAAAATCCACAGCAGCTGGCTTTATCCGTGAAGAGATGATCGCAGCAATAGAGAGTAATACAGGAAAACCTTCGGTGAAAATCAACTGTACAAAAATCTCGCAAAATCTATTGAAATCGTAACGCTTTTATGATACAAAAATAAAGTTGTTATTAATAAATTTTCTTATGAAAAAGAGGGGATACTTTTTAGGGAGGAACAACCAATGAGCAATAAGCTGATCGACTTGATCGACATTTCCAAATCCTACGGGATGCAGACAGTTCTGGATGAACTGAATCTTTACATCAGGGAGAATGAATTCCTGACATTACTTGGTCCGAGTGGATGTGGAAAGACTACTACACTTCGTATTTTGGGAGGATTCGAGACACCGGATAAGGGGCGTGTGATCTTTGACGGGCAGGATATCACGAATCTTCCGCCGAATAAGCGTCAGTTGAATACCGTATTTCAGAAATATGCGTTGTTTACTCATATGAATATTGCGGATAACATTGCTTTTGGATTAAAGATAAAGAATAAAAGTAAACAGTATATTTATGACAAGATCAAATATGCATTGAAGCTTGTGAATCTGGATGGTTTTGAGAACCGCATGCCGGATTCTTTGAGTGGTGGACAGCAGCAGCGTATTGCAATCGCACGTGCGATCGTAAATGAGCCGAAGGTACTGCTTCTGGATGAGCCGCTCGGTGCGCTGGATCTGAAACTTCGACAGGATATGCAGTATGAGCTGATCCGTCTCAAAAATGAGCTGGGGATAACCTTTCTGTATGTAACACATGATCAGGAAGAGGCACTTACCATGTCTGATACGATCGTGGTCATGAACCAGGGGTATATCCAGCAGATCGGAACACCGGAAAAAATCTACAATGAGCCGGAGAATGCTTTTGTGGCGGACTTTATCGGTGAGAGTAATATTATTTCCGCGACAATGGTGCAGGATCGTCTTGTTAAGATACTGGGTGTTAATTTTCCATGTGTGGATGAAGGGTTTGGACAGAACAAACCGGTTGACGTTGTCATCCGTCCGGAAGATATCGATCTTCTGAAACCGGGGCAGGGAAGCATTGACGGTGTAGTCACACATATGATCTTCAAAGGTGTACATTATGAGATGGAAGTCATGGCGAACAACTATGAGTGGCTGGTGCACAGCACCGATATGTTCCCGGTTGGAACAGAAGTCAGCATTCATGTGGATCCGTTTGATATCCAGATCATGAAAAAACCGGAATCGGAAGATGAGGAGGCGGTAAACATTGAAGAATAAGCGTTTGCTTGCCGGTCCGTATCTGTTCTGGTCCGTGTCCTTTGTAGTGATTCCGCTGTTGGTGATCGTGTATTATGCATTTACCAGTGATGAGGGTAGTTTTACATTTTCCAATCTGGCACAGATCACGACACCGGAGAATCTGAAGGCACTTGGCATGTCCATTCTTCTGTCATTTTTGAGTACGGCAATCTGCTTGATTCTGGCATATCCGCTGGCAATGATCCTGAGCCAGAAACAGGTAAACCAGACAAGTTTTATTGTGCTGATCTTTATTCTGCCAATGTGGATGAACTTTCTTCTCCGTACACTGGCATGGCAGACATTGCTTGAAAAGAATGGCGTCATCAACAGTGTTTTAAGTTTTCTGCATTTACCGGCGCTGGAGATCATTAATACACCATATGCCATCATTCTTGGAATGGTATACAATTTTCTGCCATTTATGGTGCTTCCAATCTATAATGTACTGATCAAGATTGACAGAAATGTTATCAATGCAGCACGTGATCTGGGAGCCAATTCCGTACAGACTTTCTGGAAGGTCATTTTTCCACTGAGTATTCCGGGTGTGATCAGCGGTATTACGATGGTGTTTGTACCGGCGCTGACAACCTTCGTTATTTCTGACCTTCTTGGGGGCGGAAAGATCCTTCTGATCGGTAATGTCATTGAGCAGTCATTCAAACAGAACAGCAACTGGCATGTTGGAAGTGGTCTGTCCCTGGTACTGATGGTATTTATCATTGCAAGTATGGCACTTGTGGCAAAATACGATAATGAGGACGGGGGTGCGGCATTTTGATCAGAAAATATTTACAGAAGATATACCTGGCCCTTATTTTTATTTTATTATATGCCCCGATCGTAACGTTGATCGTTCTGTCTTTTAACCAGTCTAAGACAAGAGCAAAATGGGGTGGATTTACACTGAAATGGTATAAAGAACTTCTCAAAAATGAACAGATCATGAGCGCGTTTTATACCACACTTATCATAGCGTTTGTTTCGGCTGCAATCGCAACGGTCATTGGCACGGCCGCTGCAATCGCGATTCAGGGAATGAAGCAGAAGTGGAAGACCATGTACATGGGACTTACCAATATTCCTATGATGAATGCGGAGATTGTGATGGGTGTATCCCTAATGCTTCTTTTTATCGCATTTCATATGACACTTGGTTTTGGAACAATCCTGATCGCGCACATTACGTTTAATATTCCGTATGTGATCTTAAGCGTATTACCGAAGCTGAAGCAGACGAACCGTTATACATATGAGGCAGCACTGGATCTTGGTGCATCACCGGTCAAAGCGTTTTTTAAAGTTGTTTTCCCGGACATTGTACCGGGAGTATTTTCTGGATTTATGCTTGCATTTACCATGTCTCTGGATGATTTTGTAATCACGCATTTTACAAAAGGACCTGGAATTGATACACTTTCCACAAAAATCTATACAGAAGTTCGTAAAGGGATCAAACCAGAAATCTATGCACTTTCCACGATTATGTTTGTGACGGTTCTTGTTCTTCTGATTCTGGTGAATTATTCTCCGAAGGAAGAAGAGGAGAGCGCAGTCAGAAAGAAAGTCCGCAGACCGTCCAAAGTCAAAAAGACTCTGATTCAGAGAGTCATTCCGGTGGCAATCTGCATCGTCTTTATTGGTGGTGGATTTTACTATGCAAAAGAAAGCGATGTTCTGAATGATGAGAAACTGGTTGTATACAACTGGGGCGAATATATTGATCCGGAAGTCCTGACGATGTTTGAAGAAGAAACGGGAATTGATATTGTTTACGAAGAATTTGAAACAAATGAGATTCTGTATCCAAAGATCAGTTCCGGTGCGATCGCATACGATGTGATCTGCCCGAGTGATTATATGATTCAGCGAATGATTGAGAATGATCTGCTTTCCGAGATTAATTTTGATAACATTCCAAATCTTAAAAATATCGGGAAACAGTATCTGGAGCAGTCAAGGCAGTTTGATCCGGAGAATAAATATTCCGTGCCGTACTGCTGGGGAACTGTCGGCATTCTGTATAACAAGATGATGGTAGATGAGCCGGTGGACAGCTGGTCTATTCTCTGGGATCCGAAATACAAGGATAATATTCTGATGCAGGATTCAGTCCGTGATGCATTTGGCGTGACACTGAAATATCTTGGCTATTCTTTGAATTCCATAGATTTGGACGAGCTGACTGAGGCAAAAAATCTGTTGATTGAACAGAAACCGTTGGTTCAGGCATATGTGATCGACCAGGTGCGTGATAAAATGATCGGAAATGAAGCTGCACTTGGTGTAATCTATTCCGGTGAGGCAATTTACACACAGAAAGAAAACCCAAATCTGGAGTATGTGATCCCGAAGGAAGGATCCAATATCTGGATCGATTCCTGGGTAATCCCGAAAAATGCAGAACATAAAGAAAATGCAGAAAAATTTATCAATTTCCTCTGCAGACCGGATATTGCGTTGATGAACTTTGAATACATTACGTATTCTACGCCGAATGAAGCTGCGAGAGAACTGATCGAGGATGAATCTATCCGAAACAGTGAGATCGCATTCCCGGACCTTTCCAAATATGATAATCTGGAAACATTCCAGTATCTTGGAACAGAGGCTGACCAGGTGTATGGTGATCTCTGGAATAAAGTAAAATCCTCATAAAGCATAAAACAAAGAAAAGACTTTCTATGGAAAATGGATTTCTGTAGAAGGTCTTTTTTCTTGCGGAAAAATGTCTGACAGAGGTATAATACAGAAAAAGAAAAGTTATATAAGGAGGGTGTATTGTGGCAGAGGAAAGAACATCCAATTATATCAAACTCTGTGATGAATGGGCAGAGAAATTCCTGCAGATGGAAAAAAAGGAATTGATGAATCGGCTTCCGGAATTGAAGGAAGAGGATGGCTATCTGAAAATCACACATTTTGGTGTGCCATTCGGAATTCGGCTGGACAATGGAAGAATTGACCGGCTGGCAGAAGTGGCAGGGCTGCCTCTGAAGGGAATAACTTTTGAAATGAGCTGATTGTGAAAACGATGGAACTGAAAATACGGTCAGAGATAAATCTGATTCAATGAGGGAAAATGGAATGGATTATTTAACACTGGCTTTTGACAGACCGGCAGAAGCATGGAATGAGGCACTTCCTCTGGGGAACGGCTCTATGGGAGCGATGTCATATGGAGGGCTTCGAGAGGAAAAGATCGAGCTGAATCTGGATACACTCTGGTCTGGAACCGGAAGAAGCAAAGAAAACAAAAATACAGATGTGGACTGGGATTTTTTGCGCCAGAAGATCTTTGACGGAAAGTATGAAGAAGCGGAAGCCTATTGTAAAGAAAACATCCTTGGTGATTGGACAGAGAGCTACCTTCCGGCAGGAAATCTGCATATTGAGGCAAATATACCTGAATTAAAAGAGCATGGATCATACCAGAGACAGCTTTCGATTAAAGATGCGCTGGAACAGGTTGTATATCGTCAGGACGGACAGGGATATCTAAGAGAATTTTTTGTAAGTATGTCAGAACCAGTCATGGCACTTCATTATAGAGCAGATGCAGGCAGCGGTCTGGAACTGCGTATTTCTCTGGACAGCCAGATAAGACATGTCTGTTCTGGTTATGGGATAAGTGAACTTGTGCTTGAGGGACAGGCTCCGGTCTATGCGGCACCGTCGTATTATTCCTGTGAGCAGCCGATCGTCTATGAAGAAGGAAAAGGAATACGGTTTGCAATCGGTATTTCCGTGCAGGCACCGAAAGGCTGTATTCGCCAAAAAGACAACACGCTTCTTGTAACTGCAGATGGTGATGTGTATATTTATCTGTCCGGGATAACGGATTTTCAGGCACAGGACTCCTACTTATCCAGAAAGAAACAGATGCTGGAACAGATCTATGACCTTTCATATCCACAATTAAAGGAAGCTCACAAGAAGGCATATGCAGCATATTTTGACCGGATGGATCTTACGTTGGATCCTGGCATACAGAATGATCTTATAACAAAAATGTTTCACTATGCCCGTTATCTTATGATCTCTTCCTCTAAACCTGGTACACAGTGTGCAAACCTGCAGGGAATCTGGAACCATAACTTGAGAGCTCCGTGGAGCAGCAACTATACGGTAAATATCAATACAGAAATGAATTATTGGATGGCAGAGAAGGCGAATTTAAGCGACTGCCATGAGTCGCTGTTCGATCTGATCGAACGGACTGCCTCGCATGGAAAAAAGACAGCAAAAGAAGTCTATCATCTGGATGGATGGGTGAGCCATCATAATGTGGATATCTGGGGACATTCCAGCCCGGTCGGATATTTCGGGCAGGATGAAAATCCCTGTACCTACTCTATGTGGCCGATGAGCTCCGGGTGGCTCTGCAGTCATCTGTGGGAGCATTACCGTTATACACTGGACAGAGAGTTTTTGAGAGAAAAAGCCTTTCCGCTTATCCGGGGAGCAGTGGAATTTTATCTGGGATATCTGGTGCCTTATGACGGATACCTCGTCACAGCTCCATCTACTTCGCCGGAAAATACATTTACAGCCTCGGATCACAGTGTCCATAGTGTTACCTTTGGTTCGACAATGGATTGCAGTATTCTGAAGGAATTGTTTGGAAATTATCTGAAAGCCTGCGAGATCCTTGATATCACCGACCTTATGGATGAAGTAAAAGCTGCACTCAAAAAACTGCTGCCATTTAAGATCGGGAAAGAAGGACAGCTTCAGGAGTGGTACCTGGACTATCCTGAGGTGGATATGCACCACAGACATGTTTCACAGCTATACGGCCTTTATCCAGGAAATCTGATCCACAGAGAAGATAAAGAACTTCTGGCTGCCTGCCGCGTAGCTCTGGACAGAAGAGGGGACGAGGGAACCGGCTGGTGCATGGCATGGAAGGCGTGTCTCTGGGCGCGGCTCGGAGATGGAGAGCGTGCGTTGAAGCTCTTGAAAAATCAGCTTCACGTTACAAAAGAAGAAAACTGCAGTCTGGTTGGTGGCGGGACCTACCCGAATATGCTCTGTGCACATCCGCCATTTCAGATCGACGGGAATTTCGGGTTTGCGGCTGCTGTGCTGGAAATGCTGGTACAGTATCAGGATGACAGGATCTTCTTTCTTCCAGTGCTTCCGGAGGAATGGAAGGATGGAAAGATAAGCGGCCTTAGGGCACCGGGCGGCATTACCATTGACTTTGTATGGAAAGACAGATGCATTACAGAATGCAGTCTGCAATCACAGACAGATATGGTACGCATACTTTTGTACAATGGAATTGAGAAGAAAGTAATGCTGAAAGCAAATACCATCTGTCATATCGTTTGATTTTTTTTGCTGCGGCGGTACTCTCCGGCAGTCATGCCACAGTATTTCCGGAAACTCTGAGCCAGATAACTCTGCGAGGAAAATCCGGCAAGATGAGCGATATCCGAGATTTCATGGTCTGTATTCTCCAGGAGATTTTTGCATACTTCGATCCGGCGGTGGGTCAGATAGCTGATCGGAGAGATTCCGTAGTAGCGCGTGAATTCGTGACTCAGATAATACTTATTCAGATGGCTTAAGCTGGCAAGCTGTTCCAGATTGATGTCATCGCTGTAGTGGGAATCCAGATATCGCTTGACGAGGGCGCATTCTTTGCTTGGATGAAAGGATGGAAACAACTGAAAATCAGAGACAGCAAAACGACGGAGCTGAGAGATCAGAATGGCAAGCGTGTGTTTGCAGATCTCTTCATAACCATCATTTTTTTCATCCAGTTCCTGAAAAAGAGAATGAAAATAAAATAAAAGGTCGGCGTGCTTCTGGTGGCAGTGAAAAATCTGGAATTCCTTCTGATCATGAAAGGAAAAACTGATCCCGTCCACACCGACCGTATAATAAGAAAGTGGCGAGGCACTTAAGGAAATTTCCGTGTGCTGAATATGAGGGTTGACGATGATCAGGTCGTCTTTTTTAATAGAAAAATGCTGGTTTTCAATCAGGAATTCTCCACTTCCCTCACTGACGTAAAAGAGTTCCGTGAAGGCATGGGTATGTGGGATGCTGGGCCAGTCTTCCTCATAATGAGAAGAAGAGGCGTTCGCCAGGACTGCTTCTGTTGAAAAAGGCGTATCATCTGAAAAAGAAAAAAACTGTGTACTCATATGTACCTCCCAGGACCGAAAAGTTTTTCAACTGTCAGGATAGCACAAAAGATAAAATACCGCAAGATTTCTAAAAAGTATAGCAAGAACAACGTTGAAAAACAGACAAAAACGACGTATTCTGAATAAAACAAAAACAGATGATAAAAGAAATCTATAAATATAAAACGGAGGTACACCTATGAGTCAGAACAAAGGCAGAGTTACGATCCCGACAAACCTGGATGTGGTAAAAGAAACACTGGATATCGTAGAGGAATGGGGCGCAGATGCGATTCGTGACTGCGATGGAACAGAGTTCCCGGCAGAACTCAAAGACACAGGTGCAAAGATCTACGCTACTTATTATACAACAAGAAAAGATAATGCATGGGCAAAGGCAAACCCGGATGAGATCCAGCAGATGTACATCATGAGTTCTTTCCATACAGCAACGGAGGAGAAACTTGAGATCAACCTTATGGATCATCTCTACCCGGACATGTTGAAAGTAAATACCCGTGATGATATCACCAGATGGTGGGAAGTCATTGACCGTACCACAGGCGAAGTCGTTCCGACAGATCGGTGGTCTTATGACGAAGAGAGTGGAAATGTCGTGATCGCACCGGCGAAACTTTTTCATGAATATACGGTCAGCTTTCTGGCATATATCATGTGGGACCCGGTTCATATGTATAATGCTGTCGTAAATGACTGGAAGGACGTAGAGCCGCAGATCACTTTTGATGTGCGTCAGCCGAAGACAAGAGCACATTCCCTGGAGCGTCTCCGTCGTTTCCTTGATACGCATCAATATGTGGATGTAGTACGTTTTACGACATTTTTCCATCAGTTTACCCTGATTTTTGATGAGTTTGCGAGAGAAAAATATGTAGACTGGTTCGGTTACTCCGCATCTGTCAGTCCGTATATCCTTGAACAATTCGAAAAAGAAGTGGGATATGCGTTCCGTCCGGAATATATTATCGATCAGGGTTACATGAATAATACATACCGTATTCCATCCAAAGAATTCAAGGACTTCCAGGCTTTCCAGAGAAGAGAAGTTGCGAAGCTTGCCAAAGAGATGGTAGACATTGTCCATGAATGCGGCAAAGAAGCTATGATGTTCATGGGCGATCACTGGATCGGTATGGAGCCGTTTATGGACGAGTTTGCCTCGATCGGACTGGATGCTGTCGTTGGAAGTGTCGGAAACGGTGCGACCTTGCGCCTGTTCAGCGATATCAAGAATGTAAAATATACAGAAGGACGTTTCCTTCCGTACTTTTTCCCGGATACCTTCCATGAGGGCGGCGATCCGGTCAAGGAAGCCAAAGTAAACTGGGTAACAGCAAGGCGTGCGATCCTTCGAAGCCCGATCCAGAGAATCGGTTACGGCGGATACCTGAAACTTGCTCTGGAATTCCCGGATTTTGTACAGTATATCAAAGAGGTATGCCAGGAATTCCGTACACTCTATGATAACATCCAGGGTGTGACCCCATACTGTGTGAAGCGTGTAGCGGTCCTGAACTGCTGGGGTAAAATGCGCTCCTGGGGCAACCACATGGTACATCACGCAATTTATTATAAACAGAATTATTCTTATTTCGGGATCATCGAGGCTTTGAGCGGCGCACCGTTTGATGTTTCCTTCATCAGCTTTGATGATATCCTGGAAAATAAGGATCTGCTGAAAAACTTTGATGTTGTGATCAACGTAGGCGATGCAGATACTGCACAAAGCGGCGGCGAGTACTGGGTAAACGAAACGATCATCACTGCAGTAAAAGAATTTGTCTACAATGGCGGCGGCTTCATCGGAGTCGGCGAACCGGCAGCCCATCAGTGGCAGGGACATTATTTCCAGCTTGACGATGTACTTGGAGTAGAAGAAGAAAACGGCTTCAACCTGAACAAAGACAAATACAACTGGGAAGAACATAGAGATCACTTTATCCTGTCAGACAGTGACGGAGACGTTGATTTCGGTGAAGGAAAGAAAAATATTTATGCACTTGACGGAACTGAGATTCTGATCCAGAAAGACCAGGAAGTGCAGATGGCAGTGAAGAACTTCGGAAAAGGCCGTGGTGTCTATATCAGCGGACTTCCGTACAGCTTCAAGAACAGCCGTGTCCTCTACCGTGCAGTCCTCTGGTCCGCATCTGCAGAGGAAGAACTGAACTGCTGGTATTCCACAAATTACAATGTAGAAGTCCACGCCTATGTAAAGAACGGCAAATACTGTGTCGTAAACAACACCTACGAGCCGCAGGATACTGTTGTATACAAAGGCGATGGAAGCTGCTTCGAACTTCACATGGAAGCAAATGAGATCAAGTGGTATCAGATCTGAGAAGCGAAAATATCTAAGAAATAGAAGAATGATGTGATAAGAAAAAAGGTATGAGATCATAGAAGCTAAATCTGTGGTTTCATACCTTTTTGAGATTTACTGATGAAATCGTTTCCCGTATTCCGAGGGAGAAATTCCCATACATTTCTTAAACAGCCTGCTGAAATAGAGCTGGTCATCGATTCCTACCATTGTGGAGATCTCCTTGAGAGAAAGCCTGTTGTCTTTGATCATGGTGGCGGCTTTTCGTATTCGGAGATTGTTCAGATAACTGGTGATGCTTGTTCCTACCTCCGATTTAAAAACACGGCACAGATAGCTGGAACTTAAGCTGACATTTGCGGAAATGGAGGACAATGTGAGCCGGTGCATGTAATTTCCTTCGATATATGCGAGGGTTTTAGCAATATCGTCTGTATAATGCCCTTCATTTATGGTAAAGGTCTGATAGATGTTTCTGGCTTCTTCATAGTCTGGAAGATTTTCCTGATATGGCATATCCGGGGCAAAGGACTGGTACATGGTGAAGCGGTTGTACAGCTTTTTTACGAGCTGATCGACTTTCATCTGACCTGCATCCAGTTCTTTCTGGGAAAAGACTACCAGTGCACTGTAATCGTTCAGTACAAGGATATATGGCTGAAGTACGCCCTGTACTGCGTCCAGGATCATATCACACAGAAGTTTCCCCGAGATAGAAAAGGCTTCATTGGACAGAAACTTTTCAAAGGTCACATAGCAGACGGCGCATGGTTCCTGCATAAAGCGCAGGTCTGTGCCGGCGTTTTGACCTGTAAAGGAGGAAAGGGAAGTCTCTCCCTCAAAAAAGGAGAGGAGTAGGCGGGTTCTGTTCTCGGATACAGTTTCGGCTGGAACAGGAACTTTCCTGTCGGCTTTTTCCTGCAGTTTTTCGGTCGTTTTGTTCAGGCAGGCGAGAAGGGTGTCCGGACTGATCTTGATTTTTAGCAGATAGTCTGCTGCACCCAGAAGGAGCGCGCTCCGCACAGAATCAAAATCCTCATAATTGCTGAGGACAAGGATCTCTCCGGGATAATTTTTTTCTTTCAAGGTACGGATCAGTTCCAGTCCGTCCATTTCCGGCATTTTGAGGTCGGTGATGATTACATCCGGCTGATGCTTCTCAATGAGAGACATGGCTTCCAGACCGTTTGAAGCGGTCCCGCAAATGGAAAAACCGTGTTCTTCCCAGGGGAGGATCGAACGGAGGGCGATTTTTACAATGGGTTCATCATCTATAATAAGTATACTGTACATTTGAGTCCTTTCTGAGCGGCTTGTCTATTCTTCAGGCTGTTGTGACAGGGTATCAGCATAAAGCTTTGGCAGTGTCAGGGTACAGGTGGTGCCTTCGCACGGGTGACTGTCAATCTTTAATCCGTATTCCCGTCCGAAGTTCAGCTGGATCCGGTCATTTACATTTGCTACGCCGATTTTTTTGCGGTCCTTGTGCGGGTTCAGATCAGTCCGGGTTATCTCGAATCCTTTTCCGTCATCCTGAAGTTCCAGGATCATATGTCCGTCTTCCTCCCAGCAGGTAATATGGATCTCCATGACAGAACCGTCATCGGAAGAACCATGCATTACAGAATTTTCGGCGAGCGGCTGCAGGATCAGCTTGGGAACGAGACAGGAGAGCAGCTCTTCATCCTCCACATGGAAAGAATATTCGAAACTTCCTGCATACCGGATGCGGAGAATGGCAAAATAATTTTCCAAATTTTCAAGTTCTTCCTGCACGGTGATATATTCATTCTTATTCGTGAGCATGTTCTGAAGAAGACTGCTGAGTGCCTGGATCCCATCGCTGACGATCTGATCATTGTGCATGGCTGCTACAAAGCGTAGGCTGTTTAAGGTGTTAAAAAGAAAATGAGGATTGAGCTGATACTGGAGCATCTGAAGTTCAAGCTCTCTCTTTTTCTTTTCCTGTTCTTTTTGCTGTTCGAGCAGATTCTGGATGGTATCTGCCATGTGGTTCATGCTGCCGGACAGGTCTGAAAGTTCGTCTTTGTGGTTATCCTGAATACGGACATCCAGGTTTCCGTGGGATAATTCTTTACAGAAATCCAGCATGCTTCTGATCGGGGAGGTGATTCCCGGATATACCATTGCGACGATCCCGATGCACGTGAGGACCAGGATCACTGCCACGATCAGGATTCGGCGAAGCATGGTATAAACTTCGGAATTGATATAATGATAAGGCATGGTGTACACAAAAAGCTGGTTAAGCTTTTTGTTGAAAATATAAGTGACCAGCTGTTCTTCGCCATCTTTGTGGATGCTGAAGGAATCGGTTCTGGAAGGAAGCTTCTGCTGGATGTTTTTGAGAAATTCGCTGTCAACCTTTTCACCGAGTGCGATATTTCGGTCCCAAGAGGAAAGAACAGTACCGTCCATATTCATATACATAATATTAGAAGAATCTGCCAGCCCTACCGGTTCGAGCACGGTCTTGGAAAAAATCTTCTCATCGATGGAAATCAGGGTGTAACCGATGACGCGGCTTTCACTGTACTGCTCATAGATTCTTCTTCCAAGGACCAGGATATCTCTGTCGCGGTAGGTGTGCACATACGCCCATACATCCTGATTTTCCTGGCGCAGCCGGTCAAGGAGCATATCCACATCATTCTGATAGAAACCGTCATAGCCAAGGTCATAAAAAATATTTCCGTCGGTATCGTATACCGTGATATTTTTGGCCTGCGCCGGATAGATGATCTTGGTACGGATCATGCTCTGGATCTCATTGATCGCCTGATTTTTCTCAATATCTGACATATCTTTGTTCAGAAGCCCGTCCTTGATCTCTTCGCTGATGCAGATAGAGCCGCACAGATACTGATATTTTTCGATTTCACTTACCATATTCAGATTGATCATTGATAAAGTCTGGGAAATGGAAGCAGAAAGTTTTTCCCGAAGTGCTACGGAAAAGATATGAAAGGAATAGCCACTGATTCCTGCCAATGGTATAATCGATATCAGCAAAAGGGCAATGACAAGCCTTGTTTTGATACTGAATTTACGAAATCCCTGATAACCTTGTTTTTTATTCATTTTTCCCCCACCTTTTTATCCATTATACTAAAAAAAGTCAGGATAATCCATCCAAAACGTAAATAGACAAAGATTGTACATATTTATCACAAGAAAATCCATATCGTATAATTTTTACAAGAGAAAGTTCCATAAGTAGGGGCGTTTTGTTAATTTACTACAAAAATATTTTGCCGTATACTGTCATCATAAGGCGAACGTAAAAAAGCTAACATGAAGGAGGAAACAAACATATGAAGAAAAGATTTGCAGCTTCTACTATGATTCTTGCGATGAGCGCGGCTACCGTACTCTCACCGATCACTGCATTTGCAGACGCAGAAGAACAGGAACTGAACATCGCGATCTTCCAGGGTGGATACGGAGATGCTTACTGGAATCAGATGGTAGAACTTTTTGAGGAAAGCCATGAGGGTGTGAAAGTGAACATGACCATCAGCCCTACCATCGGTGATATCATCCGTCCACAAATCGTTGCCGGAAATGTACCGGATTTTATCTGTCTGAATGATGGCGGTGAGGACGGCGTGATCCTTTCTCTGATCAAAGAACATGCACTTCTGAACCTGAATGATGTCTTTGATGGCGAGAACTATGCAGGAACCGGTACACTTCGTGATGATATCACAGATGGAATCCTTGCAAGCAGTAAATGTGCCCCATATGGAGATGGTGATATCTATCTCGCACCTTTCAACAGCGGTCCGCAGGGACTGATCTACAACAAGACATTCTTCGATGAAAATAATCTGGAAGTTCCGAAGACCTGGGATGAGTTCTTTGCACTTGGCGATACAGTCAAAGATATCGACGGACGTTCTCTCTTCACTTATCAGGGAATCTATCCGGGATACATGGAAGAAATGCTCTGGCCGGCAATCGCAAATGAGTGCGGCGAAGAAG
>OKSA01001164.1_pt1 | contig 24680 bp, 22 predicted proteins | sample 1601181 | NCBI WGS metagenome assembly OKSA01 (sample SAMEA3541538, study PRJEB24748) | human gut metagenome | biome: human gut; feature: human-associated habitat; material: faeces | place: China | collected 2012
TCCCTTGATATCAGTCTGATCCATACGGGCAAAGAGCACTGCCCACCCGGACATATCTGTTCCATGCCAAGAGACGAGTTTATCATCCATTTTGTACTGGAACGCATGGTGTCAGCTCATGGAGGAAAGGGATTGGGAGAACTTTCCTGGGATGAGACCGAACAGGAGGTCCGTCAACTGCTGCACCAGTTCCTTGCAGACCGCGTCAGCCGCAGTGAAAGTTTGAGCAAACGTTTTCACTATCTGTTTGAACGTTTGAGCATCACGCTGACCCGTCTTTTGCGTCAGCTTGCAGCGGAATTTGCACAAAGCGAGTTTGAGCCGGTCCGCTATGAGCTGCCAATCCGTCAGGGTGGGGAGGTCGCTCCGCTGGAGCTGATGCTGGAAAACGGCGTCAGAGTCAGCGTGGAGGGAATCGTGGACCGCGTGGATTTGATGGAAAAGGACGGAAAGAAGTACGTTCGGGTAGTCGATTATAAGTCGGGCAGCAAGAATTTCCAGCTGGACGATGTCTATTACGGACTTAATTTGCAGATGCTCATCTACCTGTTTTCTATCTGGAAAAACGGAACAGGTGACCTTGCAAACTGTCTGCCGGCAGGGGTACTCTACCTTCCGGCAAAGGATCACATCATCACTGCTTCCAGAGATACCAGCGACGAGCAGATCGAGAAGGAGCACCGCAAGCGCTACCGCATGAACGGTCTAGTTCTGGAAGACCCAACCTGTGTTGCCGGCATGGAGCAGAAGGTTTCGGGTGTGTTTATCCCGGTCAAGACCAAGGTCGATGGTAGTTTTGATGCACGCTCTAGCCTTGCAACCTTAGAGCAGATGGGACAGATCCAGCGCCATATTGAGCTAGTGCTCTCCGAAATGGCAAAAAATCTTCAGGACGGAAAGATTGAGGCTCTGCCGGTGTCCTCTTCTGGGATGGAGCCCTGTCAGTACTGTGATTATAAGCCGATCTGCCAGCATGGTCAGGGCGGTGCGAGCAGAAAACTGACTGCTTTGGGAAAAGAGGAATTTTTTGCCTGCTTAAGAGAAGAAGAGAAAGGAGAGAGAACGGATGGGGAATAAATCAGCGCCCAAATGGACGGATGCCCAGCAAAAGGCGATTTCCTGCCGGGGAGGAACGGTGCTCGTCTCGGCAGCAGCAGGAAGCGGAAAAACAGCGGTGCTGGTGGAACGAATCATTACCATGCTCACCAGAAAAGAGAATCCTGTGGATGTAGACCGGCTGCTGATCGTGACATTTACCGAGGCGGCAGCCTCAGAGATGAAAGAAAGGATTCGTCTTGCAATTGAGAAGAAACTGACGGAATACCCGGAAGATGAGCATTTGAAACAACAGGCAACCCTGATCCATAATGCGCAGATCACAACCATCCACAGCTTCTGTCTTTCTGTGATCCGCGATCATTTTCATGCGATTGATATTGATCCGGGATTCCGGATCGGTGAAGAAGGAGAACTGAAGCTGTTAAGACATGATGTGCTGGAGGAGATGCTGGAGGAGAAATATCAGGAAGGAAATAAACGGTTTCTTGATTTTGCGGCAGCTTACAGCACCGGAAGAGATGATAAAAAGATTGAAGATCTGATATTGAAGATCTATGAATTTTCCAGAAGTTATCCGGATAGTGAAGAATGGCTGGATTCCTGTGTGAAAGTATATGGAATACCGGATGTGAAGACGCTGGAAGAAAGCAGCTTCATGAAGCGGACGGTATCCACCTGAACAAGCTGCGTATGCAAATCAGTAAGGAAATCAACCTGAACAGAAATTCCTTCCTGCAACTCTGCCTGCATCCTGGCATCTTTGCACAACTGCACCATGTCATACTCCTGCACATTAAATTTCATCATGCCCGACTCCAGGCGCGAAAGGTCGAGGATGTTAAATATCAAATCGATCAGCTTCTCAGCATTTCGCCGGATAACCGCCGAATATTCCTGCTGCTCCTCCATGCTCAGATCATTTCTTTGGCAAAGAGAATCAGAAAGAGTCACAACAGAATGCCGCACAAATGGCCTTGAAAAAGATAAAGAATGACGGCAACTTCAAAACGGCCATTGAAACAGCCAAAGTGCAAAACCACATGATAGAAGAAAATACGGTAGCGGAAGAAAACGCAACAGACGCAACAGAGAAGCTATCCGAAGCAGATTCCCATACGCTTGCCCTGAACAACTAAATCATGTTCCTCGGTCACTAACTTAAGTTTTCCGGCTATCTCTTCCAAAGGCGCCGAGGAAATTTCATTTCCTTTCAGAGTCACCATACGCCCGAACCGCGCTCCTGCAATCAGCTCCGTAGCATGACCTCCCATGCGGGTCGACAGATTACGGTCGAAAGGCGTAGGCGAACCTCCACGCTGAATATACCCCAGAACGGTTTCACGCGTCTCAATACCCGTTTCGTATTCAATCTCCTGCGCGATATACTCAGCGGCACGCTTCCTGCCGTCAGTCTGGATGCCCTCCGCCACCACTACGATAGAATAGGGTTTCCCTCTTTTCAAGCGGTTCAGGATTGTATCTCCGATATTGTGGATATTATAGGAAAGTTCGGGAATCAGGATCACATCGCCTCCTCCCGCCATGCCGGAATACAATGCAATCCACCCGGCTTTGTGTCCCATTACCTCTATAATAAATACACGGCTGTGGGACGTTGCCGTCGTATGGATTCTGTCAATCGTATCTGTCGCAATATCCACCGCGCTCTGAAATCCGAATGTCATTTCTGTTCCCCACAGATCGTTATCGATCGTCTTCGGAAGCGTGATCACATTCAATCCCTCTTCCCGAAGAAGATTTGCCGTTTTATGCGTTCCGTTTCCTCCTAAAATAATAAGACAGTTCAGATTCAGCTTATGATATGTATGCTTCATCGCCTCTACTTTATCGAGCCCGTCTTTATCAGGAACTCTCATCAATTTAAACGGCTGTCTCGATGTTCCGAGAATCGTTCCGCCTCTTGTAAGAATGCCGGAAAAATCTTTCGGTGTAAGCATACTGAAGTCCGCATAGATCAATCCTTTATATCCGTCTTTAAAACCGTAGATCTCCACATCGTCCCGTTTGGAGCAGATTCCTTTCACAACTCCGCGCATCGCCGCATTTAATGCCTGACAGTCTCCGCCGCTTGTCAACATTCCGATTCTTAACATAACGCACCCTCCTTGATCGTATCATCCGTGCATAACGCACCCCAAAACTGTTTTTCTGATATTTGAATAGTTTCTATAATGCAAATAAGCAGCCGGTAATTCCGACCGCTTATTATTATACTCTATTTACGGAAATCCAACAAGAAATTTTAAAACTACAGTCTCTTAAGCAGTTCTTCTCTTTCTTTTTCAAATCCCGGTTTTCCAAGCAGGGCGAACATATTCTTCTTATAACTTTCAACACCCGGCTGGTTGAACGGATTAACGCCGAGTAAATATCCGCTCACTCCGCATGCAAATTCAAAAAAGTAAAACAATTCCCCGAGATAAAACTCATTCTGCTCCGGAATCTTTACCATAAGGTTCGGCACATTACCGTCCGTATGCGCAAGGATCGTTCCGTTCATCGCACTCTTGTTAATGAAATCAACATTTTTTCCGGCAAGATAATTCAATCCGTCAAGATCTACCGGTTCTTCGTTGATCACAATCTCTGCTCTTGATTTTTCTACATTAAGAACCGTCTCAAAAAGAATTCTGTTTCCATCCTGAATAAACTGTCCCATAGAATGAAGATCTGTCGTAAGATCTACAGATGCAGGAAAGATTCCTTTCTGATCCTTGCCTTCACTCTCTCCGTAAAGCTGTTTCCACCATTCGGATACATAATGAAGACTCGGTTCGTAGTTTGCCAGCACTTCCACAGTTTTTCCTTTACGAAGAAGAATATTCCTGACAGCCGCATACTGCATTGCGCCATTCTTTTCAAAATCAGCTTCCAAAGCCGCCTTTCTTCCCGATGCCGCTCCTTCCATTAATTTGTCGATATCCGCTCCGCTTACCGCGATCGGCAGCAAACCTACTGCAGTAAGAACAGAGAAACGACCGCCTACATCGTCCGGCACAACGAATGTCTCGTAACCTTCTTCTGTGGCAAGATTTTTCAACGCTCCTTTCGCTTTGTCCGTCGTTGCGTAAATCCTCTTTGCAGCCTCTTCTTTTCCGTATTTTTTCTCCAACAGTTCTTTAAATACGCGGAAAGCGATAGCCGGTTCCGTCGTCGTTCCCGATTTGGAGATCATATTGATTGAAAAATCACGATCTCCGATCACATCGATCAGATCTTTTACATATGTACTGCTGATACTGTTGCCGACATAATAAATCTCCGGAGATTTTCTCACTTCTTTTGATACAACGTTCGCAAAAGAGTGTCCGAGAAATTCGATTGCCGCTCTTGCTCCGAGATAAGATCCGCCGATTCCGATCACAAGAAGCACTTCCGAATCTTCTCTGATTTTCTCAGCCGCTTTTTTGATCCGGTCAAACTCATCTTTATCATAATCAACCGGAAGATCGATCCAGCCGAGGAAGTCGTTTCCGGCGCCCGTTCTTGCAAGCAGCTTTTCCTTTGCCTGCTCTGCCAGTTCGCTCATATACTGCATCTCATGATCCTGTACGAAACCACATGCCTTTGAATAATCAAATGTTACTTTGCTCATCACAATCCATCCTCTCTGATACTTATTTTATGATTTATCTTTTGTCTGTTTTATAGATCCGGCAGAATTACTCTCCGCCATATACTCTTATTTTAACAAATATACACTTCCTAAGCAAGAAATTCCTCCAGTATTTGCCGTATCGTCTCCTCTCTGATCTGCGGATGCCCGCTGTCCGGTTCGTGTTCTCCCCCTCCTCTGCCGACATTTTGACTGAGCTTTTCCGCTTTCTTTCTCTCTTGCGGCTCGCCTTCGATATTAATAGGAAGCCGTTTCTCTACCATACTGCTCCCTGTCTCATCTAAAATCTCTCTGACTGCCTGCGCCCGCCATTGTTCATACTCCGTCTCCTGCATTGTTGCGGCGCCTTTTGCGTTTTCCTTTCTATCTGCCCTGTTCTCCTGCACCGGTACTGTACCGGCAGACGCTCCTTCTTTCTTATCGTCCGCCCCGGCAAATGTTTTTTGTTCTTTTACTTTTCCACCTCCATTTACATTTTCTGACGGGATTACGTCAATAAATTCTTTTTCTTTCCTGTTCTGTCTTCTTACCCTGACAGCGCATACATTTTCCAAATAATCGACCATATACATTTTAATCGCTTTTATCTTATACGGCTCGTCCGACATACGAATGATCACCATAAGAAGCACCGCTTCCGCCGCCCCGCCTGCTATGTACTGATAAACCGTTTCCGTAAGTCCGCCTTCCATGTAAGAAAGCGCCGCGCCGATCACCGCTAAAATACCGACAAACCAAACAGACAACAGCTCGATCTGACGCCATGTGTGTATCCGAAACAAAAATCCTCTGTATTCATAGATATATTTTTCTACAAATACACCGACATTTTCCACAGACTCATGCGCCATACAGGCATGTTCGTATTTTGCCTTTACAAGTTTCATCAGCTTATGCGTACTTTTCGGCATATTTCCAGCCGCTTTTATCAATCTGTACAAGGTCATCCGGTTTACGATCTTTGCCAGCACCCCAAGTATCCCGACTGCCGCCATCACATACATGACCGATCCGGAACTTACCATCATTGTCTCAAGCATAACAAGCCCTCCTGTTTTTTTATCTTTCACACGCCCCGTCTGTCAACGTCCGCTTGTGTTTGTAGCCATTATAAGGCAGGATTTCTGTCTTGTCCGCAAAAACCGTTCTACATTTTTCTACACCGCGCAGCCTTTTCTTTTGTAGGTTTCCCGATTTTCTTCTTTCTCCTTTTTTTCGTGCCGCGCATTTTTTTGCAGATCATCTCATACTGTTTTAGATATACTTTTTATTTTTCCTCTCAACTGCAAGCATCCCCTCTCTCTGACTGTAATATGTATAAATACGTCTCCCTTGTTTTTCTCTTTCTTCCTTTCTGTTCCCGTTCGATTTTCAACCGACTGCACTCATGTCGACTTTTCTCGAAAACAGACGCACAAAATTTGTATTTTCTTCCTCTGTTTGTTATAATTCCTTTTATAAAAATGAAGAAATCTGTTTTCAGGAGGTAAAATCATGGAATACAAACCAAAGGGCGTCTGCTCACGTCTTATTCATTTTGACATCGTGGACAATAAAGTAAGAAACGTATCTTTTGTCGGAGGATGCAGCGGGAATCTTCAGGGAATTTCTCACCTCATCGAAGGTATGGATGTAGATGAGGCGATCTCGCGCATTGAAGGCATCCGGTGCGGATTCAAACCGACCTCTTGTCCGGATCAGCTTGCCATTGCATTAAAAGAAGCTCGAAACGCTTAATAAGATGCCCGGCAAGACAAACGCTTTATTTTTTGCACGTTAATATTTTACTGTTATTATTACTTTTTTAATCATCAGGAAGGAAATGCTATGAATACAAAACCTGTTTTCCACGGAAGCGATATCGAAAAAATATGTGAATACTATCATCTTAATCAGGAGGATATCGTCAACTTCGGCGCAAATGTAAATCCTATCGGTATCTCCACCCATGTAAAACAGGTTCTTGCATCCCATTTGGATCTTCTTTCCTCTTATCCCGACCGTGACTATCAATCTCTTCGGAATACCGTTTCAGAATACTGCGGCGTTCCCGCAGACTACGTACTGCCCGGGAACGGCTCGAGTGAACTTATCTCTCTTTTAATCGAAACACGCGCCCCAAAGCGCACCCTTCTCCTTGGACCAACCTATTCGGAATACTCCAGAGAGTTGTCACTTTCAAATAGCAAATGCAACGAGTTTCTTTTAAAAGAAACTGATGAGTTTATTTTAAATGTAGATTTTCTCTGTCAGTCGCTCCTTGCCGGAAGTTATGATTTTCTTATCATATGTAATCCGAACAATCCTACGTCATCTGCCATTCTCCGATCTGATATGGAACGTCTTCTTACATTTTGCGAACAGCATGACATCTTTGTCATGATAGATGAGACTTATGTTGAATTTGCCCCTGTTATCGAAGACGTCACAGCAGTACCTTTTACGAAAACATTCAAAAATCTAATGGTTTTACGAGGCGTGTCAAAATTTTTTGCAGCGCCCGGAGTCCGCTTAGGTTATGGTATCACGGGTAACATGCCGTTTTTAAAAGCAATGAAAGAAAAGCAGATTCCCTGGTCTTTGAACAGCCTCGGCGCTTTTGCCGGAGAACTCATGCTGAAAGACGAAGAATATATCAGACAGACCCGCCGTCTCATTCTTTCCGAACGGGAAAAAATGTACTCTGCTTTAAAAGAGCAGCCTGCTTATAAAACATATAAGCCATACGCTAACTTTCTGCTTGTAAAACTTCTCCAAAAAGAAACGACCGCCTTTGACGTATTTACTCACTGCGTCAAAAACGGTCTTATGATCCGCGATTGTTCTTCCTTCAAAAGTTTAGACGGAGAATTTATCCGGTTTTGTGTTATGGACAGCAAAGACAATCAACGTCTTCTCGACGAACTCTCTTTCCTATGCCGTCAAAAATAATATAAAATAAAATATGGCGATTGCAGCGGCTATGATCCCGAGTACAAGCAAGATTTTATTTTTCATTTGTATTCCCTCCTTCTCCTCCTTCAAATGTGATTTTATAATCATCTAAATCATATGCCTGAGCAAAGTATCCTTTCAGGATCGTCTTTGCATTACTTCTTGCATTCTCATAAAGCCCGTTTGCCACCGCGTCTTTTTCGGCCTGTTCTTTTAGTTTGGCAAACGCCGCGTTATTCTCTTCCAGACGGATCTGATTGAAAATGCTTTCCTTCTCATGATATACACGAAACGAATCTTCATCAACCTGCGAACTTAAGATTCTGACTTCAGGAAGTTTCACTTTGATAGAATCTTTTTTTACTTCATATCGAATCTCGCCAAAATCATATCCCGCCTTTACGATCACATTGTAACTATAGATATATTTACTCTGCGTAAACGGAATGTCAATACCGAACAATTTTCTTACATCTTCGGTAACATTTACTTCTGTGCAATTTGCCTCCTGTGTCGCCAACTCCCCGATATCTTCAAACCCAAGTTTGGTCGTCTGGCTTTCATGAGTAATATAGCGTTTCATACCGATCGCTCCCGCGCCTCCCGCAAGCGCGATAATCGCTATAATAATAAGTATCTTTTGAATTTTCCACGGAATCTTAATTTTGAGTTTCCTATTTTGTTTCTTTATTTCTCTTTTAATTTCCTTTTTCAATTCTTCTCTTGTATCTTTTTCCTCTTCACTATATCTTTTGTCCATACATTCTCCCTTCACACACCCGTACTGTCTGCAGCGGATACGATCTTACACATACTGTTTTTTATGCAGATTTCCTGTTCTTTACCGGATATCTGCTCTCCTTGATTATACCAGATTTCTTTCGCCTTTGCTCCGCTATTTTGCAGAATATGACTGCAGCCCCCGTACTTGCCACCGTAGCTAAAATCCCCGCGCCTACGATTGCCGCCGGGTTCGCGCTTCCATACTGACTTCGATATGCGATCACGTTCATCGGGATCAACTGAAGAGAAGAAATATTCATGATCAAAAACGTACACATTTCATTACTTGCGACTCCCTTGCGCCTCACCGGACCGGGCGCTTTTCCTGCCCGCCTTTCCTCTTCCAATGTTTCAAGTTCTTTCATCGCCTTTAATCCTGCCGGAGTTGCCGCCCACCCAAGACCGAGGATATTCGCAATAAAATTTGTTGTAATATGCTCCTGCGCTTTATGTTCTTTCGGCAGATCAGGAAAAAGAAAACGGATCACCGGACGCATTTTTTTTGCCGCACTTCCGATGATCCCTGCCTGTGCCGCAATCTCCATGATCCCACACCAAAACGACATAATCCCTATCATCGTAATACAAAGTGTCACCGCTTCTTTTGAAGAATCGAGCGCGGCATTTGTAATAACTTCCATCCTGCCGTTAAACGCTCCGAATATAATTCCGATCAAAATCATGCCTGCCCATAGATAATTCATACACTTCTCCGCTGTCTATGATTCATTTTTCATTCTTTCTGAATTATATTCTCTTCTCTCTTTCTTTTATTCCGATACTCCGAAAATATTTTTTATCGTCTTTTTTATCACATCTAATCACAATTTTCCTTTGATCAGTATCGTTCCTCACTCCACTCAAGAATCGTTCCTGTAGACGCATCTATTTCAAACTCATACTCTTTCCCGTCATAAATGATATCGCCTTCGTATTTATATTTTCCGTCATCGTAGTCTGATTGAATGCGAATATCGTTTTCCGATGCCCCCGGAACTCTTTCCAATGCGATCTTCTCTGCTTCCTCTATACTGATCCCCAAAGCTTCCGCATTATTTTGAGAATTTCCGCTTTTTTCTTTATCTGTTGTGCCTGCTGTATCCGCTGTGCCCGCTGTATCTGTTGTGCCTGCTCTGTCTGTTGTATCTACAGTTGAAATCCGCTCTGTATCTGCGCTTAATATTTGACCGTCTCTTCCGCTTATTTCATAATCATACTCTGTTCCTTCTACGTCAAACCGCACTTCATATACTTTCCTGCCATCGTCGATTTCCGAAGACACTCTCAGACGGGTCGTATCTGATTCTCTTACTCCCGCATCAGCCAATGCCGCTTCCAATGCCGCTTCTTTTCCGATATCTTTGCCGCCTTTTAGTCCACACCCTGCAAATACACCTGCTGTCACCATAGTCATCACTGCTACCGTTGCTATTTTTGTAAATTTTTTCATTTCTATTCTCCTTTCTTTATTTCACATCAGCATTTACTTTTACTTTGAAAACATTCGATTCCAAACTTCGGTTTATGCCTTTATTTTCTTTGATGAGATTACTATATCCCAAAAAGATTAAAATAACATTAAAGAACGAAAACAAATTTACATTGTCCTGTCATGACTTCGATTTTCTTAAATGAAAAACAAACTCACTTCCTTCGCCTTCTTTACTGACAACTTCTACACTTCCTCCATGTGCCTCTGCGATCCATTTCACCATAGACAAACCGAGCCCGCAGTGACTTCCTCCTGTTCTGGATTTATCCGCACGATAAAACCGTTCCCATATATGAGGAATATCCCCCTTTGAAATGCCGATGCCATGATCTTTTACTTTTCCGATAATATCCGAATCATTATGCACGGATAAACTCACTTCTATATCCCGTCCTTCCCCGTATCGCAGCGCATTAGACAGAAGATTTATCATCATTCTAATGTACAGCGTCTCATCAACTTCCGCCCATATTTCAGGTTCAATGTGACATATGATCTGACCGGCGTTTCCTTTTGATTCAGCAAGAAACTGTTGTTCACCGACGATCATTTCCGTCAGTTCACTTAAATTAACGTTTTCTTTCTCGATCTGCTGACGCCCCTGATCGGCTCTTGATAAAAACAGAAGCTGCGCGATCAGATCTGACATATTTTCCGCTTTCTGTTCGATCAGTTTCACCTGTGCTTTTTGCTTTGGCTTTAACGCTTCATCTTTTAAAAGCTGACCGCACTGAGCCATCATAACGCTTATCGGCGTTCTTAATTCATGCGAAACGTCCGAAGTGAACTGCTTTTCTCTTTTAAACACGGCTTCCAGCTCATCCAGCATCTCGTTAAACGTCTCCGCAAGGATATAAATCTCATCTCTGTTTTTTTTGTATCTCTTTTCCTTTGTTTCTCTTACTGTATCGATATTGTCAATTCTTCTCGAAAGATCCGCATCCATCCGTATCTTACACACAGTATCCGTAATATCTTTCACAGGCTTAAGCGTTCTTTTTGTGAAGCGATATCCTACGAACGCTGTCGCTGCGGCAAGCAGCGGAAGAAGAATAAACGCGATGCGAAGTATCGTCTGAAAACTCTCCTCCGATTCCGTCACAGATATCACTCCGCGTACATATATCTCCTTACCTTCTCCCGGTCTGAAAAAAAGATCGTATATATACCAGTCTTCTTCTCCTGCCTTATCTTTAATCTCTCTTACTTCTCCATCCAAAAAGTCCGGCTGCCGATCGAATCCCCCGGGAATCTTTCCATATAAAAAATATCCGGTTGAGTCATACATGGAAAGATAGACTCCGTTTTCCACAGAATAAAAATCCGAATCAATTTTTAATTCTCCGTCCTGCATTTCAATTTCTTCCAGACTCTCCTCTACTCTTCTTTCCAGTGACATTTTCGTAGACGCAAGTATCTCACGTCCACTCAAAGAAAACAATATTCCAAGAACCGTTCCGACAACCACAAGAATAAATATCGTATATAAAAGAGTTAATTTTATCTTTAAAGAAACTTTTTTCATTCTTCCTCCTTTAACACATAACCGACTCCTCTTACTGTATGAATGAGTTTTTTCTCTCTTCCGTCATCAATTTTTTTCCTCAAATACCGGATATACACATCTATAACATTTGAACTTCCCATATAGTCATAATTCCACAGATGCTGCTCCAATCTGTCTCGTGAAAGAACAATTCCCGCATTTTGGACCATATATCTCAGCAGCGCAAACTCTTTTCCCGAAAGTCTGATTTCTTCTTTACCTCTTATTACTTTATGCGTATCAAGATGTACTTCCAGATCCGCAATCGTGTAACATGTTTTCGGCATTTCCTCCGGCTTTCTCAAAAGCACCCGTACCCGGGCAAGCAGCTCTTCAAATGCAAACGGCTTTACAAGATAATCATTTGCACCTGCGTCAAGCCCTGCCACCCGATCTTCCACACTGTCTTTTGCAGTCAGTAATATAACCGGTGTAGAATCCTTTTTCCTCCTCATTTCCTTCAAAACGGATAATCCGTCTTTTTTCGGCATCATAATATCAAGAATTACCGCATCGTATTTTACGGCAGTCAAATATTCCTCGGCTTCCTTCCCGTCAAAACATGAATCCACACTATAATACTCATCTTTCAGACGCGCTGTTATAATTTTGTTCAGGTCCTTTTCATCTTCCGCAAGCAAAATTCTCATTTTATCAACTCCCTACTACAATACTTCGACCTTTCATTTCTGTTTGTCTTATTATATGAAAATCATCGGATCAAATCAATTCCCTCTTTTCCCTTGACAGAAGGCATCGCGACTTATATTCTGAAAACATCAGAGAAGATATAAAAGGAGCCGATTTTATGAATTCAAAAACAACAAGTGAAAAGCTTATCCAATTTATTGAAAACAGCCCATCAGCTTTTCATACGGTAGAAACAATTAAATTTCTTCTTTTAAAAAATAATTTCTCGGAATTGTGTGAGAACAAACACTGGCACATAACTGCCGGAGGAAATTATTTTGTGACACGAAATAATTCATCACTGATCGCATTTTCCATTCCCGAAAATCCACTTGCAGGAATGCGTATTATCGCAAGCCACAGTGATTCACCGACTTTTAAAATCAAAGAAAATCCCGAAATGGAATGCGGTCATCACTATGTCAAACTAAATGTAGAACGCTATGGAGGAATGATTTACGCACCTTGGCTCGATCGTCCGCTTTCTATTGCCGGAAGAGTGATTATTAAAGATAAAGAAACAAATAAATTACAATCGAAATTAATAAACATCGACAGAGATCTTGTTTTAATTCCAAATCTCGCAATTCATATGAATAGAGATATTAACAGCGGATATCAATATAATCCACAAAAAGATCTGCTTCCTCTTTACGGCAATCTTTCTGCAAAAGACACTTTTATGAAACAAATCGCCGATGCAGCCGAAGTGTCCGAACAGGACATTCTCGGACATGACCTCTTTCTTTACAACAGACAAAAAGCAAGCATATGGGGCGCTTCCAACGAATTTGTATCTGCTCCGCGGCTTGATGATCTGCAATGTGTGTTTGCCTCTGTTGAAGGATTTCTTGCAGGACAAAAACAAACTTATATGCCGATTCTCTCCGTTCTGGATAACGAAGAAGTTGGAAGTCAGACAAAACAGGGAGCTGCATCTACATTTTTATATGACACACTTACCCGCACTAACTCCTGTCTCGGACTTTCTGATGAAGACTACCTTATTCGGCTTGCAGACAGCTTTATGATTTCCGCAGACAATGCTCATGCGATCCATCCGAATCATCAAGACTGCTCTGATCCGGTCAATCATCCGTATCTAAACGGTGGGATCGTCATTAAATTTAACGCAAATCAAAAATACTGCACAGACGGATTTTCTTCTGCGGTATTTCGTGATCTGTGCCGCACAGTCAATGTTCCTGTCCAAACATTTGTCAACCGTTCCGACATGGCAGGAGGATCAACTCTCGGAAATATATCTAACACCCAAGTTGCAGTCGACACAGTCGATATCGGGCTGCCTCAGCTTGCCATGCATTCTCCCTACGAGACGGCAGGAGTATACGATACCGACTATTTTATCAAAGCTGCAGCCGAATTTTTCAGTTGAGCAAAGAAAGAAATCAAAAAATATAAAAATATTCCAAAATAAAGAAGGAGGATACAAATGACTTTAAAAATAGGTATTATCGGAACAAACTTTATAAGTGATGATTTTTGCGATGCCGCTGCGCAGGTTGACGGGATAGAGCTGTACGCTGTATATTCCAGATCCGCTGACACAGGAAATCATTTTGCCGAAAGACATAATATTCCCACTGTATTCACTGACTATGAACAGTTTCTTGATTCACCGATCGACGCAGTATACGTGGCTTCTCCTAATTTTGCACACTGCTCTCAATCTATAAAAGCAATGGAAAAGAAAAAGCATGTACTCTGTGAAAAAGTAATGGCATCAAATGAACAAGAGGCTCTTTCCATGATCGAGTGTGCCAAAAAAAATCACGTTGTCCTTTTAGAAGCAATGCGTCCCGATTTTGATCCCGCATTTGATATGATCAAAAACGCGCTTCCCCGCATTGGAAAAATTCGAAGAGCATCTTTTGAATTTTGCCAGTATTCAAGCCGCTATGATCGTTTCAAAGACGGAATTATAGAAAATGCATTTAATCCTGCACTCGGAAACGCCGCTGTATCAGACATCGGAGTTTATTGTATTCATTCCCTTGTCCGCCTTTTCGGTACACCTAAAAACATTCATTCTATGTCTTCCTCATTGGAAAACAATTTTGAATGCAGCGGCATTGTTCTGATGGAATATCCCGATATGATCGCAGAAGCAATCTATTCCAAAGTTACGGTTTCCTATCGTCCGAGCGTCATTCAAGGAGAAAACGGTTCTATCCTGATCGACTACATAAGTCATCCGACACAAATAGAACTCAGACTGCGGGAAGGCTCTCGTGATCCGATCAACGGTGGAATCAAAGAAATACTGCCTTATTCACCTGTAAACAACAATATGATTTATGAAATAAAAAATTTTCTTTCACTTGTTGAAAACAATGGAATCGAGCACGAATACCTACAATATTCGCTTGATACGATCCGCATTATAGATCATGTACTTGCTTCACATACTTCCGTACATTAAAAAATAGATCCATCTATTCTACTAAAAATAAATCGATCTATTCCAGTCATCTTGAGTTAAACTTTAATACAACAAATTAACGTTGCAAAAAAGACTGTATATCTTACAAGAATTTCTTCTGTTTGATATACAGTCTTTTCTTTTATCTTAGCACTTTTTCTTTGCTTTTCCTATCCGCAGTGTACAAAGGATAATGTACTTTCTATCCTTTTCTTCTCTTTCTCTGAATCAAAGCAAGTACTGCCGCGGCTGTCATTGCTGCTCCTGCATACAGCATCGGAGAAACATTATCTCCTGTTTGAACTGCTCCGTCATTCTTCTCCGGTGTCGGCTGTGGATCTGGATTTGGAGTAGGAGTCGCAGTTTCTTCTTCAACTTCAATTTCCACACTGTCCGTAACTTTAACTTTCTTTTCACCCTGCACTGCCGTTGCCGTGATCGTTGCTTTTCCGACTTTCAGCGCTGTTACTTTTCCTGCTTCATCTACTTTGAGCACCGTCTCATCAGATGTTGTCCATATAATTGTAACATCTTTTGCATCTGTCGGATCAACTTTTGCTGTTACTGTCGTTTCCTCTCCGACTTTCACTTTCTTGCTCTCTGCCGTTACTGTTACACTCTTAAGCTCCGGCGTCGGTTCTGGTTTTACCTCTTCTTCAACTTCGATTTCCACACTGTCCGTAACTTTCTTTTCGCCCTGCACTGCCGTTGCCGTGATCGTTGCTTTTCCGGCTTTCAACGCTGTTACTTTTCCTGCTTCATCTACTTTGAGCACCGTCGCATCAGACGTTTTCCATGTGATTGTAACATCTTTTGCATCTGTTGGATCAACTTTTGCTGTCACTGTCGTTTCCTCTCCGACTTTCAGTTTCTTACTCTCTGCCGTTACTGTTACACTCTTAAGCTCCGGCGTCGGTTCTGGTTTCGGATTCAGATTTTCAAGTTTTTCTGTCTCAGCTTTCAATGCGTCTGCTTTTTCAGAAACATTATGATTTAATGCATATGCATTTTCATACGCTGATTCTGCTTCCATATACGCTGCAAAGAACTCTTTATACTTCTCATCACCGTACTGGATACCATACTCTTTTAACTTATCATCTGCTGCTTTGAGCGTCTCTTTCAAATGATCTTTATTTACCGTTTCATATGCTTCAAATTCTCTTAACTGGAATGTTCCGTCAACGCCCTGCATCTTAATATAACGTGTCTCAAGCGGCTGTTCAAACTTGATTGTATTTACTGATTCGCCTTTTATAGATGCTTTTCCTTCAATATCCTTCCAAACTTTTCCGTCTGAAGAAACTTGAAGTTTAAATGTCGCCGGCGCTTTATCCCACTGAAGGACAAGATGATCGATCTGATGTGTCTGAAGCATATCTACCGCAAAACTGCTGTCTGCATAAAGACCTTCAAAGAAAGAGTCTTTCTCACTGACATCTGTTCCATGTTTTCCGTCTGCCGTATTTCCGTCACCATCAATCGCCTTCCAGCCTACACGAAGCTTTTTATTTGCATTGTCGTAATTATTATCGCCTTTATGCTGCGCTGTTCCTGCTGCAGCTTTGTCCTGCGCTACATTGACTTCTGTCACTGCTTTACCCTCTGCCGCCAATTTAATCGTCTTTGGGGACAATGCTTTGTCATAAACTTTCAAGTCTGCGATCTTTCCGTCAAATCCGTTTCCGATCGTTGTCAACGGAAATACAAATGTAGATAAAAGATGATTGTAATCCGTTTCTGAATTTGTTGTTCTCGTCAATGCTTGTTTAAATTCTCCGTTGATGTAAAGTTTTGTTACCTGCTGTGTTCCGACGATCGTTACATTTACACTCTTATTTTCAGGAATTGTATAATCAAACTTCTGCTCAAAATAAGAACGGTTGATCTTTAATTTTCCGTCTGATCCGATCGACAAACGACCGTCTCGTCCATCAAACAACTGTGCGTCTCCTTTTTTATCCACTTTCAGATCAAACTGAACTGTATATGGATAATCAACAGATCTTAACCCTGTCGTAAGACTTCCATCTCCGTTCAAGTCAAGCCAGTTTTTACCATCTTCTTCTTTCACATCTGCGTTTATAACTGTTCCATTATATCCGTTTCCTGCCGCATCATATACGACTGTTCCGTCCTCGCCTGATTTTACATTTTTAAAATCATAATCTAATACAAGCGATGTCTCTGAAGGAATATCGGATGCCAGTTCCACTCCCGGACCTGCTTTTAATTTTTCAAACTTGAGGCTATACTCCTCATATGTCTGGTCTTCATCCGTTCCGCCCCATGTTTTCTCACTAAGAACAGCAGCCTGACGCATCAATCGTTCGTAATTATCACGTTCTGTCACACCCATGTCTGCAATATCTGCCCACATCGCAGTCTTTGCTCCGAGAAGATTCGGATCTGCCGGCTGAACCGTACCGCTGCTGCTGAATGTAACCGGTGTCCAGTTATTGAAAATATGCTCTACATTGACAACATCGCGTTTATCCCTTCCTGTATTTCCATACAAATGGAAAGAATCCACATTGACGATCTTAAATCCTTCGGCGCTTCGTTTCGCCGCATTATCCCATGAATTTGACCAGAAATCAATTTCGATATCTGTATAATCTTTTGTGGAAATTCCTTTATCATCAAAATACTGCTTCATAGATCCCCACATACGTACTTTTTTTCCGCTTTCCTGAACGGTGTCAGCCATCTCACGGATGTAATTACGCATTCCGTCAAATTCATCGTTCTTAATACTCCAGTATTCGTCCACTCCGATATCAACCGTGTCTCCTAAAAATACAGGATCTGCTTCGTTCAGATATTCGCTGTACAGCGCCTTAAGAAACTTTAACGCCCACTGTCCGCTTTCTCCTTTTACAGAAAGCAGCTCCCAGTCCCGGTCGCTTTTAATTCCGTCTTCCGGCATATTTTCAAAACCTTGTACTTTTCTGATTTCCTCGATATTGTTTCTCACATATCTGTTAAATAACAACGAATGTCCCGGCGCATCGATTTCCGAAATCGGATTCATGCCGCAATCCATCGCAAACTGCTGGAGATCTTTATATTCTTCTGCTGTATACTGCGGTTCTCCGCCGTAAGCTCCGTTTTCATCATTGTAATATGCATTCTGCTGAGGATCTGTCTTTAAACTCGGAAACGTTTTGCTTTCCAAACGGAACATTCCTTTATAATTTTTCCAGTTATTATAATCTTCGCGTCCTGTCGTAGCTCCCGAATGACGATTATCGTTCAGATGAAAATGTACTTCATTAATTTTATAAAATGAAAACGTCTTCACAATATCTTTCAAAGCATCCAAACGATACGGAACACGCGCGATATCGATCATTACTCCGCGTACTTCATATTGAGAGAAATCTCTTGTCACACCTTTAGGGAAAGAATACGTTCCGTCTTGTGTATAATACACCTGCTCTAACGTCTTTGTTCCGTACAGACATCCGGTGTATCCGTTACTGCTGATATGAATTCCTCCGTCGTCTGCTTTCAGTAAATATCCTTCCTTGCCTGTGTCGTATGTATCTTCCGGCAGTGACTCAATCAAGATATCGTCTTCGTCTCCGCCTTCTCCGCTGACAACCTCAAGTTCCATTCCGGTAATTTCTTTCATATCGCTCTTAAACTGAGACGCTACTTTCTCAAGTCCGACTCCTGCGCCGTCCTTTAAAACAATACGGGAATTTTCCGTAAGCTTAACTTCTCCCTCATATCCATACCATTCTTGAAGACTTGGAATCACTTCCGGTTCTTCATTCTGATTTTTTATCTCTGGATAAATCTCTGCATGTTTTGATTTTTTATTCGGCACATGAACCTGAAATGTTTTCTCTGCCGTATCTTCAGGATCATTTTCATTCACAACTTCCAATATCACATCCATATCATAATCATACATATTATGATCACTGATCTGACCCTCATCAGAAATAACCTGAGGATATTCGCTTCCCTTCACACTAATACTGAATCCATCAGGCATCTTCGGAAGCGGAACTGTCTCAGAATCTACCGTGATCGCCTCAAGCGCTTTTACAGAATCCATCGCTTCTTTTGCATTTTTCGGCGCCGGATCTGTCACCTCGGGTGTCTGTACCTGATCCCCATGTATCTCAATTTCCTGAACAGAAACACTGTTGCCGCCCGCGTTCGTATTTACTTTATTGAAATAGAAACGCACATAACGGTCAAGACGCTTTCCTTCTACATCTGTGATACTATCATGCTTATTCTGCTCATTTCCCGGCTGACATGTCACATGTTTAACAGTTTTCCACTCTGATTTTTTATCAGCCCTTGTCTGAATCTCATAGTCGATCGAATATACAAGTTTATAAAAATAAAGGTCGATGCTTGTAATATTCGTAACCTCATTTCTCAGATCTATCTCAAGCCACTGCGGGGTCTGCTGCTGATTTGGTGAAGTTCCGTTTTTCATTGTAGGTGCAGACCATCTGGAAGTATCCGACTTCTGTCCGTCAACTGCAAGATTTGCAGTCAGATTCGGCATTGCCGCCTCTACTCCTGACGCAGACGCCGTCTTATTCAATGCGATATTTCCTGTGATCGTCTCATAACCGCTTTCACTTTTCTTCGTTCCAATCACCTGAAATTCCCGCACCCCGATACTGCGGTTTGCCGCCTGACTGTTTCCTGATGTAAAGTAAAGCCTTATATAGCGTGGAATCTCTCTCGCTTTTCCGTTTTCCTTCACATCAACAGTTTTTTTCAAGTTCAGATCTGTACCTTCCGGCATGTCTGCAGTCGCAATCGTTGTCCACACTGCGTCTTCTGCATTGGAATCAGAAACTTCCACACGGAAATCTCCGTACAGCCTTGCAAAGAAATCAACCTTGATCTCTGATACAACGCAAATTCCTCCCAGGTCTACTTCCAGCCACTGCTCTGAAAACTCCGCGTCCTCTCCACTTTGCCATCTGCTGTTATCCGCTTCTCCGTTATTATCGGAAATTCCGTCAAACGCAAGCCCCGGTTCTCTTGCGGGAAGGTTGCCCGATGCCGCAAGAAACTTAGATGCCCGCGCAGTGCTTCCCCTGTCTGCCGCAAGATTTATTTCTTGCTGTTCAGCCTCTCCACTCATTTCTGTGTGAGCTTCTTCTGCCTGCACAACTCCAATACCCGGAACAGAAAATCCTGTCACACCGAGTATTGCTGCCATTACAAGCGCCGCTACTCTTTTCTTTTTCATATTATTCTTTTTCTCCTTCTATGTATCCATCTCTCAGCCCAGCTTTAATCATCCGGACACACGGATACAGTTATTTCTATAATAATCCTTTCAACTTGTTTTTGTCTACACTTTTTAATATTTCCACCTGTTTTTAAATAATTTTGTGCATTTTTTACATAACTTTATTATTTTGATACAGTAAAAAACCGGGTGCATTATGCACTCGGTCTTATCCCTATCTTACTCTGTCATTACATTTTTTCATTTACAAGTAGAAGTTTTTCAGCTCATATCGTATAATGTATAAAAAGCAACCCCCCTCTTTAAATCCTGAGAGCAGCCGTCATATGTACGCGAATAATATGTGGTGTTTTTCGGAACAGGTTCTCAAATCATGTACTGATTATTAGTTGCCGAAGCGTCAATGTGACGGCTGCTCTCAAGACTTAAAAAGAGGATAATTCATTATATGCACTTTATGGGATTAATATTCCATTTGTAGTCGAAGCATTTTCTTCATACGGATATTCATTCCCCGCGATATGATCACAATGAACTCTGTAATAATAACCTCTGTCTACTTTCAAAGATTTTGCCGTAGATAAGTAATAATTATTCTCATCCTCTGCAACCCATGCGTCTATCTGCCCCCACTCATCGTTCTTTTCATCATATTGATCGACATACACGATTGTTGCTATATATTTTACTTCATGGTTTGCCGTAGTAGATCCATATGCATATATACGGGAGATTCCTGCTTTTGATATGATAGATTCGCCATCCATCAGATGTACTCCCCTTAAATCAGGAGAAGATGTATATCCTATAGACCTCTCCTCAGTCGTAAGATATGAACCGTCAACTTGTTTTAACTCTCTGTCTGATGCTCTGACATTTGTCGCAGACGCTGCAACAATTCCGCATAACAGAACAGCGCTTCCTAATATAGATAAAATACGTCTCTTCATAACTTTTCTCATTCCTCTTTGATGTTTTACTCTTTTTTGCTTCTCTATTAAGTAAACAACCAAACAGGAAAAAACTTACGCGTTTTACTTAGAAAAATATAAATTTTTTAAAATTTTTTCAAATTCTTCCTTTTCAACTACTCCTTTAATCTCATATTGAGCCCCGGCATACTCAAACTCTGCCTCATATCGCTTTACTTTTTCTTCTTTTTCCTCATATTCTTTCACTTGAATTTCCATTCCATTATTTAGACAAAGAACATACTCATTAATCAAATTATCTGGTTCTTTCTGTGCAAATGAAGAATCTACATCATTCATATACATAGTATATTTAATTACTTCGTCTTCATGTTTATATAATAATGTCGCCTTTTTTAGATCTTGATTTATTTCATAATTTTTTAATGCCATCCTATCTGGTTTATAAATCAATCTCACTGGCAGTATTCCCAGTTGTTTTGATATCTCTTTATAAATATACACTTCATTTGTATCTTCTATTTCTTGCAAATCCATATTTTCAACATCTATATATGATGCCTTTTCTCCACTTTCATCCCTATCCCACCATACTTTCCAATATGATTTACTTCCTACTCCAGTCATCACGCTTCCAAATACAAGAATAAACACAGCCGCAACAGCAATTATTGCATAACGCCTTTTCTTTTTACGATATACAACTTTTGCCCGTTTTTCATATTCATAATCTTGTATTTTTTGAAACAAAGCTTCTTCCATATCTTCAGATACGGTTATATGGTCAAGATCTTTTCGTCCTGAAACTTCTTTTTCAAGTGCTTCTGCTTCTCTTTCTATTTCTTTTTTCAGTGATAATTTTTTCAGTTTTTTCATTCCTTACCCCTTTTTCTGTCCTATATTTTTCCTTGACATTTCACCAAATAAGGTTAAGATGAAATTAGCTTTAGCCATGTGCTACTATTACCGGAGGTAACTTTATGAAACGAATCATTTTAACCGGCGGCGGAACTGCCGGACATGTAACTCCTAATATCGCCTTAATTCCAAAACTTCGGGAACTTGGTTTTGATATTCACTATATCGGCTCTTATAACGGTATTGAAAAAGATCTGATCGAGCCTTTTGGCATTCCATATCACGGAATTTCTTCCGGGAAGCTTCGCCGTTATTTCAGTTTACAAAATTTTACCGATCCTTTCCGTGTTATTAAAGGTTTTGGAGAAGCCCGCAAACTGATTAAAAATTTAAAACCCGATGTCATTTTTTCAAAGGGCGGATTTGTATCTGTTCCTGTTGTACTCGCCGGAAAAAAATGTAAAGTTCCGGTGATTATTCATGAATCAGATATGACTCCCGGTCTTGCTAATAAAATCGCAATTCCGTCCGCAGCAAAAATATGCTGTAATTTTCCTGAAACATTGGATTGCCTTCCGGAAGGGAAAGCCGTCCTTACAGGTTCTCCGATCCGACAGGAACTTCTCTCAGGCAATAAAATCGCAGCAATGGATCTCTGCAAATTCACTGCAGATAAACCTGTTATCCTCGTAATCGGCGGAAGTCTTGGTTCTGTTGTTGTAAACAATGCGGTCAGAGAGAGCCTTCCATGTCTGCTGAAAGATTTCCAAATCATTCATTTATGCGGAAAAGGAAAAACCGATGAATCTTTAAAAAACACAAAAGGATACTGTCAATTTGAATATGTAAAAGATGAGCTTCGCGACATTTTTGCATTATCCGAGATTGTCATCTCCAGAGCCGGTGCAAACGCAATATGCGAACTCCTTGCTCTTAGGAAACCAAACCTTCTGATTCCGCTTTCTGCCAAAGCAAGCCGTGGAGATCAGATATTAAACGCCCGCTCTTTTGAACGTCAGGGATTCAGTATGGTTTTAGAGGAAGAAGATCTTACAAAAGAAACCCTTACTTCCACTGTATATAAACTGTTTGAAAAACGTGGTTCATACGTCGATGCAATGCGTAATTCCAACCAACAAGATTCGATTGACACGATCATCTCTATGATCACTCAGGCATCCAAATAAATGTTTTCAAAAACAATATATTATTCCAAGCGTTTATCCAAACATTCATCCTGACTCTTATTTAAGCAGCAACTATCTTAGAAGTAGCTGCTGCTTATTTTCTAAGGAATTCTACCATCTTTATCCTGCATCTCTTCATACTCCGCACCGAACTTTTTACGTATCCATTTCTTAGCCCTATGCAGCAAAGCATGTAAGACTTCTTTCCTAATTTCCATTATTTCGGCCACTTTTACCTGCGGTATATCCATGTAATAAACAAGTATGATTGCTTCATACCATCTTGGATTCTTCTTTGACAATGCTGCCATTATTTTCTCATGGAATTGCTTTTTGTATAAAACTTCCTCTTTCTCTATAAATTCCGTTTCTAAGCTTTCTCCAAACTGCTCTTTGTTTTTATACAATTCATCATCTTCAGACAGCACTTCCCTTTTGAACTTCTTATTAAAATTCAGCGCAGAATTTTTTGCTGTTGTATATAACCATGCCGAAACATTTCCATCTTTCAGCTCTTCAAATCCTATGTATAGTTTAAGAAATGTATCCTGAGTTATGTCTTCTGCCGCATCGTAATTATCACCTGAATAAATATACGCAACTTTCAGGACGAGATTTTTATACTTTTTATAAATCTCGTTGTATTCACGATTACCTGTTAACATAATTTCTCCGGTTTACTTCATTTTATCCAAAATTTCTTTTTTATCTTCTTCCGACAACTCTCCCATCTTCCAACCAAGACCGACTTGATCCCCTTTATATCTCGGTATCAGATGCATGTGAAAATGGAATACGCTCTGACCTGCGCACTCTTCATTATTTTGAACAATATTATATCCGTCGCAATCAAGAACTTTTGTTAATTTATTTACCATCTTTTTAGCAAGAATCATCGCTTTTGCAACTACTTCCTCATCAATATCATATAAATTGCGGTAATGTTCTTTCGGAAGAATCAATGCATGACCTTTTGATGCCGGTCCAAGATCCAGTATTACCCGAAAATCATCATCCTCATAAAGCGTTGCAGACGGAATTTCACCTGCCGCAATCTTACAGAAAATACAATCTTTTTCTTTCATAAAATAACGCCTCTTTTCCTTTGTTTATTATGATTACATATACCTCATTTTACCACAAAAGAAAAACTTTATCAAAAATTCCTATTTATTTTGTAGTATACTTTCTGTTGCATTTTTTGTCGAATTTCGTCGTATGAATTATATTGAACAAGAATTTTTCTCATGCTAGACTTAATTTATGCGTACACTGTTTCGCATATTTATTTCAGTATGAAAGCGAGAAAATATTTATGCTTACTAATATCAATATTAACAAAATGAACCAATTAACAAGTGAAAACGAAACGGCAAAACAAATCGTTTCACAACTCCTTGAAAACCATCAGACGATTGTATCCATGATTTCCCATGAAATCAGAAACCCTCTGACTCTCGTATCCTCTGCTCTGCAGATTATAGAGATACAGCATCCTGAAGTTATTAACTTTCACGGTTGGTCTCAGGCAATCGAAGATATTGAATTTATGTGTAACCTGCTCAATGAACTTTCAGATTTCAACAACGGAAGTACGCTGCACCACTCTGTCTTTTCACTGGAAAAACTTCTCAAAAATATTGCCGTTTCCTTTGCAATGTCACTTGATTCGATAAATTCAAATATTGAGTTCACATCAAAAATATCACTTAATTCCGACAACTATACAGGTGATAAGATAAAATTTGAAGAAGTTTGTTTAAATTATATATGTGTTTTTGACTATCTTTTTATATCTTCTTAAATGTCCGCAAAGCCTTATTTTATCGGCTCTACGGGCATTTTGCTTTTGTGGTAAACCTCACATATCTAGGTCTATCTTC
>OKSA01001170.1_pt1 | contig 24644 bp, 19 predicted proteins | sample 1601181 | NCBI WGS metagenome assembly OKSA01 (sample SAMEA3541538, study PRJEB24748) | human gut metagenome | biome: human gut; feature: human-associated habitat; material: faeces | place: China | collected 2012
CGCAGCGCTCCCCCGCCGCCAGAATGCCCATGTAGCCGCCCAGGCAGGGGCCGCAGGTGGGCGTCGAGACGATGCAGCCTGCGTCGATGAACGCCTCGGTGTAGCCGCGCAGGATGCACTCCTTGTAGACGGCCATCGTGGCGGGGATGATGATGCCGCGCACGCCCTTAGCAATGTGTCTGCCCTTCAGAATCTCGTAGGCGGCCTCCATGTCCTCAATGCGTCCGTTCGTGCAGGAGCCGATGACGATCTGGTCGATCTTGATGTCTTTGCCCTCTTTCGCAAGGTGGGTGTTCTCCGGCAGGTGCGGGTAGCTGACCGTCGGCTCGAGCGCGTCAAGGTCGATGACGATGCTGCGCTCATATTCGGCGTCGGGGTCGGCCTCGTACTTGACCCACGGGCGCTGGCTGCGGCCCTTCAAATATGCCTCGGTGATTTCATCCACCGGGAAGATGCCGTTCTTGGCACCGGCCTCGATGGCCATATTGCAGATGCAGAGGCGGTCCTCCATCGTCAGGGACTTCACACCGTCACCGACGAATTCCAGGCTCTTGTACAGTGCGCCGGAAACGCCGATCTCACCGATCAGATGCAGAATGACGTCCTTGCCTGTGACAGGCTTGTGCAGCTGACCCTTGAGTTCGACCTTGATGGCGGCGGGGACCTTGAACCAGGCCATGCCCTTTGCCATACCGGCGGCCATATCCGTGGAGCCGACGCCGGTGGAGAACGCGCCCACCGCGCCGTAGGTGCAGGTGTGGCTGTCCGCGCCGATGATGCAGTCGCCCGCGGTCACGATGCCCTTTTCGGGCAGGAGCGCGTGCTCAACGCCCATCTGGCCGACGTCGTAGAAGTTGAGAATGTCGTACTTGTCTGCGAACTCGCGGCACTGCTTGGACTGGGTCGCGCTCTTGATGTCCTTGTTGGGGACAAAGTGGTCGAGCACGATGTTGACGCGGGTCTTGTCAAAGACGGAATCAAAGCCCGCCTTGTTGAACTCATTGATGGCCACCGGGGTCGTAATATCGTTGCCGAGCACGATGTCGAGCCTGGCGTTGATGAGCTGGCCCGCCGTAACGGCTGCTTCCCCGCAGTGGGCCGCTAAGATTTTCTGGGTCATGGTCATGCCCATGGTCGTGTACCTCCGTTTTGTGTTCTTTGGCTTCCCCTTGGAGGGGAAGGCAAGGAAGCGGTTACTTATTGTTAATAGCGCTGACTAAAGCCTTAATGCCCGCCACGATAATATCGGTGTGGGTACCGCAGCCCCAGGTCTCCTCGCCGGAGGCCCATTTCAGGCCGACGTAGGAGCAGGCGCGGGAGTTCGTGTCGGAATCCAGGGCGTGCTCACTGTAGTGTACGAGCGTAAAGTGCATCCCGGTCTGCTGCTCGATGGCCGTGGCAACGGCATCCAGGCGGCCATTGCCGGTGGCCGTGCACTTGACCATGCTGCCGCCGCCGGTGACGACGACATTTGCCGTAATGCTGCCGTCCGAGTTCTGGATGAAGTGCGCGTCCGGCACATTGAGCGGCTGGGTGTGGTTGAGGTAGCTGTTCTCAAAGACGCCCAGCACCTCTTTCACGCTCAGCTCGCGGTGCTCGTGGTCGCTGACGTCCTTGACGCGGTAGCCGAGGTCCTCGCGCATCTTCGGCGGCGGATTGTAGCCGTAGTTCTGCTGCAGCAGGAAGCCGATGCCGCCCTTGCCGCTCTGGGAGTTGATGCGGATGACGTCGGCATCGTAGGTGCGGCCAATGTCGTGCGGGTCAATGGGGATGTACGGGCAGGTCCACTGGTGGAGCTGCTTCTCTTTTCGCCAGGTCATGCCCTTGGCGATGGCGTCCTGATGGCTGCCGCTGAACGCCGCGAACACCAGCGCGCCCGCATAGGGCGTGCGCTCATAGACGTGCATCCGGGTCACGCGCTCATAGACCTCGCAGATGGCGGGCATATTGCTGAAATCGAGATGCGGGTCTACGCCGTGGCTGTACATGTTCATGGCCAGCGTAATGGCATCGACGTTGCCGGTGCGCTCGCCGTTGCCGAACAGGCAGCACTCGATGCGCTGGGCACCGGCCAGGACGGCCAGCTCGGCGTCGGCAACGCCGCAGCCGCGGTCATTGTGCGGATGGGTGGACAAAATAACGCTGTCACGATATTTCAGGTGCTTGGAACACCACTCGATCTGGTTGGCGTAGATGTGCGGCATGCTCATCTCCACCGTGACCGGCAGGTTGATGATCATGGGGCGGTCCGGCGTGGGCTGCATGACGTCGAGAACGGCGTTGCAGACCTCGACAGCGTATTCCGGCTCGGTGCCGGTGAAGCTCTCGGGGCTGTACTCGAACAGGAAGTTGCCCTCGTACTCCTCGCTCAGCTGCTTGACGAGCTTGGCACCATCGACGGCGATCTTTTTGATCTCCTCCTTCGACTTTTTGAATACCTGCTCACGCTGGGCGACGCTGGTGGAGTTGTAGAAGTGGATGATGGCACGGGGCGCACCCTTGACGGCCTCAAACGTCTTGCGGATGATGTGGTCGCGGCACTGGGTCAGGACCTGCACGGTCACGTCCTGCGGGATGCGGTTGCCGTCGATCAGGGTGCGCAGGAACTCATACTCGGTCTCGCTGGCAGCGGGGAAGCCGACCTCGATCTCCTTGAAGCCGATTTTGACCAGCATATCGTAAAATTCGAGCTTTTCCTCCAGGCTCATCGGCACGATGAGGCTCTGGTTGCCGTCGCGCAGGTCCACGCTGCACCAGGCCGGGGCCTGCTCGATATGGTCTTTCTGGGGCCACTCATAGACATGGCCGGGCTCTACCGGCGGCGGATAATACCCTACACTGTACTTGGTTGCGTCCATCATAATAAAACTGCCTCCTTCAAAGCGTTCGGTTCGCGCTTTGAAGGAGGCATACATAAAACCGTCCCCCAAAGGCGAAAGACCTTTGAGAGACGGGAGCAAGATCAACGTTGCTGTACCCGCGGTACCACTCTCATTGCTGTAAAACAGCCGCTCTGTACGATCAGCCACCGGGCGAATCGCGCCTGCATGATAACGGTCAGGTTCCGTCCGCGCCTACCTGTCAGCGCGGCTGCTCCGGGGCCAGTATACAGCGCCTGCCATACCGCCTTGCACCGTCCGGCGGCTCTCTGAAATGGGATGAGTGCTGCTTTCTCCCCTTCACTGCATTTGGAATGGTTTTATTTTAGCGGATTTTGGGGGGAATGTCAAGAGATTTTTGCTGTTTTTTCAAGGATGTGTTTTGGTTAGAGCAACAATGTTTGTAGGGGGCGGCGTCCTCGACGCCCCGCGGACGCATATGGAATGCGCCCCTACTTTTCTTTTTTTATTATGTATGCTATAATGTTTTCACTTGATTTGAAAGGATTCATCTATGCTTTACCATAAATACAAGCCGCTGGCGTCGCGCGTCTACTGCACGGGGCTGGCGCTGCTGCTGGTGCTGTCCGAGGTGTTCAGCTCCAACGTACAGGATACGCTGCCGGGTTTCAGCCGCATCATGCGGCTGGGGCTGACCGGGTGCGCCGTGCTGCTTCTGGCCGGGAAAATTATCCTGCTGACCGGGTACGAGGCCCGCTGGCAGAAGGTGCTGATCGCCGTTGTGCTGGTCTACACGGCGTTTTCGTCATGGTATGGCGGCGATCTGTGGTTCTTTTTGGCCGCACTTATCGGGCTGGGGGCCAAGGATGTGGATTGGGAGACCGCCCTGCGCGTCTATCTCGTCACGGCGGTGGCCGGGCTGGTGCTGGTGCAGCTTTTACACTTTGCCACACCGTTGATGCCCTACAAATTCTACTGCCGCAACTGGGATTTCGGCTACGGCCACTACAACGGCTTTGGTGCGCGGCTTGTCGGCGTGTTTTTTGCCTGGGCGTGGCTGCGGCATGACCGGCTGCGCGCCTTTGACTGGGCGGGGCTGGCTGCGCTGGCGATCTTCACCTACAAGGTTCCCGGCAGCCGCGGGGCGTTTGGCGGCATGGCGGTGCTGTTTGTGCTGTTCTTTGTCCAAAAATTTCTGCCGAGACTGTTCGACAGCAAAATCTTTTACGGACTGGCGCTGGCGCTGCCCGTCGCGCTGGCAGTGTTCAGCCTCTACGCCGGGTATGTCTACAATCCCGAGTGGCCCTATGAGCGGATGGCGCTGCTGCTGTTGAGCATTGCGTTGTCGGGGCGCTTTGAGATCTGGCACAACGTATTCTGGAGCGCGCCGCTTTCTTTATTGGGGGGCCTGCCCACCGATGGTGACGAGCACCACGCCATCGACAACACCTTTTTGGCCGTGCCGATGAACAAAGGTCTGCTGGGCGCGATCCTGGTTGCAGCGGTCTTTCTGCTGCTGCTGTGGCGGCTGGCAAAAAAGCATCGCTCCACCGAGGTCATCTGCCTGGTAGCGCTGACGCTGTATCTCTTTATGGAGAATAAGCCGTTTTTGCTCTCCGCCAACCCGTTTTTGCTGATGCTGCCGGTGGTGTTTTTTAACGCAGAGACCGGCAAAGCACAATCCGAATCGTAAAAAAGCCGCCGACCGGTTTGTCCGGTCGGCGGCAATTTCTATTATGGTTTAGCGGTTCTGCGGGCCGTTCTTCAGGATGACGTCATGGCTGCCGCCCTCGACAATGGAGGTGGAAGAAACGACGGTCAGGCGGGCTTTTTCCTGCAGCTCGGGGATGGAGAGCGCACCGCAGTTGCACATGGTAGAGCGCACCTTGTACAGCGTCGTCTGCACGCCGTCGGCCAAGGGGCCGGCGTAGGGCACGTAGGAATCGACGCCCTCCTCAAAGCTCAGCTTCTGGGCGCCGCCCAGGTCGTAGCGCTGCCAGTTGCGGGCGCGGTTGGAGCCCTCGCCCCAGTATTCCTTGACGTAGTTGCCGCCGACGCGCAGCTTGTTCGTCGGGGACTCGTCGAAGCGGGCGAAGTAGCGGCCCAGCATAACGAAGTCCGCACCCATGGCTAGCGCCAGCGTGATGTGATAATCCTGCACGATGCCGCCGTCGGAGCAGATGGGGATGTAGACGCCGGTCTCCTTGTAGTACTCGTCGCGGGCCTTGGCGACCTCAATGACCGCCGTAGCCTGACCGCGTCCGATGCCCTTAGTCTCGCGGGTGATGCAGATGGAGCCGCCGCCGATGCCGATCTTGATGAAGTCTGCGCCGGCCTTGGCCAAGAACAGGAAGCCCTCGCGGTCAACGACGTTGCCTGCGCCGACCTTCACCTTGTCGCCGTAGTTCTCGCGGATCCAGGCAATGGTGCGGGACTGCCACTCGCTGAAGCCCTCGGAGGAGTCGATGCAGAGCACATCCACACCGGCCTCTACCAGCGCGGGCACGCGCTCGGCGAAGTCGCGGGTGTTGATGCCCGCGCCGACAATGTAGCTCTTGTTCTCGTCGAGCAGCTCGTTGACGTTCTCCTTGTGGGAGTCATAGTCCTTGCGGAAAACCATATACTGCAGGTGGCCTTCCTCATCAACGAGCGGCAGGGAGTTGATCTTGTTGTCCCAGATGATGTCGTTGCAGTCATGCAGGCTTGTGGTGGCGGGGGCCGTGACCAGCTTGTCCAGCGGGGTCATGAACTCGGTGACCTTGAGGTCCATCGTCATGCGGGACAGGCGGTAGTCGCGGCTGGCCACGATGCCCAGCAGCTTGCCGTGGGCGGTGCCGTCGTCGGTGATAGCGACGGTGGAGTGACCGGTGCGGGTCTTGAGGTCGAGCACATCGCCCAAGGTAGCCTCCGGGGGCAGGTTGGAGTCGGAGGTGACAAAACCCTTCTTGTAGGCCTTGACGCGGCGGACCATATCGGCCTCCTGCTCAATGGTCTGGGAGCCATAGATGAAGGAGACGCCGCCCTGCTTGGCCAGGGCAATCGCCAGCTTCTCACCGGAGACGGACTGCATGATGGCGGAGACCATCGGGATGTTCATTTCCAGCGGGCAGGCTTCCTCGCCCTTGCGGTACTTGACCAGCGGGGTCTTCAGGCTGACAGCCGTAGGGACGCACTCCGAGGAGGAGTAGCCGGGGACCAGCAGATATTCACCAAAGGTACGGGACGGCTCGGAAAAATAATATGCCATAATACACGCTCCTGACTTTCCTGTTTCGATGTTATTTGCTTATTAAAAAGATTGTACCACAACCGCGGACAAAATACAAAGTTTTCTGCGGAAATCTTTCTTGCACTGTCAAAACGAAAGTTGTGGATTTTGAACAATGGATTGGGTGTGTAGTATGACTTTGTGGTGGCCGGGCGGGCCAATGCGAGCATCGGCCCCTATAATACGGGATTACTGCGTCGTCGTCAGCACTACATCGCCCATCGGCGCGGTAAGGGTCACGCTGCGGGGCGCGGCGGCTGTTTGGGTGTAGGTGCTGCTCATCGTCCTGCCGTTGAACATCACATTCCCCATGGACGTTTGCAGGTCAAGCGCGTAATCGTCGGGCCTTCCGTCCACCGTCAGGCCAATATCGCCCATGGCAGCTTCGACTTTAGCGGTTTCAACGCCCGCCAGCAGCCCCAAATCAAAATCGCCCATTGAGATATTCGCCGTAAACTGCTCTGCCTGCACGGTGCTACCGGTAAAGTTGCCCATCGCCAGGTCTAAGTCGATGCTGTCGGCGGCGATGGTATTGCTGTTGTCAAATTCTGCATCGCCCATAGCGACAGTGATGGAGAGCCTTTTAAAATGGAAGGTATTCGCATCCGGCACGGACAGGACAAACTCAGGCTCGGGCCCCAGCTCTTTGCCGAGGTTGTAGTTGGCGGGCACCTTGTAGCTGACACGCACCGGGCTTGTGTTGTCGCCCGTGTTGGTAAAGGTGAACCAGTCCTGACGCAGGTTCGTGCAGAAAAGGGTCGGCTCCGCCGCACCACTGTCCACAACGACTGTGACCGCGCCGTAGTCGATGTCGAAGGTTATATTTTTGGCGTCGGCCAGACCGGTGGTGAAATCCATCTTCTCCAATGGGCTGCCGCTGTCCGCGTCCTCGGTGGCGGCGATCCCGTTGTAAAAGTCCTCGGTGCGGACAAGACCGGATGCAGCGGTTTCTTCCTCCGTCGGCGCAACAACCATCGACGCTGTGCCACCGCTGGGCTTTGCAAAACCCAGCACAAGGACGCCCAGCTGAATGAGCAGCGCCGCAACAATGACAACGGCGAAAATCAGCCACATGGTTTTTGCCCCGGGACCGTGCTTTTGGGGCCGGGCGGGCTGTGGGTCGGCGGCGGGCGGCTCCGGGGCGGCGGGCGGCACAGCACCGCTGCGTGCGCTCTCGGGTGCGTCAGAGTCGGCATCCGGCGTCAGCCCCTCCCCTTCCAGAATCTTGCGGGCGGCCTCGGCAGGGTCGCCCAGCTCGGCGGCGGTGGCGTCCTCGTTGTCGGGGCCTGCGGCGTCGAAGTATTCCTCATAATAATTCAGTGCGTCGCGGCGCGCATCAGCAGGCAGGGCAGACAGCCGCTTTTCCAGCTCGGATAAGTACTCGTATTTTTTCATTGCTGCTCCCCCTTAAAGAGCTTGTTGATCTTTGTGGTGTAGGCTTCCCACTCGGCGGTAAACTCTGCCAGCCGTGCGCGGCCTGCGGGCGTGATTTGATAGTAGCGGCGGTTGCGGCCATTGAAGGCTTCGTCATGGACGGTCAGGCAGCCGTCCTTTTGCAGGCGGCGCAGCACCGGGTACAGCGTGGATTCCGACAGGTCCAGCACCGTGCGGACCTCCTGCGTGATCTTATAGCCGTAGGTGCCCGTTTCCTCCCGCCCGACGACAGCCAGCACAATGGCATCCAGCAGCCCCGCCGTGGTGTTGATGGCCATAGGGTGCCCCCTTTCCGGGTGTATAATGTATAGGGTTATATATTATATAGCATATAATATTGTAGATTGCAATAGGCCGCGACAAAATTATGTAGGGGCGGACATGGTTCACCCCCGGTCTCGTGTGGCAGTACATACGCTTCCGCGCCGCCGCATAGTAGGGGCCGGACATGTCCGGCCCTGGCGCTATAAGGTATAGCCGCGTTTACGGGAAGGCCGCGGGCCGGGCATGCCCGGCCCCTACAGGGCTGCACGCCCGGAATCGCGCGGTTACCGCAGAATCGGCAGACAAACAGGATTTGCCCGTCCGCCTTCACTTCTCTATTTCCTTATATAAATACCCCAGCGCGTCTCTCAGGCCGCCCAGCTCGTCTATGAGTCCTTCCTCCACGGCCTGCCGGCCATCCAGGACCGTGCCCATGTCCATGACCAGTTCCCCCGTATTGTGCATGAGCTGGGTGAACCGCCGGGCCGTTATTTTGGAGTGCTCTGTCACAAAACTGACAATGCGTTCCTGCATCTGCTCAAAATAGCGCAGCGTCTGCGGCACGCCCAGCACCATGCCGGAGTGGCGTACCGGATGGACCGTCATTGTCGCGGTGGGCACAATAAAGCTGTGCCGCGCTGCGACGGCCAGCGGGATGCCGATGGAGTGCCCGCCGCCCAGCACCAGCGTGGCGCTCGGCTTGCTGACTCCCGCGATCAGCTCTGCCAGCGCCAGCCCGGCCTCCACGTCGCCGCCGACAGTGTTTAAGATGACCAGCAGCCCCTCGATCTCGGGGTCCTCCTCAATGTCCACCAGCTGCGGGATGACGTGCTCATATTTTGTCGTCTTTTGCGCATCAGGCGAAAGGGTGTGCCCCTCGATCGTGCCGATGACCGTCAGGCAGTGGATGGCGTGGCGGCCCTTCGTCGCAGGCACAATGCCATCGTCGGTGATCAAATCGTGCTCCAGACGCTTCAGCGCGGCGTTTTCGGTGGGGTTTAGCTTGGGGCGGGCCTTGGCTTTGGGCTTTTTTGCGTTCGCTTCCATTCCTGCTCTCCTTATAACAAAAGTAGCTGCACAGACTAAGTCTGCGCAGCGGCATTGCAAAATATGCGCGGTTTCGGGTGACGGGTCAATGGTGTTTGTCGATGTTGTCAAAAAGTTTCCGGTTATTTTTGTACAACCGTCTAATATTTGGGAAATCAGCCAAAAACTTAGACAAAAAATTGACAATTGGTGCTGCGCATTTTATAATAGTCATAAATGAGTATTGCAGATATGAGGTAATCGAGCATGGCTGTTCAAAACAAGGTGTCGCTTCCGGTCATTAAGCGGCTGCCGAAATATTATCGTTATCTGACCAATCTTTCTGCCGACGGCAAGGACAAGATTTCGTCCAGCGAGCTGGCCCACATGATGGGCACCACCGCCAGCCAGGTGCGGCAGGATTTCAACTGCTTTGGCGGGTTCGGCCAGCAGGGCATCGGCTACAAGGTCGATGTGCTGCGCGCCGAGATCGGCAATCTGCTGTTTGGCGACGGCGAAAAGCTGCCTACCATTTTGGTCGGTGCCGGCCGTCTGGGTTCTGCGGTGTCCAGCTTCATCAGCCGCGACGCCAACGGCTACAAGCTGCTGGGCGTCTTTGACGTCAACCCCGACCTGATCGGGAAAAAAATGTGCGGCGTGCCTATTCTGCCGCTGAGTGACCTGGACAAATTCTGTGCGGAGCATCACCCCGAGGTGGCCGTGCTCTGCGTGCCGCGCCAGAGCGCCATGGATCTGGCCGGGGAACTGGTGAACCAGGGCATCAAGGGCTTCTGGAATTTCAGCCACTACGATCTGTCCGTGGAGTATCCCGACGTCACAGTGGAGAACGTCCACCTTGGCGACAGCCTGATGAGCCTTGGATACCGGCTGCGGAATCAGGAGAAGTAATATCTCTATAAAAAGACCGCCTTGTAGGGGCCGCACATGTGCGGCCCTCAGCCTACTGGTTGACGCGCGATTGCGGGAAGGTTGAGGGCCGGGCATGCCCGGCCCCTACGGTTATCAATAAACCGATAAGGAGTCATCATGGCAAAGCTATATTTCCGATACGGCGCAATGAACAGCGGCAAGACTACCGCACTCATGCAGGTCGCCTACAATTATAAAGAGCGCGGCATGCGCGTGCTGATCCTGAAGCCTGCCATTGACACCAAGGGGCAGGACTCCATCATCTCCCGCCTGGGCATCAGCTGCAAGGTCGATCAGCTGGTCACCCCCGAGATGGACGTTGTTGAACTGGTCAGGGCCAACGAGGCCACCCATGGCAAAATTGCCTGTGTGCTCTGCGACGAGAGCCAGTTCTTCACGCCCGAGCAGGCCGACCAGCTGTTTCTGGTCACGGTGGACCTGGGTATTCCCGTTATCTGCTACGGTCTGCGGGCTGATTTCATGATGCGCGGCTTTCCCGGCTCGACGCGGCTTCTGGAAATTGCGCACACGATTGAGGAACTCAAAACGATTTGTGCCTGCGGACGCAAGGCCATCTGCAACGGGCGCAAGGTCAACGGCGAGTTTGTCTTTGAAGGTGCGCAGGTCGCCATCGACACGGTGGACGATGTGGAATACCAGAGCCTCTGCCCCCAGTGCTGGTACCGCGAGTACCGCGCATTTCTGGCACGGCATCCCAAAAAGTAAATATTTTGCGCTGATTTTCCCGCCGGGTGTTGCCCGGTGGGATTTTTTTGTGTGATTCGCATCATTTTTCTGCAAATAGCGCACTTATCTTGCACCGTACAGATTCAGATGCAATCATATTTGCAAAAACGCATGTTTTTTGCAACGATACTGCATATTTTGCGGTTTCCGGCGTATTCCAGCGTATTTTGCAAGGTAAAGATAGTTGCGTTTGCTGCGGTGCCCGCGCGGGCGATGCAGGGGTGCACCCAGCAACATGCACAAACAGCATTGACAGTATTCGTAAGTTTTGACGGTGATGTCAAATTAGTTACAGCCAACATGGCAATAATTGTGCGTTTCCCTGCCGTAACGAGCCAAAAAAGCTGTTTATTTTCTGTGAACGATTTGTTATCATATAGACAAGCGAACAGCAGATGGTGTGGTACGGTATCCCGCACACAACGCTCTGCAAGAATAAATCGCACAGCAATTTTAGGAGGACAAAAACATGAAAAAGGCAATCTCTCTCGGTGTTGCCGCCGCCATGGCCGCCACTCTGCTGGCTGGCTGCGGCACGGCAGCCAGCAGCGCCGCTGCTTCCAGCGAGGCCGCAAGCACTGCGGACAGCACCACTGCCGAGTCTACTGCTGCTTCCGAAGCCGCTCCCAGCGAGGCCCACGAGATCAACACCACCGATCCCATTGAGCTGACCATCAGCTGGTGGGGCGGCGACTCCCGCCATGAGGCTTACCAGAAGGCTCTGGAAGCTTTCCATGAGAAGTACCCCAACATCACCGTTTCCCCCACCTACGGCGCATGGTCCGGCTGGGAGGAGAAGCAGTCCACCGCACTGGCTGCCGATCAGGGTTCTGACGTCATGCAGGTCAACTGGAACTGGCTGTACCAGTACAGCCCCACGGGCGAGAAGTTCGTCGATCTGCGCGAGTACAGCGATGTCATCGACCTGAGCCAGTGGAGCGATACCGCCAAGAACGCCTGCATCGTTGCCGACAGCCTGCAGGCAGTGCCCATCTCGATGACCGGCCGTATCTTCTACTGGAACATGAACACTTTCAAGCAGGCCGGCATCGAGGCGGTTCCCACCTCTTATGATGATCTGATCGCCGCCGGCAAGGCCTTCCAGGAGAAGCTGGGCGATGATTACTATCCTCTGGCCATCGGTCAGTATGACCGCATGATCCTGATGACCTTCTACCTTGAGTCCAAGTACGGCAAGGCCTGGGTCGAGAACAACGAGTGCCAGTACAGCGAGGAAGAGATCGTTGACGGCCTGAACTTCATCGACTCCCTCGAGGACAACCACGTTATCCCCACCCGTCCGACCATGATTGCTGCAGGCTTCGACTCCATCGATAAGTCTCAGGAATGGATCGACGGCAAGTACGCCGGCATCTTCGAGTGGGATTCTGCCCCCTCCAAGTACCAGTCTGCTCTGGCTGACAACTCCGGCTTCACCGTCGGTGAGGAGATCAAGTTCGGCGACAAGGCCAACGGCGGCTTCTCCAAGGTCTCCATGGGCATGGCCATCACCAAGTCCTGCCAGCATCCCGTTGAGGCTGCTGCCCTGATCGACTTCCTGTGGAACGGCGAGGGCGCTGCCATCATGGGCTCCGAGTGCGGCATCCCCGCCTCCACCGCCGGTCTGGCTGCCGCTCAGGCTGCTGACGCTGTGAAGCCTCTGGTCCTCGAGGCCAACACCAAGGTCTTGGCCTTCGTTGACATGCCGCTCGATCCTTACTTCGAGTCCAGCAAGCTGAAGGACACCACCGACGGCATTTACACCGATGTCTTTGATGGTCTGAGCTACGACGAGTACGACCCGCAGGAGGCTGCCGAGATCCTGCTGGACGGCGTTTCCTCCGTTCTGAGCGCTAACGCCTGATTGCAATCGTCCTTATAAAAAATGTAAGATTTAGCCGGCTCCTGCCCCGTTATCACGCATGGCGGGGCCGGCTATTTATGTTAAAACGCATTACAGCAATTTGTCGATAGGAGGTTTTTGGATGAGCTCTGCAGCCCCCAAAACGGTTCAGCGCACCCCGTTCAAGCGCTGGTGCGACGAAAACACCGGTCTTTTCTTCCTGATTCCCTGGATTCTTGGTTTCCTGATTTTCAAGGCTTATCCGTTCGCCAGCTCTCTGGTGTACAGCTTTACTGACCTGAACTTCTTCAAGGGCATCAGCCAGTACGGCCTTATGAACTACGTCGAGATCTTTACCAGCCGCAAGACGGTCTCCGTCCTGCTGACCACCGTAAAGTATGCTTTCATCACGGTGCCCCTCAAACTGGTCTTTGCGTTGTTCATCGCCTACATTCTGAACTTCAAGATCAAGTTCGTCAACCTGTTCCGTACCGTCTACTACATCCCGTCCATCCTGGGCGGCTCTGTGGCCATTGCCGTTCTGTGGCGTGCCCTGTTCAAGGACACCGGCGTCGTCAACACGATCCTCGGCTTCTTCGGCATTGCCGGTCCCGACTGGCTGGCTGACAAGACCTGGGCGCTGTTCGTCATCTGCCTGCTGCGTGTGTGGCAGTTCGGTTCTGCCATGGTTCTGTTCCTGGCTGCCCTGAAGGGTGTGCCTGCCGACCTGTACGAGGCCGCCACCATTGACGGTGCTACCAAGACCCGCCAGTTCTTCTCGATCACCGTTCCGATGATCACCCCCGTTATCTTCTACAACCTCGTTACCCAGATCGCACAGGCGTTCCAGGAATTCAACGGTCCCTACATCATCACCCAGGGCGGCCCGCGCAATGCTACGACGCTTGTCTCCCTGCTGGTCTACAACTACGCCTTCAAGTCCAACGAGATGGGCATGGCGTGTGCGCTGGCTTGGGTCATGTTCATTGCCGTTGCCCTGCTGACTGTGATTGCCTTCACCAGCCAGAAGCACTGGGTCTACTACGCTGATTAAGGAGGAATGAAAAATGAAACTTTCTACCGCCCATAAAATCGGCCGTTTCTTCCAGTACTTTGTGCTGATCCTTGTCGGCGTCATCATGATCTACCCGCTGGTCTGGATGGTGGGTGCCACCTTCAAGTCCAACGCCGAGATCTTCGCCGGCATCGGCTTCCTGACCGCGAACCCCACGCTGCAGGGCTACATTGATGCCGTCACCCAGAACTACGGCGGCGACATCAGCATCTGGCGCGCCTTCATCAACACCTACAGCTTCGTTATCCCCAAGGTCATCTTCACCGTTATCAGCTCGGTCATTGCCGCTTACGGTTTCAGCCGCTTTAAGTTCAAGGGCCGCGATATGCTGTTCGGCATCATGATCTCCACCCTGTTCCTGCCGCAGGTCGTTCTGAACGTTCCCCAGTACCTGATGTACAACTCCTTCGGCTGGATCAACAGCCCGTTCTACCTGCCCCTGTGGGTGCCCACTCTGTTTGCGACGGAGACCTACTTCGTCTACCAGCTGGTCCAGTTCATGCGCAGCATCCCCCACGATCTGGACGAAGCTGCCGCCATCGACGGCTGCGGCCCGGTCAAGATCCTGTACAAGATCATCGCCCCGATGCTGAGCCCCTCTCTGGTGGCCTGCGGTCTGTTCCAGTTCATGTGGAGCTGCAACGACTACATGGGTCCCCTGCTTTACGTCCAGACCCCCAGCAAGTACCCGATGTCCATCTTCGTCAAGCTGTCCATGGACGCTGACAGCGGTTTCAACTGGAACCGTATCCTGGCACTGTCCCTGATCTCCATCATCCCGCAGTTGGTCGTTTTCTTCTGCGCACAGGATGCCTTCATCGACGGCATTTCCGCCGGCGCCGTGAAGGGCTAAACGCCGCTTTGGCAGTCCCAAATTTTTTGTAGCACACGGCTGCCCCGTACCACAGGAATGGGGTACGGGGCAGCTTTTATTTTGAAAACCGGACTCCCCTGCCCTGGCGGGCGGAGGGGTTGTATGATAGAAAGCCTTCCCCGGAGGGGAAGGTGGCCGAGGCTCCGCCCGAGGCCGGATGAGGCGAGACTGTACCGCTATTACCCGTGTACGGGCTGCGGCTGCAAGGTTTGCCCTCATCAGTCCGCTGCGCGGACAGCTTCCCCCGATGGGGAAGCCTAATGAAAAAGCGCCCCTTGCGGAGCGCTTCCCTGTTCTTACTTATTCACTCTCTTATAATACTGCCGGTACTGCTGGGGCGAAAGGCCCGTGGCATCTTTAAAGACGCGGCGGAAATGCGCCGTCGTCATAAAGCCGGTCTTTTCCGCAATGTCCGAGATGCTCTCGTTCGACTTCTCAATGAGGTTCTGCGCGGCCTTGATGCGCACGCCGTTGATATACTCGATGAGCGAGAGGTTGATGGACTTCTTGAAAAGGCGGCTCAGATAATACGGGCTGATATAGAACTGACTGGCGATGCCGGTCAGGGTCAGCTTCTCGGCGTAGTGCTCGGCGATATAGGCCTGGATCTGGTCCACAATGTGGTTGCTGACGCGGCCATTCTCGCCGCCCTGCTCCTGCTGCTGGCGGCAGAGGTCCTTGAGCTCCAGCAAAAGCGTGGCCAGCAGCATCTTGCGCAGTGCATCGGATTCCGGGGAGGTTTCCTCCTGCAGGGCCAGCAGCTGCTGCAGCAGGCCCTGGATGTGGTTCTGCTGCTTGACTGTGATATTTGACAGCAGGTGGTTATGCTCCTCACTCAAGAAGGAGAAGAAGTCCACCTCCGGGAAGATGTCCATAATTTTGTCGAGGTACTCGCGGCTGAAATTCATCACGATACGGCTCGAGGCTGTGTCGCCGAGCGAGGCAGTCTTGTGGATCTGGTTTTCACCGATCAGCACCACACATCCCGCGTTGACGATATAGGCGGCATCCTCAATAAAATAGCGGCGGCTGCCCTCTATCTCATAATAGATCTCGTATTTATGATGGATATGGAAGCTGACCATCTCATACCCGGAGTCACGGTCCACGCGGTCAATAAAAAAGTCAACGTGGGGCGAGTAGACATATTCCGAAACCATAACGCTGCTCCTCACTGCCGTGGTGCGGGGCACCCGGCGATTGGTTATTGTTGTCTTTTTTAGAATAGCACATTTTTTGCTGTTTTTCAAACTATTTTTATACTATTTTTGAACACTTGGGGGTTCACACATGAAAATCACGCTTGTACGTTCTATGGCGCGCAGCGCAGTGTTTGAGCTGGTCAACTCCGGCTGCTACCGCGCCCCGGCTCCTTATACAGTCTCATTGGACGGCGCCACAGTCTGTGAGGGCGATACGAATGTGTTCTCACTCTATTCGCTGGAGCCGGGCCGCAGCTACACGCTGGCCGTCACCCTTGACGGCGTGACCGATACGCTGGACTTTACCACCGCGGAGGAGAGCTTCTTCGTGGATGCCTCCCGCTACGGCCTCGTCGCCGACGGCGTGACCGACAACACGGCCAAGCTGCAGGCGGCGCTGTCCACCTGCCCCGCGGGCGGCACGGTCTACGTGCCCGCCGGTACCTACCGCACCCAAAGCCTGTTTTTGCAGAGCAGTACGACGCTGTATCTCGAAAAGGGCTGCACGCTGCTGGGCGGCACCAACCGCACTGACTATCCCATTCTGCCCGGTGTTCTCCCCTGCCATAACGAGAAGGACGAGCACTACCTCGGTCTGTGGGAGGGCAACCCGCTGGACAGCTTTGCGGGTCTTATCAACGTCATCAACGCCGAGAACGTGACGATCACCGGCGAGGGCACGATTGACGCCAACGCCCAGAACGGCGACTGGTACCAGAACCCGAAGGAAAAGAATATTGCCTGGCGTCCGCGCCTGTTCTTCACCAGCGGTGCCAAAAACGTCGTGCTGCACGGCGTTCTGGTCTGCAACAGCTATTCCTGGACCATCCACCCGACCTACTCCGAGAATGTGGACATCCTGAACATCCGCATCCGCAACAGCTCCACGACCCCCAACACCGACGGCATCGACCCCGAGAGCTGCAAGAATGTCAACATCATCGGCAACCATGTACACGTCGGTGACGACTGCATCGCGCTGAAATCCGGTAAGCTGTTCTTAGGCATGAAGCTGCATGTTCCCTGTGAGAACGTTATCATCCGCAACTGCTGCCTGAGCCGCGGCCACGGCGGCCTTGTCATCGGCAGCGAGATGAGCGGCGGCGTCAAGAACGTCACCGTGACCCAGTGCCTGATGGACCATACGGACCGGGGTCTGCGTGTCAAGACCCGCCGCGGGCGCGGCAAGTACGCCATCATCGACGGGCTGGTGTTCCGTGACGTCGTTATGGATGGCGTGCTGGCGCCGTTTGTCATCAACATGTTCTATTTCTGCGACCCCGATGGCCGCAGCGACTATGTGCAGACCCACGAGGCCCTGCCTGTCGACGAGATGACCCCGACACTGGGCACGCTGGAGATGGAAAACATCACGGCCACCGACGCCCAGTACGCAGGCTGCTGGTTCAGCGGTCTGCCCGAGCACCCGATCGAGGGTGTCAAGATGCACAACGTAAAAATCAGCTTTGCGCCGAACGCCAAAGCCGGTCAGGCCGCCATGATGTGCGGCGCGAATGCCTCCTGCAAGGTGGGCGTCCATGCCGAGAACGTGCAAAGAATTGAGCTGCACAACGTTGCGATCACCGGCTACGAGGGTGAGCGCCTGCAGCTGACAAACGTAGATAGCTTTGAGGAGGACTGAACCATGACCCATGAAGAGATTCTGACCACGCTGGGCCATTACGTGGACTACCTGATCGCAGGCTCCACCGCCGAGGCACCGCTCTGGAACATCGAGAAGGTCCGCAGCGGCAAGCCCAACAAGTGGAATTACATCGACGGCTGCATGATCACTGCCTGTCTGAGCCTGTACAAAACCACCGGCGACGAGAAGTTTTTGGACTTCTCCAAGAAGTTTCTGGACTACTTTGTCAAGGACAACGGCGTCATTGAGACCTACGACCCCGCCGAGTACAACCTGGACAACGTCAACCAGGGCAAAAACCTGTTTACGCTGTACGACCTGACCGGCGACCAGCGCTACCGCGACGCCATTGAGACGATCCGCGGCCAGCTGGAGACCCAGCCCCGCACGAAGGAGGGCAACTTCTGGCACAAGAAGATCTATCCCAACCAGGTCTGGCTGGACGGCACTTACATGGCCCAGCCCTTCTACATGGAGTATGAGACACGCTGCAATGGGATGCACGGCTGCATTGACAGCTACAAGCAGTTCATGAACATCCAGAAGCACATGAAGGACGCCAAGACCGGCCTGTACTACCACGGCTACGACGAGAGCCGCGAGATGTACTGGGCGAACCCCGAGACCGGCTGCAGCGCTAACTTCTGGCTGCGCGCCATGGGCTGGTTCCTGGTGGCCATGGTAGACACGTTGGAGCGTATGGACAACCAGCTTTACTACGAGTACCGCGCCATCATGGCAATGCTGAAGGACGCGGTGGACGCGATGATTGCCTTCCAGGATGCCGAGAGCGGCATGTTCTGGCAGGTCGTAGATAAAGCCGGGGTCGAAGGCAACTACCTTGAGACCTCCGGCAGCGCACTGTTCGCCTACGCCGTGCTCAAGGGCGTGCGTCTGGGCTACCTGCCCAAGCGCTACACGGCCTACGGTGAGAAGGCGTTCTACGGCACCTGTGACCGCCATCTGGGCGTGGGCGCGGACGGCGCTTTGCAGCTGGGCGGCATCTGTCTGGTGGCCGGTCTCGGCGGCGCGACCCGCCGCGATGGCAGTCTGGCGTACTATTTCAGCGAGCCCATCGTCGAGAACGACGCCAAGGGCGTAGGCCCGCTGCTGCTGGCCTACACGGAAATTCTGGCCGCACAAAAGCAGTAAGGAGGGCACACTATGCCGAAATTTATCGTCGGTGCCCGCCTGCACGACTACGGCAAGGGCCGCCCGGACGAGCTGTTCGGGCGCGTTGCCGCCGACGGCTTTACCGCTGTGCAGCTGGCCTATAAAAAGTGTGTGCCGTCCGTCAGGAGCTATGCGGACGTGACCGACACGCTTGTCGCCGAGACCGTCGCCGCCGAAAAGGCGCACAGCATTCAGGTGGCCGTGCTGGGAACCTACGTGGAGCTGGCCATCAACGATGAGAGCCGTTTGAAGAATGCGGCGGACTTCAAGAGCCAGCTGGCCGTCTGCAAGGCGCTGGGTGCCGGGTGCATCGGCACCGAGACGACCAGCATGGAAAAGCAGCCTGCCGGTACGACCCGCGAGGAAGCGCAGGAGCTGCTCTGCCGCAGTCTGGCGGACATTTTGCCCGCCGCCGAGGCACTGGGCGTGACCGTCGCCGTAGAGCCTGTGACCTACCACAGCATGAACTCCGCCGCCGCGACGCGGCATATTTTGGACACGATGCGCAGCCCGAACCTGAAGGTCATCTTTGACATGAGCAATCTGGTGGATGCCGGGAACGTCGGCGCGCAGGACCGCATCTGGAACGACGTGGGCGAGCTGCTGGGCGACCAGATCGTGGCCGTCCACTTCAAGGGGCAGGCCTTTGCGCCGGACGGCGGGCTGCTCCACACGAGCCTGGAGGACAGCCTGACCGACTATGCGGGCGCGTTCGCCATGCTGCGGCAGCTGCCGCAGGACGCTCTGCCCGTGCTGCGTGAGGAGGCTGTGCCAGCCCGCGCTGCCAGTGATATTGCATTTATGAGAGGATTTTTTGCATGACCGAAACGGAACGCAAAACATTGGTCGTTGACGAGAGCGGTGCGGGCGACTACCACACGCTGACCGAGGCCGTTGCTGCCTGTGCGGCCACGCCGGACGAGCCGGTGCGGTTCTACATCAGGCACGGCATCTACGAGGAACGGCCCTTCATTGAGCTGGCGGACTATGTCATCGAGGGCGAGTACCGCAACGCGACAGTTATCACGGCGTCTGTGGGCGGGCGTGACCCGTGGCCGGGCGAGGTCAAGACCGGCACCTTCCGCAGCGCAACGCTGTTTCTGGGCGGCGGCAGAGCCGTTGTGCGCAACGTGACCGTGCAGAACAACGCCGGGGACGGCGCAAAGGCCGGTCAGGCTCTGGCCGTCTACGCCGACGCAAGCCGCGTGCTGATGGAGAATGTGAACCTCTACGGCAACCAGGACACGCTGTTTACCGCTCCCCTGCCCCTGCAGGAGCGCGAGCAGAACGGCTTCCGCGGCCCGCGGGAGAACACGCCCCGGCTGGACACCGTGCAGTACTACAAAAACTGTACGATCCGCGGCAACATCGACTTTATCTTTGGCGGTGCAAACGCTGTATTCGACACCTGCCGCCTTGAACCGTGGCACCACATCAGCGGCACCTGCTATATCACGGCTCCCAGCACGCCCGCAGGCAAGCCCGGCTACCTGTTTGTGAACTGCACCGTGCAGGGCAGCTGTGCGCCCGGCAGCGTCTATCTGGGCCGCCCCTGGCGCGCGGACGCGGCCTGCTACTGGCTGGACTGCGCGTTGAGCGACGAGGTCTGCGCCGACGGCTGGGACAACTGGCGTGACCCCGAGAACGAAAAGACCGCCCGCTTTGGTGAGCACGGCTCCACCGGCCCCGGCAGCGCCGCCAAGCGCGCCTTTGGCAGCGTGGATGACGATAACGAAGCGAACGCCCAGCGGGAGATGTACGCGCGGGTAAGAGCGGAATTTGGCGTGGAATAAGGCATAGAAAAGGCGGCAGACCGTTTGTGGTCTGCCGCTTTTGCTTTCCTAAGCCTTCCCCTTTTACTGTGCGCTCGTCTCGCCGCCCTCGACCACGAGGCTGTCCTCGTAGTCAGTGCCGTAGGTGTCAACGAGAGTGGCCTCATAGTCGGCGTGGAAGAAATTTTCCTTGCCCAGAGCCTTGATCTCGTCGTTGATGGCATTCAGCAGCGTCTCATTGCCCTTGCTGACGGCGGGGGCAATCGTGTCCTGGCTACCCAGGGACGGGATGCCGACAGTGTAGCCCGGGTTCTGGCTGGCAAACGCGATGACCTCGGTGTTGTCGTTGGCCCAGGCCACGCCGCCGTTCTCCATCGCGCTCTTGGCCGTGGCGTAGGAGTCATACTTCTGCAGCGGGATGTCAGGGTAGTTCTGGGTCAGGTAGGTCTCTGCAGTAGTGCCGGAGATGACGATCATTTGGTCATCGGCATTCCAGCTGTCCAGCGACGTGATGACGTTGGAGTCCGGGGAAACGACGCCCAGTGCAACGTTCATGTAGGGCAGCGCAAAATCGACCTCCTCGGCGCGTTCCGGCGTGACCGTGAAGTTGGCCAGAATGACATCGACCTTGCCGGTCTGCAGGTACTCGATGCGGTTGGCGGCCTCGGTGGAGACGTAGTTCACCTTGACGCCCAGATCCTCGGCCAGGCGGTTGGCAAAGTAGATGTCATAGCCCTGATACTCGCCGTTTTCATCGACATAGCCGAACGGGTTCTTGTCAGAGAAAACGCCGATGTTGATCGTGCCGTCCGCCTTGATCTCGTCCAGCGTGCGGTAAACAACACCGTCGGCGGATGGCGAGGTCGAGGCAGTGCCCGTGGAGGCGCTGCTGCCGCAGGCGGCCAGAGACAGGCTCAGGGTTGCGGCCAGGGCCGCGGCGGTCAATTTGGTTGCTTTTTTCATGGTGATATCCTCCTTTTTTCGTCTTTCGTTTTCCTCTATGTATTTCTTTCCACAAAAGGGAATCTATGGTATGTCCCGCGAAGCGGGCGCTTGCCTCCCCTAGCAGGGGAGGTGGCTCGAAGAGCCGGAAGGGTTGAACTTTGCCACAGTTCTAAATGTTTTGGGTAATGGCGAGGTTCTCTCCCCCACCCGCTTCGCGGGAGCCCCCTCGCAGAGGGGGCCAAGTCCATCACTTCACACTGTCAAAGGTGAAGGTGCGCAGGAACTTCTGCGCGCGCTCTGTCTTGGGGTGGTCGAAGAACGCCTCCGGCGTGCTCTCCTCGACGATTTTGCCGCCGTCCAGGAAGATGACACGATCCGCAATCGCGCGGGCAAACTGCATCTCGTGGGTGACAATGATCATCGTGCGGCCCTGCTTCGCCAGATCGAGCATAACGTCCAGCACCTCGCGGACCATTTCGGGGTCAAGGGCTGCAGTCACTTCATCGAACAACAAAATTTCAGGGTGCATCGCCAGTGCGCGGACGATGGCAACGCGCTGCTTCTGGCCGCCGGACAGCTCCCGCGGGTAGTTTCTGGCCTTGTTCAGCAGGTTCACGCGGTCCAGCAGTGCCTCGGCCTCTTTCTGTACCTCGTCTTTGGGACGCTTGGCCACCTTGAGCGGAGCCAGCATAACGTTGTCCAGCACGGTCAGATGCGGGAACAGCTCATAGCTCTGGAATACCATGCCGATGCGCTGGCGCAGACTCGTCAGCCCCTTGCCGCCGTAGGCGACAGTCTCATTGCCCAGGCGGACGCGCCCGCTCTGGGTGGGCTCCAGCGCGTTGATGCAGCGCAGGAGCGTGCTCTTGCCGCAGCCGCTGGGGCCTACCACCACGACGACCTCGCCGGGGCGGACGGAAAAGCTGACGTCATCCAGTACGGTATTTTCCCCATAGCCCTTGACCAGATGCTCTACGGTCAAAATCGGTTCTGCCATGGTTCCTTACCTCCATTTTTTCTCTAAGTACGATGCCAGCAGGCTGATGGGCCAGCAGGCGAGGAAATACAGCAGGAACACGACCAGATAGATGCCGAATGCAGCGTTCGGGCTGGCCATGCGGTTGGCCTCAATGATCTGCTGCGCGACCTTCAGCACCTCGACGACGCCGATCATCAGCACAAGGCTCGTGGTCTTGATCATGCGGGTGATCAGGTTGATGCTCAACGGGATCAGGCGGCGCACCGTCTGCGGAATGATGATGTACCAATAGGTCTGCGCCTTCGTCAGGCCCAGCGCCTCGCTGCTCTCATACTGGTGCTTCGGGATGGAGATCAGCGCGCCTCTCACAAGGTCGCTCATCTCTGCCGTGCCCCACAGCGCAAACACGATGACGGATGCCGTCTCGCCCGAGAGGTCCCAGCCCCACGCGCGGGTCGTGCCGAAAAACACAAGGAACAGCAGCACCATCTGCGGCATAATGCGGATGATTTCGAGATAAACCCGCAGGATGGCTTTTACAACGGGATTTTTGCCGCTCATCAGCACGCCCAGCAGGATGCCCAGCGGGATACTGATGGCGACGGAAAGCAGGCTGATGCGCAGGGCCACCAACAGGCCGCCCAGCAGGCGGGCCATGTTTTTGCCCTTGAGCAGTACGTTAAGCCCCAAATCCGGCATAGCGCAGCCTCCTTTCCAGCAAAGACCCCAGCAGCGAAACCGGGAGCAGGATCAGCAGGTAAAAGACCACAAGAAGGAACAGGCTCTCGGTGGTTTTGTAGTACAGGCCGATGAGGTCCTTCGCCGTGAACATCAGGTCCATCAGGCTGATAGCGCTGAACACGCTGGTTTCCTTTAAAAGGAAAATGACATTGGCGACAAACGCCGGGACGCTGGTGGACATGGCCTGCGGCAGGATGACGTAGCGCATCGTCTGCATCCGGTCCATGCCGAGGCTGTAGGCGCTCTCGGTCTGGATTGGCTCGATGGATTCCAGCCCGCTGCGGAACGCCTCCGCCATGTAGCTGCCGCCCAGAAACGCCAGACCTGCAATGCCGCAGACCGCAGCGTCAGTCCTGATGCCGATCTTCGGCAAACCATAATAGATGAAAAACAACTGGACCAGGAGCGGCGTGTTGCGGCTGAGCTGGATATAAAAGCCGACGACGCGGCGCAGCACAGGCACCTTATAATACTGGACCAGTGCGCAGACCAGCCCGATGACAATAGCCAGCGCGATACCTGCCAGCCCCAGACGCAGGGTCAGCCACGCCGCTTTTTCAAACAGCGGCAGGTACTGTGCGACCACATTCCAATCCACAAAAGTCTCCCCTTCCCTATCGGGTCATGAACAAATTTAGGTACAAAAAAATCCGGGCCTTCTCTGCGAAGGTTCCCGGACAAAGGTCAGGTTCAACACATGGGGGTTCTGGTAGACCCCACAGACCATGCCCGGTGACAGCGCATACGACAACAACACATAGCGGACATAGCGGTATTCCCCTTTCCTGTTTTTGGTTTGCTTTGTTCAAACCCGATGCCAGTATAATATACCTATTTACCTAGAATGTCAATAGGTTTTAGGCTTTTTATTTGACTTTTTCTGCAAAATAATTGCGCCGCGTTTGTGTAGAGTGCACAAACGCGGCGCAATGTGTTTTATGATGTAGGGGCGCACCAAAAAGGGGCGCTGCCCTTGCGGACAGCGCCCTTTGTATTGCTTTTCAGAGCAAGAAATTACTTCTCGATCTTGGAAACAACGCCGGAACCAACGGTGTGGCCGCCCTCGCGGATAGCGAAACGCAGGCCCTCTTCCATGGCAACGGGGGTGATCAGCTCAACATGCATATCGACGTTGTCGCCGGGCATGCACATCTCGGTGCCCTCGGGCAGGGTGATGATGCCGGTAACGTCGGTGGTGCGGAAGTAGAACTGAGGACGATAGTTGTTGAAGAACGGGGTATGACGGCCGCCCTCTTCCTTCTTCAGGACGTAAACGTGGCCGTCGAAGGTGGTGTGGGGATGAACAGAGCCGGGCTGGCACAGGCACTGGCCACGCTCGATCTGGTCACGGTCAACGCCACGCAGCAGGGCGCCGATGTTATCGCCAGCCTGAGCGAACTCCAGGCTCTTGCGGAACATCTCGAGGCCGGTGATGGTGGTGGTCATCTTCTCTTCCTTGATACCGACGATCTCCATCTGGTCGCCGACGTGGGCAGTACCACGCTCGACACGACCGGTGGCGACGGTGCCACGGCCAGAAATGGTCATGACGTCCTCAACGGGCATCAGGAAGGGCTTGTCAGCAGCACGATCAGGAGTGGGGATGTAGCTGTCAACAGCGTCCATCAGCTCCCAAATGCACTTGTACTCGGGGGCGTTGGGATCGGTGCTGGTGGACTCCAGAGCCTTCAGAGCAGAACCACGGATGATGGGGGTGTTGTCGCCATCGAAGTCGTACTCGCTCAGCAGCTCACGGATCTCCATCTCGACCAGATCCAGCAGCTCCTCGTCGTCGACCATGTCGCACTTGTTCATGAAGACAACGATCTTGGGCACGCCGACCTGACGGGCGAGCAGGATGTGCTCACGGGTCTGGGGCATGGGAC
>OKSA01001173.1_pt1 | contig 24618 bp, 26 predicted proteins | sample 1601181 | NCBI WGS metagenome assembly OKSA01 (sample SAMEA3541538, study PRJEB24748) | human gut metagenome | biome: human gut; feature: human-associated habitat; material: faeces | place: China | collected 2012
CGGCGGTTGCGCTCCGACACGCGCCTGCGGGCGCAGCCCCTCGGGGGAAGGCTTTTTCACGCAATCTCCCCCGCCAGCACGGCCACGTTTAACCGCAGATTTCCGTTTCCGGTCAGGCTTTTCCTTGCCCGGGCGTCGGCGTTCAAAATCTTCGCCGCGCCCGCCGGGGTCAGCCCGCCGCACTGCTCCTGCCCGTAGGCGGGGCGGCGCAGCACGGCGCTGCACAGCTGGTCCAGCGTCCACAGCAGGGCCGCAAAGCCGTCCTTGTCGCGCTCGTACTTCGTCAGCAGCGCCAGCGCGCGGTAGGTGTCGCCCTGCGCCGCATAGCCGCACAGCGTTTTGGCCATGCCCAGCGCGGCTTTGGCCGTCGGGTCGTTCCAGCTTTTCAGCGCGGTGCCGATGTGCCCCTCATACAAAAACGCCAGCTCCTCCGCCGCCTTGGCGGGCAGACGTTCGGCCTTTAAGCGGGCGGCACAGTCTGCCGCGGGCACCGGCGCAATCGTATAGGCCGCGCACCGGCTGCGGATCGTCGGCAACACGGTGGCCGCGCTCGTCGCTGTCAGCAGGAACAGCACCCCCTCGGGCGGCTCCTCGATGATCTTCAGCATCGCGTTGGCGGATGACCCGTTCAGATTCTGCGCGCCGTAGATGAACAGCACGCGGCCCGCCGCGTCGGTGGACAGCGCCGAGCGCTGGATCGCCTCCCGCGCCTCGCGCACCTTTTTAACAGGGATCTGCCCGCTTGCACCCTCGCCCTGCAGAACCAGGCATTCGGTATCCTCTTTTTTCAGCACGGCCTCGGCGTGGGGGCCGCCGGCAGGGTACAGGTAATCGGCAGCAAGACAGCGCGCAGCAAAGCCCGCGCCGCAGCCCGGCTCCCCCACCAGCAAAACCGCATGGGGCAGCCGCCCGCCGCGCAGGGCCGTGCCAAGCTCGGCTTTCAGCGCGTCATTGCCCGCCAGGCGCTCCAGCATCACAGCTTCTCGAAGCGCTCGACGTTCGTGACCATGACGGTAGCGCCGCCGACCGTGACCTCCATCGGCATCGTGCTCTCAATGCCCAGGCCCAGCGTGGCCGTGCCGGGCACGATCTCGGTGCGCTGCTTGCAGCACTTGGAGATGATGCCGATGCAGTCATCGACGCGCTCGTCATCGGTGCAGATCAGCAGCGTCATGTTGCCCGCCATCAGGAAGCCGCCGGTGGTGGCCAGACGGGTGACGTAGAACTTGCTTTTCAGCAGCTCGTTGCAGACATTCTTGGAATCCTCTTTATTGACGATTGCAGTGATAAGCTTCATGGTTATCCAGCCTTTCTATTGATACATCGAATTTTTTCAGCGGTTGCGGTTTTCCCAGTCGCGGCGGCGCTTCCAGTCCTTCACGGCGTCAACGCACCAGTCAAAGACCTCGCGGCCATAAAACGCCAGAAAACCCGCCAGCCCCAGCACGAGGCTGACCTTGATGGCGAAGCTGCCCGTCAAAAAGCTGAAGGCCCAAAACGCCAGCTCGATCCAGCCCAGGTATTTCATCTTGAACGGAATGATGCCAAACAGCAGCACCATCTGATCCGGCCACAGCCAGGTGTAGGCGAACAGCATACTCTGGAAGATGGCGCTCGGCCCGGCGTAGCCTGTCAGAAAGCAGCTGACCCACGCACCCAGCATGCCCAGCGCCAGAAACAGCGTCGTGCGGAAATCGCCCCAGACGCGGGCCAGCGCGTTGCCCAGCCAGTAGTAGAACAGCAGGTTCAGCACGCCAAAGACGCCGCCCAGCCAGATGGGCACAAACAAAAACGTGATAAGGCGCCAAATCTGTCCGTGCAGCACATAGGTGCGGCTCAGCATCAGCAGACTGCCGAAATCGCGGTTGAAGAACAGCATGATGATGCCTGCCGCCAGCTGTCCGATCAGCAGCCCGTTGATGAGGTTCGGGATGCCGAGGTTGCCGTAGCGGCGTTCGAGTTTATCGATCCAGTTCATGGGAGAAGCCCTCCGTTGCATACAAATTTACAGAATATATTATAGCAATTCCGCGCGCAAAGTGCAACAATTCCCTGTCGAATCCCTTGCGGCAAACCGGAAAATGTGCTACGCTTTTATCTATAATAATGAATCGAGGCCGAACATGGGACGTACATCCACCAAAGAAAACAAAAACAGCTACCAGCTTGCCCGCGAGGAGCTGGGCCTGACCCGCGAAAAAGCCAGTGAGCTGCTGGAAACGATAGCCCCCGAGCGCATTGAAAAAATTGAGAACGAACGCACCGTGCCCCGCCCCGACGAGGTGCTGACGATGGCCGAAAAATACAAGCGCCCGTCGCTGTGCAACTGCTACTGCTCGCAGCAGTGCCCTATCGGCCAGCGGTACGTACCGTTTGTCACGCGGCGCGAGCTGCCGGCTATCATCCTTGAGATGCTGGCCTCGCTGAACGCAATGAACAGCAAGAAGGAGCGTCTGATCGAGATCGCCGCCGACGGCAAAATTTCCAACGACGAAATCGACGATTTCATCCATATCCGTCAGGAGCTTGAGCGCATCTCCCTCACTGTGGAGACCCTCCAGCTCTGGACCGAGCGCATGCTGGCCAACGGCCAGATCGACGCGGAGACGTATAAAAGGAAGCTGGAGGAATAACCTTCTATCTCTCCCCCACCAGCAAAAATTTCCCTCTATTTTTCTCTTTCTCTCCTGTTTCTGCAACAATTCCCGTGCTAAAATCGTATTACAGGTTGAGGGAACACGCCCTCGCCTGACCGCGTACCTGCACAAAGGAGTTATAGAGGATGTTTACGCTGTTTGTTCTTTTTGTTTTTGCCTGGCTGTTCGTCAAGTCTGTCGGTTTGGCCTTCCATGTGACTTGGGGCCTGGCGAAATTTGTCGCCACACTGCTGTTCGTGATTGCCCTGCCGCTGCTGGTGGTTTTCGCCGTCGTCGGCGCGCTGCTGCCTCTGCTGCTGCCCCTGGCCCTCGTGGCTGCCGCCTTCTGCATTCTGAAAAAGGCATAAAGTACCCAACCGCCGTGCGGCCCGGAGCTGCACGGCGGTTTCTTGTCATTGAGGTGTCGGCGTGGTATACTTGTAGTCAGGGCGTTTTGCGCCTGCTATCATCCAACAAAGAGGTTTTTCCCATGAAGCTCGTCGTCTGTTTTCCCGGGATCGGCTACCACTGTGATAAGCCGCTGCTCTACTACAGCCGTAAGCTGGCGGCCTGCGCCGGGTACGACCACACCCTTTTGCTGCAATACACCTACCACAAGGACGGCCTGCGCGACAGCCCCGCCGCCCTGCGCGAGGCATTTGACACCCTGTACGCCCAGGCCGAGGCCCAGCTGTCCGCCGTAGATTGGCCGCAATACGACGATGTACTGTTTCTTTCCAAGAGCATCGGCACCGCTGTCTCCGCCGCCTTCGCCCAGCGCCACGGCATCCCCTGCCGCCAGATTCTCTACACGCCGCTCTCCCTGACGTTTGCGCTTGCCCCGCAGAATGCCCTTGCCTTTTTAGGCACCGCCGACCCCTGGAGCGATGCTTCCTCCGTCGCCGCAGCAGCCCGCGCCAACGGCACGCCGCTCTGTCTTTATGAGAACGCCAATCATTCCCTGGAAACCGGCGACGTTTTGCACGACCTGGCGACCCTGCAGGACGTCATGCAGAAAACGCAGACGTTCATTGCAGATACACCCCACTGACATTTTCCCCGCTGACATTTTCCCACCCGCAAAGAATTGACATTTGCCCCGCAAGCTGTTATAATAAGCTGTACAAAATTTATGCTGTGGAGCATTACCCAAGAGGTCGTAAGAGGGAGCACTCGAAATCACACCCTGCGGGAAGTTCCGCGCAACAAAATTAAATATGCAGATGTACTCAAGAGGTCGTAAGAGGGAGCACTCGAAATGCTTTAGGACAGGAGACTGTCGCGTGGGTTCGACTCCCACCATCTGCGCCATATCCGCCGTAGAATCGAAAGATTTTACGGCGGATATTTTTGTTTACGACTTTGAAACGTGATGCTGTAAGTTTACGCAATGACTATTACAAGCCAAAATCCACTTGCAACAATAATCTGTTGCAAAAAGCCATTTGTTGCCCGAATTGTTGCCCACAGTTCATGGTTTCCTGCGAGAAGGGATAATAACTTATAAAGAGTTATCTCCAACAGCAGCGTTTTTCGGTGTTGCGAATACTGCTTGGTGGTATGCCGTCAGCACACTGAGCTTGCGCTGCTCCTGTACTTGTACATAGCGAGTCGTTACCGTGTTGATGTTCAGATTCACGCCCATCTGCTGGGCAAAGTCATCCACGGAATGGCCGAGAATTTGGCTGACTGCATAAAAATCGCCCGTCAAATTGTACATATTGGTGCCTGCCGTGCCGCGCAAATCGTGAAAACGAATTTTCGGCATCCCGGTGCTGCGCATAAAGCCGGTAAATCTGGCAGAGATGCGCTTTTGCAAGTACGGCGAGCCGTCCGGTTTGCAGACAACAAGGTCATTTTCATAATAAGGCACCCCGCTGAGCTTGCACAACCGCCGCTGGTCGGCTTGTTCCTGTTTGAGCCGCAAAAAGATAGGCATCGCTTCTTCTGTAATGGGAAATGAACGTGTTTCGCCTTCGTCACGGTCTTTCAATGGTTCCAAGTGCGACACAATTTTAGCATCTTTCGGCAGGTCACAGGGAATTTGGCCTCGCAAGGTAATTTGCCTGTGCGTCAAATCAACATCACGCCAGCGTAACCCCAGCGCTTCGCTGAGTCGCAGCCCAAACAGAACAGCGAGCAGCACCACGGTCTCAAGTGCATTACCATGTACAAACGCCAAAAGCTGCTGCACCTGTTCCACGGTGTACTTTTCATATTTGCGCCCGGCGTTCTTACTAAACCGTGTCATAATGTTCTTGGCTGGGTTGTTTGGAATGTAGCCATACTTTACCGCCGAGGACAGCGCAGAGCTTAAAATCCGATGGCAATAACGCACTGAATTCTCCGCAAGTCCCTCCTCACGCAGTTGCGCAATCATATCGTCAATCATTTGGGGTGTCAGTTTATTCAGAGGTACTTCGCCCAGCATGGGAATTAGATGTATGCTTATGCCGCTCCAATAGCTGTATCGTGTACTTTTTGCAAGGTTATGGTGGTAGCTTTCGTACCACTTGGGCAGATACTCTTTTAGCTTTTGCTTGCTTTCCGGTCCGTAGCCGACCATAGCGGCGCTGCCAGTCTGTAACTCCAGCTTGATCTGTGCCTCATACAATTCTGCTTCCCTGCGCGTTGCAAAACCACGTTTAGCAATGCTTTTCTGCCTGCCGTTCTCGTAGACTTTCACATTGACATCGTAGACGATGCCCGATCTGCCTGTTAAAATTCCTTGGCTGTTTCGCTTGTTTTTGACTTTTCTCTCGCGGATCGCCATATCAGCACCCACCACTTACAGACCTTGCCGGGGTCTTGGCACGGTTGTAATAATCCCAAATCGCCTGTTCGGAAATCAGGCGACGGTTGCCGTTCTGGATGAACTCCAACTCGCCGTTGTCCATTAACTGGCGCAGTCGATTTTCTCCGATGCCGGAAACAACTGCCATTTGTTCCACAGTTTTCAGCATCGGTTCAAACGGATTTCGCACAGCTTGCGGTGTTTTTTGCTTTGCATATCTTGCCATAACTATCCCTCCTGCGGTATAATTTATAAAACAAATTGTTTGTGGTACTTGTGCACAGCACAGGAACACGATCATTTGTAAGGCTTGAAGATTTGGTATATTCAGTTTTCAAGGTTCGTCAGCACCACATTCAAAATGCTTGTGATGTCTGCAAGTTCATTATACCACAAGCGTTTTGCTTGTCAATATATATTTTTACTTTTTATTGCAACTTATTTTCTGTGGGAGGTTCTTTATGGATACAACTGGGAGACGCATTAAACGTCTGCGTTTGAAAAAGGGAATCTCGCAATCTCAACTTTCTAAGCGCTCCGGCATTACCTCAACGCTTCTTCAACAGTACGAATATGGTACGCGCCATCCCAAGGAAGATCAGTTAAACAAAATCGCATTGGCGCTTGGCGTAGCGCCTGCTATGCTGCGTCCGTTGGATGTGGATACAATCGAGGGGCTGCTCGCCATCATCTACGAAATGCACTCCAGTTACCACGGCATAGAAATTATCGAAGAAAACGGTACAACTTCTATCCGTTTGCCCAATACACTACAAGCCGAGCCCGCCAGATATGCATTGCACTTAATCAAGAAATTTATGGAACAGCCGCTATTCGGTTCAGACGAAGAAGCTCCCGTTGCCATGAACGCAGACGAAATTCAACCTGATACTGGTGTGACACTTGCTGAAGAAATAAAGTGGTACAATCAGCAGTCAAGGTTTCTGCATGACACCGAAGAACTTGGGATTTGGTCCGATACCAGCCGTGAAGAAGATACCTTAACTTAAAATCGTTTCTGCATACAGGAGTAACAATAAATGGACAGTAAATTGACCGCAGAACAAGAAAAACTAGCTGCACTAATAGAATCCGACTACGCACTATTGAAATTCGGCTATTATGGGCAGGAATACGAGTTTGCTGTTGCTGAGCGAGACCCGCGCCTATACAGAAAAATGCTGAAACGCCCGGACTATCATCAATTTATCGCAGATAAAGACAAACAATATCGCCATGAAACCAGCGTGATGATGGCTGTACTGGCTGATATGCGCGGCATAACTCCAACGACAAAGCAGGAAAATGAAAGCGGTTGGTACAAAACTATGTTCTCGCTAAAAGCAGAAGCGGAGACTTTCACGCGGAATAGTATCCTGCATGATGTCGAAACAGATTTTTGACGAGAGCATATTTTATCGTAAAAGCGCCCTATCAAAAGAAGTGGATTGGCTTCTTTTGATAGGGCGCTTTTGTCATATATACCAAATCGAAGATTTAACTTCATCATATTTTACAAAAAGATGTACTTTCTATTGACTTTTTTGCAATAACAGAATACAATATATTTACATCATTTTAATAAATTTGATGTAAATAAAAATAAGGGTTCTACAATGAAAACATTTAACTTCAAAACAGTATATTCTCAGCTGCTGACACCAGAGATCGTGTTCCGTCTGACGCAGCTCCATGAATACAAAGGTCGGCTGAACAGACTTCTTGAAACAGATGCTGCCGCCTTATCCGAAATCAAAGAGACCGCGGCACTGCAGACTGTTGCCGCATCGAATCGCATGGAAGGCATCACCGTTGCCGAGGATCGGCTGAAAAAACTCATCCTGAATAAAACCAATCCGCAAACCGATGATGAGAAAAAAGTGGCGGGCTATCGGGATGTGCTGACCTCCATAAGTGCCAATTATGACTTCCTGCCACCGGCACCATCCACTATTTTACAGCTGCATCGGGATTTGTACAAATTCAGCGGTAAAGCAGTAGGTGGCAATTATAAAGATACCGCCGGCGAACCATGCGCCGAAAGCCTTGCTTCCCTATGCAATGCCTTTGAACAAGCCCTGCAAGACCCAGTCCTTGACCCGCTGCTTTTGATCCCGATGTTCATGGTAGACTTTCTGAACATCGCCCCATTCGATAACGGCACCGAACGAATGAGCCGCCTACTGCTAGCACTGCTCCTGTACCGTTCCGGCTATGAAGTGGGGCAATACAGCAGCATAGACGCGATTCTTCTTAACACAAAAGTGTCCTATGATACATCGCTGCAACGCAGTTCCCATAACTGGGCTGCTGGCACAAATGACTATGCACCTTTTACCGCCTACCTGCTGAACACTCTTGTTACGGCATACAAAAGCTTTGACGAGATTGCCACACAGCTAACCGCCAAGGGTCTGTCAAAGCCTGACCGCGTGCGCGAAATCATCAAATTGCACCAAGGCGAAATCACCAAAAGCGAAATCTTAAAGCAGTGTCCGGACATCAGTCAAATCACCGTCCAGCGGGCGCTGGCAGACCTGCTAAATAACAAGCAAATCACAAAAATCGGCGGTGGCCGCTACACTTCTTATATTTGGAATGGGGAGAACTAACATGATTACAGGAGAACTCAAAAACAAAATCGACAGCCTTTGGGATATTTTTGCAGCGGGCGGTCTTGTAAATCCGCTGGATGTCATTGAACAAATCACTTATTTAATGTTTATTCACGACTTGGACGATTCCGACAATCTGCGCGCCAAGGAAGCCGCCATGCTGGGTCTGCCGTACCAGAGCATTTTTGCGGACGAGGTGCAACTCGGCGAGCGCACCATCGACGGTCAGCAGCTCAAATGGAGCGTGTTCCACGACTTTCCGGCGCAGAAAATGTACGCCACCATGCAGGAATGGGTGTTCCCATTCATCAAAAATCTGCACGGCGACAAGAACAGCGCCTACTCCAAATACATGGACGACGCCATTTTCAAGCTGCCCACGCCGCTGCTGCTTTCCAAAGTGGTGGACGCGCTGGACGAAATTTACCGCTTGATGAATGAGTCGCAGGCGGTGGATGTGCGCGGCGACACCTATGAATATCTGCTCTCCAAAATTGCACAGTCCGGCTTGAACGGTCAGTTCCGCACACCGCGCCATATCATCAAAATGATGGTCGAGCTGATGGATCCCAAGGCGGACGAAATCATCTGCGACCCCGCCTGCGGCACGTCCGGCTTCCTCGTCGCAGCGGGCGAGTACCTGAAAGAGCGCCGCAAAGAAGAAATCTTCTTTGACCGTCAGAAAAAAGACCACTACATGAACCATATGTTCTTCGGCTACGATATGGACCGCACGATGCTGCGCATCGGCGCCATGAACATGATGACCCACGGCATCGATAACCCCTACATTGAGTACCGCGACAGCCTGAGCGACCAGAACCCGGATAAGGAAAAATACTCGCTGATTCTTGCCAATCCGCCGTTCAAGGGCAGTCTGGACGCCGACACCGTATCCGCCGACCTGCTGAAGGTCTGCAAGACCAAGAAAACCGAACTGCTTTTCCTTGCGCTGTTCCTGCGTATGCTGAAAATCGGCGGGCGCTGCGCCTGCATTGTTCCCGATGGTGTGCTGTTCGGCTCGTCCACCGCGCACAAGGCAATCCGTAAAGAACTGGTAGACGGCAACCGTCTGGAGGCAGTTATCTCGATGCCGTCCGGCGTGTTCAAGCCCTATGCCGGTGTTTCCACCGCCATTTTGATTTTCACCAAGACAGGTCATGGCGGCACGGATAACGTGTGGTTCTACGATATGCAGGCCGACGGTCTTTCGCTGGACGACAAGCGCAGCCCTGTGCAGGAAAACGACATTCCCGACATTATTGCGCGCTTCAAAAATCTGGACGCCGAGAAAAACCGCGCCCGCACGGAAAAATCGTTCTTTGTTCCCAAGCAGGAAATTGTGGATAACGGCTACGACCTGTCCATCAACAAATACAAAAAGACCGAGTACAAGCCTGTGGAGTACCCGCCGACGAGTGAGATCATGGCAGAACTGCGCCGCTTGGAGAAAGAGGTCAACACGGCAATGGACGGACTGGAGCAGATGCTGAAATAAGGAGCGCACCATGACGGAAAACGATAAACTGCAAGTATTTGAAGATCAGACCATCCGCACCGCTTGGGATGAGGAAAAAGAAGAATGGTATTTTTCGGTGGTGGACGTCGTGGTTGCATTGACAGAAAGCCCCGACTACAAGACCGGCAGAAAATACTGGAACAAGCTGAAGCAGCGCTTGAAAGAAGAAGGAAATGAACTGGTGACAAATTGTCACCAGTTGAAAATGAAAGCCGCCGATGGCAAACGCCGCCTTACAGATGTAGCGAACACAGAGCAGTTGCTGCGTATCATCCAGTCCATCCCGTCCAAAAAGGCCGAGCCGTTCAAAATGTGGCTGGCCATGGTCGGGCGTGAGCGCATTGAGGAAATCATCGACCCGGAGCTTACCATTGAACGTGCACTGGACACCTACGCACAAAAAGGCTACCCGCCGGAGTGGATCAACCAGCGCCTGCAAACCATCCGCGCCCGCAAAGAGCTGACCGATGCGTGGAGCGCGCACGGGGTGCAAAAGGGGCAGGAGTACGCCATTTTGACGGACGAAGTCACAAAGGCGTGGTCTGGGCTGAACACGCGGCAGTACAAGAACCTGAAAGGGCTGAAAAAGGAAAATCTGCGCGACAATATGAGTACGTTGGAGCTGGCGCTGAATATGTTGGCGGAAGCCACCACAGCAGAACTCACCAAGGCTCAGAATCCGCAAGGGTTGGAAGAAAACCGCACTGTGGCAAAGCAGGGCGGCACGGTAGCCGGCAACGCCCGAAAAGAAATTGAAGCGCAGACCGGTCTCCCGGTGGTTACGGCAGAAAACGCAAGCACAATGCTGCTGGGGCAGGCTGTTACCGGGATGATTGAGGGCGTTGTGAAAGATGAAGATGATAAAGAATAACTCTGCTGTGATGGCGGATACAACTTCGGATTTGTGGGGATGAATAGATGAATTATGTGCAATTAAAAGATGTCTGTGTTATCAATATGGGGCAATCACCAGATTCTAACAGCTATAACGACTGTGGAGAAGGACTTCCGTTTTTTCAGGGAAATGCTGACTTTGGTGAGATGTATCCAGTCACAAGAAAATGGTGCTCTTCCCCGACTAAAATTGCTTCCGAGAACGATATTCTTATCTCTGTTCGTGCACCTATTGGTGCACTGAATTATGCAAAAGAATCTTGCTGCATTGGCCGAGGGCTCGCGGCATTAACACCTAATAAATCAAAAGTTTCACCGGCGTTCATTTTCTGGTTACTTAAAAGTAAAAATGAGGAACTGAATAGTAAAGGAACTGGAAGTACCTTCAAAGCGATTGGGCGAAAAGTTCTTGAAGAAACATTGATTCCGAATATTTCGTTAGGTGAGCAAATAGTGTGCGCGAAAGCCCTCGAAAAAATTTACTATATTATGCAAACTTGCCAACAACAGCTCCAAAAGCTGGACGACCTCGTCAAAGCTCGATTTGTCGAAATGTTTGGGGAACTGCATTATAATAGACATGGATTCAAAATAGTTAGTGTTGAGGAAGTATGCACAATGGTAAAGGATGGCACACACCAAACGCCTCAGTATACTACCGATGACATTCATGGTTTCAAATTTCTTTCATCTAAAGATGTAATGTCGCAGAAAGTTGATTGGAAAAATATAAAATATATTTCTTCCGAGTTACATGAAAAGCTATACTCCACATTAAAGCCACAAAGGGATGATATCTTGATGTCAAAAAATGGCGTAAACTATGGCGTGGCTGCAATTAATGACTCAGATGAAGTGTTTGATATTTATGTAAGTCTGGCGTTGCTTAGACCAAAGCCTATAATAAATCCAATATATTTTAGGTGCGTACTCAATAATCCCGATACGAAAGAGCAGTTTGATTCAAGCATCAAGGGAATTGGTGTTCCGAATCTGCACTTAGGCGAAATCAAAAAGACAAAAATTCTTCTTCCGCCAATCAAACTCCAAAATCAATTTGCCGCCTTCGTTCATCAAGTCGACAAATCAAAAGTTGCCGTACAGAAGTCCTTGGACGAAGCGCAGCTTCTGTTTGACAGCCTGATGCAGCAATATTTCGGCTAAAATAAATAAATACGGGCTTATGCCGGGGCAGGACGATGGTACACAGAAAAGGGAGTGTATTTTTCTCGATTGAATCCATTTCGGGCAAGGAGGTATATTATGAATCCCCAAATCAGAGACAAATTTTATGATGAATTTTTGAAAGAACCAACAAAAGACAATTTCCGTAATTTTCTGTCAAAAAACTGTGGAGAATTAGACGAAGTAGACTATAAAGCGACTTGGATTGATAAGGGGCATTTGGCAAAAACCATGCTCGCAATGGCAAATTCCAACGGCGGTGCTATTATTGTTGGTGTTAAGGAGGAAGACGATGGGACGCTTACACCAACAGGGTTAGAAAATTTCAAAGACAAAGCAGTCATAAATGACGATATTCACAAATTGGTTCCAGCGGAGTTGGATTATCAAGTTTTGGATTTTTCATACGATTCTTCTGAGTATGAAAAAATGCAGAATAAAAAATTTCAAATGCTGATTGTTTTCGATACCCCAGACAGATTGCCTTTTGTTTCTCAAGGTGAAACAACTGGATTGGAAAAAGATGTTATTTATGTTAGACGAGGAACGAAATGTGAAAAGGCTACTGCTTCGGACATCGAGAAAATCATATATAACCGATTGGAAACAACTTTTAAGGAAGCTTCTGATATGACACTGTCAGAACATTTAGAACAGTTAAAAATCCTGTACGCAGAACTTCCAAAACAAATTAAAGTTCTAATAAAAAAAGGGGCTCCAACCGAATTGGCTCTTGCGCTTTCTAGTTTTGGTAAACTATTTACCAAAACAGAAGATATATATGAGGAACGCGATAATCCAAATTATCCAGAAGAAAGCTATGAAGCATTTGTTCTAAAAATGATAGCAAAGAAGAAACTCAAAATCGAGAAAGTTCTTGACTTAAAATGATTTGTCTATTGAGGAAAGGTCACTATTATGAATAATTTTGACACCTTTACTTCTACCCCGCAATTTGAGAGTTTTGCCTCGGTTGCTGTTTCCGCCGAGCGCATCCTGCATATCGACCCGTCCGCCTGCGTCCTCAACTGCCGCCGGGCGATGGAGTTTGCCGTAAAATGGATGTACTCGGTGGATAAGGCGTTGGTCATGCCCTATCAGGACACGCTGGTCAGCCTGATGAACGCCGAGGATTTCCGGGATATTGTCGGCACGGACATCTGGCGGCGCATGGATTTTATCCGCCGCACCGGCAACAATGCAGCGCACACGGGCAAGAAAATCACCGAGGAACAGGCCGAACTCTGCCTTGAAAACCTGTACATTTTTCTTGATTTTGTGGCGTATTGCTATGGGGAAAACTATACCGCCGGGCACTTTGACCGCGCCCTGCTGGAGCAGCCCGCCGAAGCCCCCGCAGCGCAGTCTGTCGAAGAAAAGGACATTGACTTTGCCGCCCTTATGGCAGAAAACGCCGCACTGAAAGAAGAACTCACCGCCCGCCGTGCCGAGCAGCAGCAGACCTATGTCCCCAAACCGCTTGATTTGTCCGAGTATAAGACCCGCAAGCTGTACATTGACACCATGCTCACCGATGCAGGCTGGACCGAGGGCAAAGACTGGCAGAACGAGGTAGAACTGCCCGGTATGCCCAACAAATCCGAGGTAGGCTATGCCGATTATGTGCTTTACGGCGATGATGGTCGTCCTTTGGCTGTGGTAGAAGCCAAGCGCACCTGTGTGGATGTGGCAAAGGGTCGCCAGCAGGCAAAATTGTATGCCGATCTGCTGGAAAAGAAGTATCATCGCCGCCCGGTCATCTTTTTGACAAACGGCTTTGAAACGCGCATTACCGACACGATTTACCCCGAACGCAAGTGCGCTGCCATTTATTCCAAACGCGATTTAGAAAAGCTGTTCAACCTGCAATCTATGCGTACCAGCCTGCGGAATGTGATGGTAAACCGCAGTATTGCCGGACGTTATTACCAAGAGGGCGCTATCAAAGCGACCTGTGATGCCTTTACCCGCAATCGCCGCAAGGCTCTGCTGGTCATGGCTACCGGCTCCGGCAAAACACGCACGGTGATTGCCCTGTGCGATGTGTTGCTGCAACACGGCTGGGTGAAAAATATCCTGTTTCTGGCGGACCGCAACAGCCTTGTCACGCAGGCAAAGCGCAGCTTTGTGAACCTGCTGCCGGACTTATCCGTTACGAACCTCTGCGAAGAAAAGGACAACTATACGGCGCATTGTGTGTTTTCCACCTATCAAACCATGTACAATGTCATTGACAGCGTACAGGATGAGAACGGCAAGCTGTTTACCTGCGGACACTTTGACTTGGTCATCTGCGATGAGGCACATCGCTCGGTTTACAACAAGTACAAGGACATCTTCAACTACTTTGACGCGCCGTTGGTCGGCTTGACCGCAACGCCCAAGGATGAAATCGACAAGAACACCTATGAAATTTTTGAATTGGAAAACGGTGTTCCCACCTATGGCTACGAGCTGGCGCAAGCCGTTAAGGACGGATATCTCGTAGATTTTTTGTCCGTTGAAACAAAGTTGAAGTTTATCGAGCAGGGCATCGTGTACGATGACCTGTCAGATGAGGACAAGCAGGCCTACGAGGATACTTTTGAAGATGAAAACGGCGATTTGCCGGAACGTATCGGCTCATCTGCACTGAACGAGTGGATTTTTAACGAAGATACGATCCGCAAAGTGCTGGATACCCTGATGACCAAGGGCATCAAAATCGACTACGGTAACAAGTTGGGAAAGACAATCATCTTCGCAAAGAACCACTCCCATGCCGAAAAAATATTGGAGATATTCAATAAAGAATACCCCCATTTGCCCGGCTTTGCCAAGGTCATTGACAACTATATGACCTATGCCCAAAGCGCGATTGATGAATTCTCTGACCCGAAAAAGCTGCCCCAGATTGCAATTTCCGTAGATATGCTGGACACAGGTATCGATGTGCCCGAAGTGCTGAACCTTGTGTTTTTCAAGAAAGTCATGAGCAAGGCAAAGTTCTGGCAGATGATTGGCCGCGGTACACGCCTTTGCCCTACTCTGTTGGACGGCAAGGACAAAGACAAATTTTATATCTTTGACTTCTGCGGGAACTTTGAGTTTTTCCGCATGAGCAAGGGGAAACCCACTGCTAACATGATTGCGCTGCAAGGGGCGATTTTCCACTTGAAAGCGCAGATTGCTTTTAAGATGCAAGATTTGGCATATCAGACCACCGATTTGATTGCGTTCCGCAAGGCACTTGTGGATGATATGGTGCGCAAAGTACAGGAGTTGAATAAAGACAACTTTGCTGTGCGCCAGCACTTGAAATATGTGGAATTGTATGCCAACGCGGACAACTACGCCGCTCTGACCTATGAGGACACCTTGCTGATGGGGCAGGAGTTAGCGCCGCTGATTACCCCAGAAGAAGATGACCCCAAGGCGATGCGCTTTGATGCCCTGATGTACGGCATAGAGCTTGCCTACCTTGCAGGAAAAAAGTATGGCAAGGCACGTAGCGACTTGATGAAAAAGGTTGCTGCCGTTGCATCTGTTGCAAACATTCCGGAAATCATGGCACAATCTGATCTTCTCAATAAGATTTTGCACACGGATTATTTGGAAACAGCCGGGATTAACGAATTTGAGCATATCCGCGAAAACCTACGCGACCTTATCAAGTATATTCCTATCGTAAAAGTTCGCTATGATACCAATTTCGATGACGCAATTCTGTCCGAAGATTGGAACGAGTCCGAGTTGGAAAACGATGACTTGAAAAATTACAAGGCCAAGGCAGAATTTTATGTGCGGCAGCATACGGATAACGCCGTTATTGCCAAGCTAAAAAGCAACATTCCGCTGAATGGTGAGGACGTAAAGGCACTGGAAGAAATTCTGTGGAACGAAATCGGCACAAAGCAGGACTATGAAGCTGAGTACGGTCAAAAGCCTTTGGGCGAGTTTGTGCGGGAGATTGTCGGCCTTGAGATGAACGCTGCAAAAGAGGCTTTTGCACAGTATTTGAACGATACCAGTCTCGACAGCAGACAGATTTATTTTGTGAACCAGATTGTAGAGTACATTGTTCATAACGGTATGATGAAAGATTTGTCCGTCTTGCAGGAAGCTCCGTTTACCGACCACGGCAGCATTGTGGAAGTGTTTACCGATTTGTCCGTGTGGGCAGGGATTCGGCAGGCAATAGAGCGCGTGAACGCAAATGCGGTGGCAGCGTGATTACTAAGTTTAGAAGCGGCTGCGATATATATTTTCTTGGCACTTTTCATTCCGTAGCGGTGCTGCCCGCTGCACCTTATTCCGCACTGCTTCGCAATCCATCTCAATATCCACGCAGGTTGCAATATCTCGCCGCAATGCTCTAATACGGGCTGTAAGCGCCTGTATTTGTTCTGAACGGTTAATACTGGCGACTTTGCCCTTACTACGGTAGAGCACCTTACGCTGCGCTGTAAGGGCATTATATTCAGCTTGCAGATTTTCTTTACAAGTCAAAAGGTTATCAAGCGTTGTGATTCGCTGTTCCCATAAAAAGTCGCATTGCCGCCGATAGCGATTGTACCGCAGGAAATCATCACGCAGCAGGTAATAGCACCGCTTGCCAACTTTGCCTTTATATGCTTTTCTCAGCAATGCGCAGTAGCGATAATAGCAAGCCATAAATCCGGTAATTTTGCGGCATTTATAATTCAGCTTACCGCGATACCGTGCGCGGTGGCGAACAGGCATGGGCTGCTCTTTCGGCTGCCAGTGTGGTGGCTCAGATGCTATTTTCCGCTTGTATTCTTGCTGCATTGCAGGTGGAAGTTTACGCAACTCTTGGAAGTAACTCCGCAAGGCGTCCTCGCTGAAGCGTGGACTAATCTTATCCAATCGAATATTTCTCTGTGCATCTTTGTGGCGCACAGCCATATGTGTAACCTTCGGTCCGTATTTCACCTTATAACCCATTTGCTGCAACTCTGCAATAAATCCGGCAAAGCTGTCTGCGGAAGCCATCGCCATTTCCACATCGGCTTTTACCATACCGCGTAGCGTAGGTGTGCCCTCTTTTTCATGTTTCCACTCGCCGTAAGATTTCCCGTGTCCGTCTGTTTCTACAACCGACAAGCGGTTTTCGCGGCACAGTTCGTCGGAAATAGCTCGAATACCCTTGTAGTAAGTAGTAAAATCATTACGAAACATTCGACCATCCATAAACGAAACCGAGTTTACAACAATATGGTTATGCAAGTGGCCTTTGTCTAAATGGGTGCTGACGGTACATTCAAACCGATCTGCTAAGAATCGCCGTGCGAATTCGCAGCCAATTTCATGCACTTGATCCGGCGTTGCTTCTCCGGGCTTAAAACTTTGAATAATGTGATAGCCCACATTGCCACCGTTCAAAGGCTTGCCCCATCGTTGTTTCGTTGCCTGCATAATGCAATAAGCATTTTGCGGCATACAATTAAAGCCCGAAACATAAAGCTGGTGTTCGGTTTTATCCTTGTTCTGTGTGTAGCTGATTAACCGCTGCATATCTGCCGTACTGAAATATTCTGTCTTTTGCGGATTGGCAGCATAGTCTAAGCAGCCTTTTAGTTGCCCACGAACGGGCAAAATCTTTGTAATAGCCATTAACTTTTCTCCTGCATAAACTGCCAGATGCGCTGCATGATGCGGCTCGCCTCGGCAAGTTGAGCATTTTCAATCTTGCCTGTACTGTTAGCCAGCCGGGTAAGCTGGTTCAAATTGTTGCCGACTGCGGCTACCTGTGCTGCCAAGGCTTTATAGCTATCCGGCGGGCGTTCGCGTATTGTACAGCCACTAACCAACGCTCGGAGAAATGGCTCCATCTTCATACCGGCTGCATCGCATTTATTTTTCAGTTGATGGTATTCTTCTTCGGTAAAACGTACCGTTACTTGTTTTTGGCGTTTTAACATTTGCTTTCTCCTATCGGGGTCTTAGGGGTCTGCCCCTAACAAGTGGTCGTTATGCTGGCATGACAGCATAATACCGTGCTTGCCGCACTGTCCGGGAACGCTATCACTTTCCCGGTAAAGAGAGTGAATCGCCTGTGTTTTCCTCTGCGTAAATCAGTTCAGCACACACAATTTCTTCGGCCTGTGCTTGCAAACCTTGCATAGCTGCGGCCCATTCCAACGGGTTACAGCGTTTCATTTCTTCGTTGATTTTGGCTTCTGTTGCCAACACTTTGGTAAGACTTTCAACTTGACGATGTGCCTCGCAGTCGATGTCCGTGAGGTGCTGTGCCAGCGTTCCATCCAACAACATCTGGTCGCGTTCCATTGGTCGATGCTCATCGAGGTATCGCGCCCGCATCATGCCGTATTTTCCAATGGTGTTGTCTGCGATTGGACCGTTTTCCAACTTTGGAATCAGATAGCCGTTTACATTCACATATTCCATTTTCATTGTGTAACCCTTTCATTCTGCAAGCCTTCTGAAAAAGAGAGGTTGTTGTATGGCAAATTTTCTGCGCCGCCCTTTTTTCTTTTTCAGATGGTTTATTTATAGTATTTGATATAGTAATTACTAAGAGTATTTAATTATAGTAATTATAATACTACCTACATTACCGCCACTGCGCTTACCATAGGTGTGGTTACCACCGGTGCGGTTTTGTGGATGGTGGTCATACCAGTAGGTACATTTTGTGGGGTATGGTTGGCTTTCGTCAGATTGGTGTTACTGATGTTTCCCTGTGCATCGTAATAAATCAGATACACACCGTTCCAACCGTTATTTGAATCACGCAGTTCGTACTCATAGCAGAATCGTCCGTGCTTGGCTGGACGAACGTGCACAACCAAATAGCCGTTATTTTTCAGCATATCCCATGCGCGGTTAAAGGAGCGCTCGCCCTCAGTGCAGTGGTTCATCAGCCATTGCTTTGTCAGCGGCACTGCGGTATAATCAATACGGGCAGCAATCAAGGCATACAGCCCCTTAGCGCTCATGGATAAGCTATCGTTGAACAGCGCCTCATTCTGCACAACAGAATACCCTCGCGTTTTGCGGATAAAAGCGCCACTTTCGGCAGCAGAATTTGTATTTTTCACGGTAGAAACCTCCATAAAAGAAAAAAGACTTGGACTGAAATATAGCCAAATCTTCAAATTCTGTACAAATTTTTAATTTTCCCTGTGTTGTGCCAAAAAGTGTTGCCCGAAAAACGATTGTTGCCTAAATGTTGCCCAAACAGCCACGGGCAACATATAAAACGAAATAAGTCAAAATATCAAAAACAAGCGTAAGAACAGAAAACAGACGTTTCAACGCAAAGCGGAATAAAGAGATATAAGACGAATACCTTGATGTACTTGACTCGAAATCAATTTGGCAGCAATGCCACGTGGGTTCGAATCCCACCGTCTGCGCCAAAAGCAACACCCTGCGGGGTGCTGCTTTTTATTTTTGCAACAAACTATGCAAGGGCTGCAAGGTGGGATTCGAACAGCCCGTGCCCGGCGCTTTGCGTCCCGCCGGGCTGCAACAGTCCTGCGGACTGTTGCAAGGGCGCGGGAGAATCCCACCGTCTGCGCCAAGTATCACTACTCATTTCTACATTGGGTAGTGATTTTTTGTTGCCGCTTTGTAAAATTCCCGTACTTTTCTTATAAATATCTCCCCTTTATTTTCAAATAGTGATTTTCGGGTTCGGTACAAATCATACCAGCAATCGCGGCAAATAGCTATTCACAGAACTACACAAGATTCTTCCCGCAGCTTGGGTACAAATCGACAGCAAAAAGGCGGCACCTGATTTCTCAGGTGCCGCCGCTGTTCAAATCACCACTTCTTTATGGGCTGTGCCTCCGGCAATGTCAGCGTGTTTGCCATCGTCCGGGCGCTGAGGTTCTTGGATTGCGAATCCAGATGTGCGTAAATGTTGGCTGTGGTGGAAATATCGCTGTGACCCAACCACTCTTGAATCTGCTTCATCGGTACACCCTCTTTCAGCAATAGGCTGGCACAGGAGTGGCGCAAATCGTGGAATCGGATCCTGCGCAGACCGTTCTCTTTCAGCAACTGCGGAAAGCCTGTTGTCACGGAATCTGGCTGGATCAGATTTCCCATTGCATCCACAAATACATAGCCGAGGTATTCTTGGTTATAGCAGTTGCCGCAGATTTTTTGGTTGTATTCCTGCTGCTCTTTGACGGCTTTTAAGCGCTCGGCAATCGGGTCTACCAGCGGCAAGGTGCGCAGACTGGATTTTGTTTTGGCTCGGTCAGCTTCTACCAAAATTTTCTTGCCATCAATGCGGGTGCTGGTCACGATGTGGCGAATGGTCAGCGTCTTGGCTTCAAAGTCGATGGCCTCCCACCGCAAGCCCATCACCTCGGCACGGCGCAAGCCGTAAAAGGCTGCAAGCTGGATGATAAGTTCCAGCTTATGCCCTTGGGCGGCTTCAAAGAGCTTTTCCATCTCCTCGGCGCTGTAATAGCTTGCCATGAACGCCTGCGGCTTTGGGCGGTCCACCTTGTCCACCGGGTTGCTGGCTATCAGGTCGATGCGCACGGCGTATTTCAGCGCCTTGTGAAGGTTGGCGTGGAATCGCAGGATAGAGGTGTTTTTCAGCGTTTCCGCTTCGTGCAGATAAAAGCTCTGAATCTGGCGCGGCTGTAACCCTGCCAGCGTTACGCCCAGCGGTTCAAAGTAGGGAATAATATGTTTCTCTACATTGAAGCAATAGGACGAGTAAGTAGTTTCCGTTACGGCTGTGCGCATCATTTTCAGCCAGTACCGCATATAGTCGCTGAATGCCATATCGGGGCTGAGTTCGGACACCTGACCCTTGGGAATCGTGAAGTCCTTTCGCGTATCCGCCAGCATTTTTTCGGCGCGTTTTTTGTTACCCTTGACGGGCAGCCCCGTGCCAATCCACGGCTGACGGCGTTTGCCCGCCGAGTCCGTGTAACTCAGCACGATGTAATAAAATCCGTTTTTCTCCTGTAAGCGTCCCGCTACCATAGGCATCTCTCCTTTTTTCAAGTTGCTGCATTTTGGGTTCGGTACAACGATACCAGCAATCCCGCCGGAAAGCTATTCACAGAATTGCACAAGAACCGTCCTGCACATTGGGTGCAAACTGACATCATTCGCGCTCCTGTTCCCGTCTGCGGCGGCGTGGTCTGGGATGTTGCGGCATTCTGTTTTCCCGGTCAATACGGTTGGAATCTCTTGTGCGCTGGATGCGCTTGATGGCTCCCTCTGCGATCTTGTCCTCTTTGCGGAGTTCCGCAATCTTGCAGGTCAACGCCATGCGTTGGTCTGCCAGTTCCGGCGGTGCATCCTTTCGGCGCATCTGCTTAACGATTTCCGCCCGCTGCGCGGCAAGGGTTTCCATCTGCTGGGACAAGCCCTTGCGGTAGTCCACGATTGCCTGTAAAGATGGGAACTTGTGGTCGTAGACAAAGGCGTGTTCTGCAAGGATTCTCTCGGTGTCTTTCCAGATGCGCTCTAATTCCGGGCGGTTGATACGCGGTTGCTGTTTCTTTGGCAGGATGCCCACCTGATAACAGTAGTACAGATACAAGCGGTGCATCTGAGATTCCCCGAAGAATACCTCGAGGAAAATTTGGAGGATGCCTTTTCCCTCACAACCATCCTTGGGGCGATACCGTTTCGGCGTATACTGGCGGGGTGGGTGTTTCACCTCATACAGCCTTGGTCCATACAACAAGTAGTTTTCCCGCAGTCTGTCATCTATGGCTGCAAGGTCGTATTCTTCTCCCAGCCTATAAAGCCGCACGGCTCGTCCACCATCCCGTGCCCGGATCGTTGCATACTTTCGGTTGGGGTCACTGCCGAAAATATACCCTTGCCGATACAGCGCTCTGTGAAAATCCTCGGCGGTACTGGCATCCTCACAGGCTTGGTCGATAGCCTCCCGCATCCGGGCGTACCGCGCCGATTCCTTGGCCTTGGGCTGCTCCACCACCGACAAGCCGTACTCCCGGCACAGCTTGTCGGATGCTGCCCGGAACTCGGCATACTGGCTGCGGCGTTGCTCGTATTTCTTGCCGTCCACATAGGACACGGAATTTATCACAAAATGATTATGTAAGTTATCCGTGTTCATGTGGGTGGCGACCAGCACCTGAAAGCGCCTGCCCCAAACCTTGCGGGCCAGTGCCACGCCGATTTCATGGCATTGCTCCGGGGTGACCTCCCCTTCGCGGAAACTCTGGTAGGCATGGAGCGCCACCACGCCGTCTGTTTTACCAAAGCGTTCCTGTACAGCCCGCATATCTTCCCACGCATGATTTGCCCTGCAATGGATGCCGGTGACAAGCTGGGCGCTCTCGTTCAGCTTGGTCTTGGCATCATTTTCTGCATAGTGCAGTGTCTGGGCAAGAGCATCGTATTCGGTTTTGTCCGGGTTGGCCGCATAGTCAAGGACGCGCTGTAAGCTGTCCTTGATCGTCCAGATCTTAGTTACCGCCAATGAGCAGGTCCCTCATACGGTCGGTCTGGGCGTTGATGGCTGTCCCTTCCCGTGCAGAACAGTTCTCTGCAATTTCATCCAATTTATCCAGCACATCAAATACCTCCTTGGATGGGTGTCCGCCCGGCTCATATCCCAGCGCCCGCTGGCGTAAGTATTCCGAGAGAGACAGCCCGCACCGTTTAGCCATCAGCGTCATTTTTCGTTTTTCTGTGACGCTGACGCGGACATTGATTCCAACGCTGCGCTTTCTCATGCGCCAGCAGCCTCACAGGGGTTCGGGGCTGTCCCCGTAGGGTTTTCGGCGGGTTGCCCTGTGGCAACACTTCGCCCATGCTTGCTCTCCTTACGCGACCTTTGTGACGCTAATGACGCTGATGACGCTGTTTGTGAGATATCCCATTTGAAAAGCTGGGTTATGTCAATTTCAGCGTCATTAGCGTCATCTGCGTCATTTCCGTCATGGGAGAACTTCATCTGCCGCGCCTGCGAGGTGCGGTGGGTTTCATAGCGGATTCCTCTTGGCGTAAACACGGTATCGAAGTGTTCCACGATTTTCCGGGTCAGCTGGTGGGGCAAAACGCCCTCAACATCGGCTGCAGAAAGCAATTCGGTAGCCGTGCCCTGCCAAATGCCAACACGGTCAATGTAATCTGCCACTTTCCAAAGGTAACTCGGCACAGCCTTAGCGACAATCTGTTCGGTGCTTTCTTCCTCGTCCAGTATCCAAACGCAGTTTTCTTCGTGCAGACGCAGTGTTTTGTTGTCCATATCGCGCCCGGTCACCAAAATGCTGGCGGTCTGGCTCATACGCTTGCGCTGCATGACCCAGCTGGTGTCCGATGCCCCCATCAGGCCGTTGGAACCTGCAATCTGCTGGAACGGGTCGTCTGCGGCTTGTTTGCGCAGATGGTGGATCAGCAAAATGCAGATGTTATACTTGTCCGCCAATGCCTTTAACGCGCTGATTTCCTTGTAATCGCTGGCATACATACTGTTGTTCTGGTCGTTGGAACGAACCTTTTGCAAAGTATCGATGACGATCAGCCCGGTGTCCGGGTGCTGATAGAGGAAGCTGGTGAGCTGTTCTTCCAGCCCCTGCCCGATGCTGCCACATTCCGTCTGCATGACCAGCCGTTCGGGTGCTTCTTCGCTGCCCACAAGCTGGAGAAGGCGCTTCTGCAGTCGGTTGAAAGTGTCCTCCAGCGATAGATAAAGAACGGTGTGCGGCTCTATTTCGCGCCCCCACATAGGCTTTCCCTGCGCGACCTGCAAGCACAGCCACAAGGTCAGCCAGCTTTTGCCCGCTTTGCTGGGGCCGGCAAACAGTGCAAGACCGGCTGGGAGCAAATCGGGAATGACCCACTTGACCGGCGGCAGCGGCGTGGAGAGGAGTTCTTCGGCGGAGATCGTTTTTGGAAGTTTTTCATAATTCATTCGCATCGTCCTTTCTGTTTTGGTATGGGTCTATTATCTCATACTATCGTCGTTTTGTGTGTGGTAAGTTTTATTCTCCAGTGTTAAGTTGTACGGTTCACGCCGCCCCACAGCCCCACAAACCCGCCAAACGGCGGGTGTTCTGGCTGTTTCGTATCCGTGTGCTGCGTGTGGCATCTGCCCCACACCGGGCGGATTTGGGCGGTTACTGCGAGTGAATCAGAACTGATTCACTTTTATGCCCTGTTCTCTGAAAAGTGAATCAAATCTGATTCACTCCCAATAAATTTTCCGAAAGTATACTGTTCTGATTCCCTACTTTTATTAGACTGGAAAACGTGAATCGGTTTCGCATACTTTCGGGATAACTTTTCGATTTACAGCTACATTTGTCCACTTTGCCCCAGCTGCGGGGACGACTTGCAAGGCTACCGTTCGGCTGCAACGGCATCATGGGTATTTTTACCCCAGCCAGGTTCTCTGCCTGCCGCCCTCATTGTGTGAACTATGACTGGACGGAAGTATCTTTACGACCACATCTGTCATTGCGCTCCACTCCGCCACGGGGTGTTTACCAGAGACTGAATCGCTCGTGCCCGGTGGCAGTCATGGCGCGTACTCTGTCTGCGCTGCCGTACTCGTAAGTTGACGGCAATGTGGTGAATGTACCTTGCTTGTCGGATATGCAGTTTTCAAGGTGCCGAATCTATTTGAGACGGGGAGGTGCTCTTGCCAAAATCAAGGTCGCTCCTACGCGCTCACGCGCTTCTGACCGCACGGACGCTTCAGAACATAATTGATTACATTGATTTTGGGGATTTTGTAGGCATTTGCCAGGCGGATGCAGCTGATTTCGCCCTCCCCCAGCAGGTCATAGGCCGCATGGCGGCTGATGCCCAGCATGGCTTGCAGATCCTTGACCGTTACAATGTCGGGGTACTCCGCAAACATGAGCTTGTACATTTCTCTGATTTCTTTGCAATCCATTCGATCACCATCCTTATAGCTAACTTTCGCATATTTGCGATGCAAATATAGGATACTGCGCTTTTATGCGAATGTCAATAGTTTTCGCAAAATTGTTA